>Ga0247844_1005791_pt1 | contig 15428 bp, 18 predicted proteins | sample LaCtaG_FD_192421 | JGI IMG/M metagenome (GOLD analysis project Ga0247844, IMG submission 192421) | Freshwater microbial communities from meromictic Lake La Cruz, Castile-La Mancha, Spain - LaCruzMarch201714.5m_1 | ecosystem: Environmental > Aquatic > Freshwater > Lake | place: Spain: Castile-La... | reverse complement strand
TCCTCTGGCTGTTTTTTCTCGTAAAAAAATCAAACCAAAGAAGCTCAGGATGGACAAATCCTAATAATCTTAATAATCCTAAAAAAGTGACTCTTTTTGCCGCGCCCTACTCAAAGATAGAGACCCCTTCGAACAGAAAACCTCGAGCAATTCAAGGAGTCCTCAAATGAATATCATTTTATCAGTTTTGACTTTGTTCGCTTTGACATCATCTGCTGTCGGAGCTGCCTCACAAAACCTCAGCTGCAAGAATATCGAGTTGGTTCAACAAGATGATTCAGGAAAGACAAGCTTCAGCCCAACCGGAATTTCGGTTTCAATTGAAAAGTCCTCCGACGGAAAGTTTGGCTACAAAGCCCTGATTTCCAGCGGCAACCAAACTGTGGTCGAAAAAGATGTCAAAATCGAAACTGCCCTCGGCAACCAGGCCACGCAGGTGAAAGAATTGGCCTCCGTCATGCTGCCCACAATGAAGTGGGAAGAGGTTCATTCAGTGCGCGTTGGGAATGTCGGTGTCTCGGCAAATCTTCAGGATGCTGGGGGACTTTATATTTTTGAATTGGTCTCCGCGAAAGGTACTGTGCTGGGAAAGCTTGCGACCGTGGGCTGGGGCTTTGGTCGCTGCGGGAAATAGATTGCGAAAGACTCAATAGGCGGATATTCAAAATTCACGATGAATTATTTCATGCTTCCGGGGAATCCCCCAGCAACGCACTTCTATGAACTTTGGCGTGAAGAATTTTTGCATCGGCTTCCACTTGCCCAAGTGAAAGTTTCACCTTACCCGCTTTTAGAACGAGGCTTGGATTCGGAAAGCGCAATGAATTTGGTTACTGAATATCACATTTCAAATTTGCGTAAATTCCATCAGGAAACTGGTCAAAAAGCTAACCTCCTCGGTCACTCGCTGGGAGGACACTTTGCATTGAAAATTTTGGAACGTGAAAGCGATCTGGTTGATAAAGTAGTTTTATTATTTCCCTTTTTGCGCAAACCTGATTCGCGAGGTTCCAAGATACTGAATATATTTGGAGCCCTCTATCCCTATGAAATATTGCACCTGACATTGATGCATTCAAAAAAATATTTGAGCAGAATTTTTACTGAACTCGCCCACCTGACCGACGAAGAATTGCTAAAAACTCTTCATTTAGTGAAACACGAAAGAGAGACAATAGCGAAGAATGATGGACCAGTGGTGATTCCGCCAGAGCACCGAACAAAAGTTCATGTTTTTTATGTCAAAGTCGACAGCTGGTGCACTCCGAAAGTGCTCGGCGATCTAAGAACTCAGGTATCAATGTATGAACGGCAGGAGCCACATTCTTTTATCTTAAAAGCTGAGGACCGCCGAAGCTTATTGACGAAGATCCTCGAGCTTTGAGTGTTCTTACTTACCCTGATTAATGACTTGATCTAAATCTGAGATCACTTTTGCACGAGGAAATTGAGTCTTCTTTGGAAGTTGCTTTTTAATCCACTGAGCAATCTCAGCATCAGTACCTTCTGCTACTCTCAGGGCTTTATGAAGTTTACCGTCTATTTGACTGAAGTTCGGTTCGTGTCGACAGCTACAGCCTTTAGTCTTCTTCCAACCATAGCCCCACTGCCAGTCATCGTTGTGCAGACAATTGCCTGAGGTGTCTCCAAGCAGTTTCACAGCCTGAAGCATAGTCCATGCGGTCCGCTCCGCATGGCTTCCGACAAATGGTATTTTGCTTTTGCACCTTGAAGGGTCCTTCAAACAAATCGCATTTTTTATGCATTTCGCAAATTCATTGTCTGCATTCTCTTTGTCTGTGGGTGAGGCAGCACCTGCGGGAAAAATAGAACCATTCCCGCGCTTTTCGCTGCCCCCCTTATAATAGGCGATGTCATGGATAAAACAGCATTTCACATAGCTTGCACCTGTGACCCGATCATACTGATTGAGAGAGGTACAAGAATCCGAGACAAATTCAGCGGCTTCTTGAATGCAAGCTTCAGAACTCGCAAAGACTCTTGTTACAAATGAAGAGCCAACAACTAGAGAAAGACTGATTGTTAGGATTTTGATTGTTGAAAACATATTTAGGCCTCACTTCCCTGTGTGTTCATGATAAAAAGCACAATCCATTGTGAATCCAAACTTCAAGCACTGCCCTTAAAGGGAATTGATCATCGAAGGACTTGGACTTAAAAATGTGTACTGCGAAGAGTGTGCCTTCGGAACATTGCGCTCGGAAATCTCGTTTGATATCCCAGCAGGGTTCAAGCTTTGCCAAAGAAAGCCGGCGGTTATCTATAGTCCAGTTGAAAATGAGCAGCCGGTCGCAGATTTTTTATGCGTGACTTCCACCGTCGATTTTTTTGCGAGCTGATTGATCTATTGGCATTTGCTAGCTATTGCCTGTTATTTTAAACCAATCCAAATTCAGGCAATACACTTCCTCTGAAGCGCTGGGCTCTATGATGACATCAACTTTTTCTAAAAGCTTGATCAGAAGTTCCCGAATCTGTTCAGCATCCGCTTTTGAAATCGTTAGAGGACAAGAGTAATGAAACTGGTTCGCACTTTGGTCATTCAAGGCTTCAAGTGCCTTGAGCCTCCAGTTTCGATGGTGTGAATTGATCCAGGGTGAGCTTTTGTCTAGGTGAGTGCTTTTGGTCCCGATTGAAAGAACGCCTTCAGTTTGTAAGACAAGACCCGCGGCCATAAGAAAATCCAGGACCTCTTTGATTCGACGCCGAGGTGTTTTCAATCGAATCGCAATTTCTTCCACGGTGAGAGAGGGGCTCAGAGCAATGATTTGCTGAGTGGCCGCATAGACCCAGTCTGAGTAGAAAATAGAGCGTTCGGCTTCGTTTAAACTTCGCTCGTACTTGATCCGGTGGGTGAGATTCTGAGACTGCTCTTTGATCTGTTTGAGGCGACGATCAATAATTTTCTTCAGCGCAAGATTCCCGGCTCGATCCAGTTCCACCAGCAAAACGAAATATTCTGCCTCCACTTCATTGAGTTCCAAAAATCCTGCTGCCAGTGAGGCTTGCTCCAAAGTCATACTTCGTGAGCCACTTAAAATTTGGCTCATCAAGGTCGAATGAATCGAAAGCGCGGCCGCCAAACGCCGAGCTGCGCCCCTCCCATTTTTAGGCTGAGAAAGATTGAAATCCTTTAAAAAAATTCTGTAGTCGCTGTAATTATATAAAGAAATCATAGTCATATAATATGTTTACATTATTGATAACATTAATGAAGTAAATTTGCATACTAAATCTATAAGGCTGTTTCCTTTTGAGATAAAACATCTTAACGGCCCTCAACGAACTTCCCCCCCCCCCCAACCCAAAGGATAAAATATGAAAACCCTGAAATTAGCCTTAACGAAAACTCTTTTTCTTGTCCCTTTAGTTTCCGCATCCTTTCTGTTCTCTTTATCGGCGGAAGCCCTTGATTGTAGCAGTGCTGCAGCCAAGAAGATCAAGAGTGAGTATCCAGCACTTGTAAGCTGCGAACTCATTCAGGAATTTGATGGGGATCTATCAACTTGGGGCGGTGAGTACGAATGCGGTTTTACCACTCCTGTCGGAGGAATCCGATTGCGAAGATTCGATGTGTTTCACAAAGCAGGTTCGTGCAAAAATCTGGAATACAGATAACCAGCTCATCACCAAGTCCCTTGCACTCGAATGGCATGCTTTCGACACACTGAATTTCTAAAGGAAGGAATTTCTTTCTTTTGCAAATGGGCAAGACTTTGGAGGACTTCGGGTGATCGACAATCCGCTGAAACTTAGCTGAGCTCCAAGCCCAAAGTACCCAGGTAAACATAAATCACCGCTTTCGCCGTGAGCGTAAAGCGAACAAAAAGGAAGAAAAAAATGACGACCCGAAAAAATACCAAATTCTCTTTTTCCCGATGGTTCTCTGCTGGAATTCTGTTTGCTGCTCTCTTTACGCTGAATTCTAATTCCGCCTTAGCCGAATGCGATTGCGCGTATTACCTGCCGGGGCAATCTGCAGAAGGCGCTACACAAGTAGCTGCAATATCTGCTTGGCAAGATAAAATGGATTCAAGCTGGTCTTGCGCAAAATTTAGAGGCACCAAACCAATTTATGCAACCACCGCAGACTGGCTCAAGGGCAATAGTAAAGCGATCCTAGCTTACCGAGCCACGGCTCGGAAATGTGTTCCTAAAAACTAAAAAATTAAGCTTTGTACTGATCTTATAAGAAGGCCTAGGGCATTAGCTATATCAATTATACTATATGGGAGAATTTATGAATCGATCTAAATGTGTATTAGCTTTCTTTCTTTTTTTAGGGCCATTCATCTCTGAATCGGCAGTTTCCGAAAACGTCTTGACGAGAACTATTTCTAACCAACCGAAACTGGACAGTTTTTACAAACTCCAAGGGGCACTTAAAAGATCGGGCCTCGAAGAGAAAATGAACAAATCGGGATCAGTCAATATTATCAGTCGTGATTATACATATAAAGATAGCTGTCGAATCCAGTTGAAAAAAATCAATAATTCCAGCTATCAGATTGATTTGTTCTCAACTTCGGCTTCTAGCGAATATCATGTCTATTCATTCGTTGTTCAAGGCAATGGTAGCTCGATTGATAAACTCAAGAATGACCTGGTAAACAATCTGATTTATGTCACTGGACAGCTTTGGGGAGGCGTGATTGCCGAGCGTTTCGGTTTTGATAGTCAAAATTATTCTCAGTTTTCGATCTACCAAGAAGGGTCCAGTTTTAGTTTCGGAGCTCAGTATTTGGACGGTGATGACCTCGAAACATGTCATTCCAAATCCTTAAACTAGATACTGTGATCACTATAATTATATAAAGAAATCGGAACCTTAAGCAATGTTTACATTATTGATAATATTAATGAAGTAAATTTGCATACAAAATCTATAAGACTGTTTCATTTTGAGATAAAACATATTCACGGCCCTCAACGATTTTAACCCCCTCAACCCAAAGGATAAAAAATGAAGACATTTCGAAAAATCTTGATGATGTTCGTTGTGAGCTTAACAAGCCAGATTGGATTCGCCTCTGATTATTTCGATGACTGTGGCTTAACAGAGGGACTCAAGAAGATATTTGAATACAGTGGATACTGCATCACTGCTTCCAAAAATAAATATAAGTTTTCGACGACCAGATATCAATTAAAGGATGGAACAAGCTGTGAGATCGCTTATGACGCCGCTCCGGCCTCGGCCACCTGTGTACGAGAAGTGGTCCTCATCGATTGGACGGCACCCTAGTTAGGTACCTCGCAAATTTTTGACTGAACGAATATGAATGAGTGAATAATAGGACAGTTGTCTTGGCACGCTTCCTGAACTCTCTTACTTGCGAGGAAATGAATTTTGTTTCTTTGCAAGTAAGACTCACTTTGGAGGATTTCAGGTGCTCGACAATCTGCTTAGAATTAGACAGCTGCTGACATTTATTGTCCTGACCCTTGCTCTATCCGCTTCAGTTGCTGGCACTAAGGCCGGTGGCGGCGGGGGAGACAGCCTCCGTTGTCAAGACGGGCTATCCTACTCCTGGGACTTCATCCTCACTAAAAGCGATAAAGTTCAGATCGATCCAATGATCAATGAAGCCAAAACAGTTTTTGAGGTTTTGAATCTGATCACGAAAAGATTGGAAAGACTTCACCCAAACTTGGCATTAGCTCTTGGCGAATTCACCGACAGCTATCGGCTGCACACCGAAGGTAAAATTCAGAACTCAAGGTCTGCAGACAATTCAAATCAAACAAGAATCTTAAGAACCTGGTCTGCTGGGTTAGATCCCCTTGTTGATATTCCCGATGAATGGTTGAGCCGGAATCCAGAAACATGTTTTGGTCAGAAAGTATCTACTGAGTGGTTGAAGAAAAACTTAATTCAAGCTGTTCGACGAACCCCAATTGATTCACAGTCTCATCAGCCAGGTGAAATAGTTCTGAAGACCAATCCAGAAAGGCTGATCCATCAGGAACCAATCAGGCTTATCTATGAATACAATGAAGTGGCTATAGATGATCTCCTGAAATCGTCTCCGGTTCAGCTTTCTTTTTTATTGATTCATGAATGGCTCAGGGACTTTTTAGAAGACGAACTGTTAATTTCAATCTTAAACAAACAACTTCACACCGAAGCTCTTAAAGATTTGGACCAGTCAACTTTTTTAGAGGAGCTCAAATCCACTTATAAAATATCAATACCGACTTTGATTGCAGGGGAATACCTATCCTTGCTGGGGAGCGAAGTCGTAGATTCAAGATTGCAGACTCCAGCTTCAGCCTCTCAGTCTCAACTCCTGCGCCTGTCGGTGAACCAAGGAAAATGGACCTTGCATTGGGATGCAAAAACCCAGGCATATTCATATTCAGGACCAGCCTGCACTCAATGCCACATAGAAATCTCCCAACAAGATGTCGAATTGAATCCCGATCCTAGTGGAAGTTTTAGGGGCCGCTTAGTCTTCAAGGTAATCAATTCTTTAGGCCAAGAAATAGCTCAAGAAAGAATATCCCTTCTGATTAGTCCATTGGAGCGCAATCGTTTGTCAGACGATTACCAAGCCTCCCTGACAAGCACTCAAGAAGCCTTGAGCTTGAAGCTGGTGGGTCACCCAAGGCTTTGCCATTCAGAGAATCGACCTTGTCATCTGATGCAAATGGATTTTGTTTCGCTGCAAAATTTGAAGTGACTCGCAGGCTTTTTTCTCGATGAGAAAGCTCAACCAATTTTAGATATTTATTTCTACTGAATCTTGTCGAAGATTTAGTAGAAAAAAAGTCTGAAGATGGCTTTGACACCTGTTTCCCTAGATTGTCTCTAGTCTGCAAAGACGCCTTCTAAGTTGCTGAAACCTCTCTAGCTTTAGAGGTGCTCCTTTTTGCACTGGATCTAGCTGTGTGCTTAATTTCTTTTTAAGGAGAGCTTGTGAAAAAAATTGGACTTTTATTGCTCATCGCTGCGGGCTGCAGCACGGGAACGAAGACTTCAAATATTGCCCCTCTAAAAATGAATGATCTGCATATTTGCGCTCAATACAATGATTACGTTCAAGAGATGTGTCCTAGCGAGGACACAAAGAGCGCCGACTTGCCCAAAGACTATAAACCAATGAGCTGCATCACAGATTCAATCAAAATGATCTTAGAGACCGACCAGGCAGCGAATACGACCTGTGTTCTGGATTCTCAGAAATCGCAAAATAAGCTGCCCAGCCTCGTGATTAGGACCGGGTCCTAATCAGTCGAGCTAGATAAAAGTAAAAACCATTTCTTCAAGCTGTCGGGCTTTCGACATCGATTTTAAGTCTTTGGTTTACAGATTCACGCATTGCAAATGCACGTTTCTGGTTAACCTTGTGCGAATGGGAGTCACATACTCTTCGCTCCAAGGGGCGGGCTTATGCCAGATTTCGGGTTTCCAGCGACACGAGTGCGCAGTCTGCCAAGTCATTTGAAAATGTGGAACTGGCCTCATGTTACGACATTTATCTATGAGCATGGTCATAACTTCAGACTTAGGATCCAGAGAGATCTTGGTTCCACGAGGGTGGAACTCATTAAAATTCAGTTGGACAGGATTTTCATTGTAATCGCGGCCAGACTGTCCAAAAGCAAAAACGACATCTTCCCATCCGGAGGCTTCATGTAGAATTCTAATGGTGCGGTAGATTGACTTTGGCTTGAAATCACCAATAGATCCGCCGGATTCCCTATAGTGGCCACAATAATTCGTAAAGGTGGCCCGAGGTAGCCGGTAATTCGTCAGCTTGCGCTGTCGCACATCGATTCGTAGAAAATACACTCCTGTGAATTCCTCTTCAGTTCCAAAGAGCTGAATGATTTGCTTGTCGAAACCAATTCCACCGCGAAGACTTGTGCTTCGATAGACGCTTTCTACAGGGGAAATTGGCCGCGCATGAGCGGAGAACAAACTCATAAAAACACCAATAAAAGCTAAAATTTTCATATTTTATCCCCAGTTCTAGTTCAAGAGCCCGGTCGGGTCTTAGCCCACTCGATTTCAATTTTCAAACTATTCTCTAGGCTCTTAAACTGGCCTCAAGCAATTTCCTTTTATGGCCGTAAGGTCTTGGGTTGAGTTTCTGAAAAGAACTATTTCATCCCCCTGGTCTGATAAAGACATAATGGAGCCTGAATGCTGTCTTTAGGTCTACGATCACAATTGTTAATTTATTTTGGCTTTGCAGCCAGCCTCCTGGTGGGTCTGGGAGTTGCTGCTTTGAACTCTCTGAACGCTCCGATTCAGGATTATCGTGAAGTGGGACTGACTCACTTTCCGGCAAGCGTGCTCACCTTAAATATCATGAGCAACATCAAAGAAATGAGAGGCTTTGCATTTCGATTTGGTTTGGCCGGTCAGTCATCAGAAGAACGTCTGGCTGTATTCGAGCGAATGAAATCCCAGGTTGAAAAAATCGAAAGCTCAGTCTTGGAGCTGAAGGCGCTGAATTTGCCACAGAAGCAGTTGGCTCTCATCAATTCTTTCGAGGAGCCTTGGGTTGATTTCAAAACAAAATCTGAGAAGCTCAAGGAATTTACTTCACAAGAATCCGGGAATTTTCGCGCGGATGATTATCTTCAATTCATTCAAAGTGACTTTAGGGATTCGGCCAATGCTTCTCTGCAAGCGGCTTTAAATCTAATCGAACAGCAAAGGGAAGATGCAAGAATACAGAGGGAAACCGCTGAACTGGCTGAGACCTCTGCACGCGAAAGGTCCCTCATTCTTTTGGGTTCTGGCTTTTTTCTTTCTTTTTTGATGATGTTTGCTTTGGCATATAAGCTGAAAGTATTTACCTCAGCAATTAGTGAGGTTGCCAGCAATCTTTATCAGGTCGCTGACCGAGTGTCTTCATCGGCATCTGCTATTCTTGTCACAAGTGAAAAGTTGACTGAAAGCGTTTCTGAGCAAGCAGCTTCAACAAAAGAGGCCGCAATGAGCATTGAAGGCGTCAGTGCCATGTCGAGTGCAAACTCGAAAAGGTCAGAGGATTCAAAAGGCCTTAGCCTGCAGAATTCGAAGCTGGTTTCTGAAACAAGTGGCAACTTGCAGGAACTGAGGAGCGCAATACTTGAAAATGGAGCGGAAGGAAAAAGACTGATTGTTGATTTGGCAGATATGAATACCCGGCTGACCAAATTTAGGGAAGTCATGTCAACGGTCAAAGCCAAAACAGCGGCGATCGATGAAATTGTATTTCAGACAAAACTTCTTTCATTTAATGCATCAGTCGAAGCGGCGAGGGCCGGTGACTCTGGAAAGGGCTTCGCGGTGGTCGCACATGAAGTTGGTAACTTAGCCTCGATGAGCGGAAAATCGGCTCATGAAATTTCGGCAGCTGTTGAATCCTCATTTCAAGGTCTTTCCGACCTTTCTGAGAAAGTGGTCGTTTTTATTGATGGGATGGAGAAATCTTCAGAAAAGCAAGTTCAACATGTTATGAAAATAGCAGACTCTTTTACCGAAAAGTTCGGAGAGTTGACTCACGCGTCCTCTTTGATCAGCCAGTCTTTTGAATCCATTGTGCAGTCCTCTCTGCGCCAGGACTCAGGTTTAAAAGAAATTGCCATAGCCAACGAACTGCTCGAGCAGGTGGCCCAAACAAATCACACCGATTCGGCCAAACTGGCACAGTATGCGGAATCATTTCAAAGTGAAGCTCGAACAATGCAACTGCAAGTGCGGGAACTAATGAGGCGAGTTTCAGGCGATAAAAGCCAAAAGGCTTTGACCTCGAATTCCATAGAAAAGTTGGAGTCTGATTTTCACATCAAAGCATCATAGTCAACACAAGGGAGTCAACATGACAAAGCTAAATAAAATGAATTTTTCAATATTAATTCTTGCGATCTCATTTGGTGCGGTTGGAGCGCAAGCTTCATCTCCAAAAGAATGTAAAGATAAAGTCGCTGCAGCTCGTGCTTCATTGGTGGAGCTAATGGGCGGGAAAAAAGATCAGGCACAGCAAAGCCTCGTATCATCGACCGCCCAATCCGCAGATGAGTGCTTGATGAAGCTAGCTGTGAAAGGCAAAGAAAAAGATGTTCAAGATCTTGTGAAAGTTTGGAAGGAATTTAAAACGACTCGAGAAACCGAGCTGGTTCCAAAAATTCTCGCTGGCAAAGATGCAGAGGCAAAGGCGCTTGGGACAGGGATCCAAAAGGAACGAGTGGATAAGATGATGGCCCTGTTTTCAAAAATCGAAGGCGGAGATCTTTAGAGTCTTTTTTCCCTAATGTGACGAGTTCCTGATTCTAAGGCTTCAAAGACTGACTTTCAGGTCTAGCCGCAGTCTTTTCCATGCAGGCCAATCCCCACACCTCAAAAATGAGTTCGGAGCGCAGGCTCGAAGAGCCGAGCACCGCTTGTCTGAATTTTTGAGGTGTGGGGATTGGCGGAGAAGATGTGATGACTTTCTCACTCAGTGTCTCGAAATTTCAGCCTAAAGAATTGTAAACGCTTTGGGCGTCTAGGAAACGTGTTGCTCTCCAACTGACTGATCAAAAAATCCTCTCGGATCTGGTGACAGGTGGAACTGCATGACCTTTGGCAACTCAGCCAGTTTCCATCAACTTTGACTGAGGAATATTTTATCGATCAGTAAGGCAGACTCCGTAAGATACTAAAGCTGTTGCTGAAGGGGCCATTGCCCGTTTAGGGTTGTCTTTTGTAGAAACTCATACCGATAGCGCGTTCCTATTCCACCTATAGCCAACAAACGAGACTTCATATCCCAATCCGATGTTGATGCCGCAGTTTATTTCTCCGATTGATTTGCGTTTGCAAGCGGTAGCTCTCACCAGCTAACGTGTGCCGTTCGTACCACGAACTGGTGGACCATTAAATTCGGTGACGCCTCTCGAATCATAAATAGTCAGCGTCTCGCCTGGACCGAGCGGACGCCCTCCGGGTTTCAAACAAGTCGCACGCGAGCGAAAACAGTGGTTTACCGCTGAAGTGTAGTTGGGATCGTCAGTTCCTAGAAACTCGCTGACAGCTTCATAACCAACACTCTTGTCACAGCCGTTCAACAACGATCCTTGAATTGAGTGCGAAGGTTCCTGGAAGATTTGATATTTACAGCCTTCATATTCCACTTCTGTAATTCGGCAAGAAAGTCGCCGTGATGTTTCCGTCTGTTGCCGACCGATACAATCTTGAATTTTCGGTCCGCATGCTTTTATGATAGCCGCCACAACACTGGCCTTTGCCTCAGGCGTCTTCAAAGCCGGGTTCGGAAGAGCCTGACTCGAAAATGATCCAGGAAAAGGTATCACAACTTCCGCTTCGCGATAGGTCGTAACCATTTTATCTCGGTTCGGTCCAACCGGAACCACAAGGTTGACGCTGCATTTGAGAGTTCGCACAGGTGATGCGATCACTAGATCGCAGAAACAAAGAAATAAAGCGAGTACTGAAAAGAATCGAAACATGAAGCCTCCACCTTCTTGTCTGAAGAGCAACTTGAGTGCCATTTTAGAAGCGTTAGGTTGCGATTGCCGAAGGAGTTCGTCCAATGGGGGGCCGCCCGACTGAAAGATATGCGTATCAATTCGAAACTGCGAATCCTGATCAAACCTAAACTACACCGAAAAAAGCCGAAGGCCCAAAAATCTGCGAAGCAGATTTTTCGCGCAAAGGACAGTTGGCGGAGAAGACGTGGTGCTTTCCAAATCACCAACCAGTGATTTAATAACAGCAGAGATTGTTGAAAGTTCAGGATTAATTTCATTGATCGGATCCGTCAAATTACAAAGAGTCCTTCGGCATTTTCTTCAAGGCGAATTTGAAAGGTATGCCTATGTATGCCAATATGCATAGGTGCCTGCGCTTCTAGTTATCAAGAATTTGATGCCCGCCATTGATTACACAGGAGAACTTCAGCGCGCGGACGAAGTGGGCGCTGGTTACCAGACCTACATGCACAAGCTCTTGCGAGATATCGTAATGGAAAAAGACTCGATAGAAAGGCGTCTTGAGAAACTCGAAAAAGCTCTGAGATCAAAAGCGGGGTAAAAAGTCTTTTCCGTGCGGGCCAATCCCCACACCTCAAAAATGAGTTCGGAGCGCAGGCTCGAAGAGCCGAGCACCGTTTGTCCGAATTTTTGAGGTGTGGGGATTGGCGGGCACGAGTGGATGACTTTATAACTGAGTGCCTGCGGTTTTCGGCGTAAACGAATTCTTTCGATTTGGGCAGAGAGAGGACGAGATGCTTTCGAACTCACCGAACAAGTTAAGCGGCCAACGACCTTATAACTGCTGAAATTGTCGAAAGCTCCGGATTAAATTCTTTGTTCGGATCCATGAGATCATACAAAGTGCGTCGGCCAATTCCTGATTTTTTCGCGAGACCTGCCTTATTGACTGTCATCAAGTGGGCGGTCAAGACTTCGCGAAAAGACTCAATATCTCCACTGCGAATGCACTCGAGCAGCGTCTCAATAACAAGTTGAGCATTCTTTAGCTCTTTACTTGTGAAGGGTACAAGAGCCCTCAAGGACTTCGTCCTGGATTTTTTTTGCTTTTTTGATGTCACGACTTTGGCCATTATTATTTCCTCCGTAAAGAGCAACAACGATGGATGTTTCCCACATAAATGAATAGACTCGAATTCCGTTTAACCATTTGAGCTCGATCAATCCTTCGAAGCGCTTGTGATTTCCAAAATGCCTAAGCGACATCAGATCCAGTCGAGATTTGACAATGGTTCGAACTCTGGGCTGCTGTTCTTTGAGCCAATTTTCGAATTCGTCTGTTTTCAGCAACTTCTAGAAGCTGGCCCATCGACATCAGTGTGCGCCATACCGCGCACTCCGTCAAGAAAAAAGAAACAAGACCTAATTTCGCGAGCACGATTCGATAAGTTAAAAATCGAATACCTGCGATTTTCACTTTAAACGCAGGTGTGAGGTCTGCGCACATTTAATCGGAAGTCGATTTGAACTATCTATTTTGGACCCTCGTGTTGGTTACGAAAACAAATATTAAAACAATGTCGTTATTGGTAGAGCATGGGCCAATGGGCTGGAACAAAAGGAAACTTAAAATTTTTATCCGCTCACGAGGAGGTTTCGAATGCAAGTCAGCTATTGGCTACAGGAACTGAAGTCGGGGCTTTCTCGGCATCAAACATTTCTTGGGGCCTATTCTGTGGGTTCAATCGCAAAGAAAAATTCAGACGAGTTCTCTGATATTGATCTGATAGTCGTTGCGCAAGAAAGAAAATTAGAGATAGCCGTTTTTCAAATTACTAGGTTGGTTAAAAAAATTTCCGGTGGTCTACTTTATTCTCGCGTTAAAACATGGAAGCGATTCAAGATCGCGAAAATTGACTTACTAGTTCCGGGTCTAGTTCAGGTGGATATCTTGGTTTGTGAGCCCGATTCTCCGGTAAAGATTTTTCCACCTTTTCGTTCTTTGCTGAACTCCTCCAAGATCCCAGCAGGACTCTTTGGAACCAAATCCCATGGAAAAAACAAAGCATACGAACCATTAAAATACGGCAAGAAAGATCTTCCCTTTGATATCCTGGCGGCTCTTAGAGCGATCCTACGTGGTCAAAAGCGGAGATCAGCTTCGATTCTCAAAGGATTGTCCGAAAGAATCTAGCAAAAACTCTTGGTTCAATTGAAAACCACGGCCTTAAAGCCACTGAATTGAATCCTGAACACATGATTTTCATTGATGCTCGTCAACCAAAGAAACTCCCAACTCACTTTACGTTCTTAAGCACCCGACTTAAGTACTCGGGCGCGATGCCAATGTAAGATGCGATATCGGACTGGGACACTCGCCCTTTCAGGTGAGGGTTCTCATCAAGAAAAAATCGGTGCCGCTCAAGCGCCGAACAGGACAGCAACCGAAACTCCTTCAGCTCTCTTTCAATATAATGGTTCTCGGCTACTTTGCGACCAAATTCCTGCCAGGCCGAGCTACGCTGAAAAAAGGCATTCAAAAGGGAATACTCAATAGTAAGCACCTGTGATTCTTCCAATGCCTCAATGGTCATATCAGCTTGGACGCCTCGTATCGCGGAAGCATAAGAGCCCACAAAGTAACCTTGAGAACAAAAATTTCTGATGTAGGTCTGGCCATCAGAGGAAAGACAATAGGCACGAAACAAACCTCGCTGAACAAATCCAACAATCCCTGCACTGTCCCCGGCCCTAAGAAAGTTCTCGCCCTTTTTGTAATCCTTAATTATCGATCGAGCGACTAACTCATCGATCTGCTCGCTTTGAATATTGGAGTACGATTTCAGAAGAGCGTGAACGTCGCCGGCTGTCGAACGAAAGTTTTTCATCGGACTAGGATGCCAAAGATCGACGGCCTCTTCAATGCTTTACCCTTCATCGAGCTGCTTCATGCGAGCAAGGGTTCTCGCCATGACTTCACGCGCTTTATTTATGGCGTTTTGACGCCAAAGAATTTCGGTCGGAAAGAAAAGATCAGCGAAATCCTTTCGAACTTTGGCTTCGATAGATCGGTTTACATAACCAAAATGAAAACCTTGGTTTTCTAAAATAATGCGATTGAGCGTCTGAAGCTTCGCCCACATACCGCCGCCAATGGTTCCAAACTCCAAGGTCAAGGCGACTGAGCGCTGATGATTCGAAAGAAGTTCCGGCATGACATTATTTAGATCTCCGTGAGTATGATAAAAACCATCTGTGTCGTTGGGAGTGTATTTATAGATTTTTTTATCTTCTTTTAGATTGAAGAGCATAGAGAAGAGCACAGGATCGACACTTCCCTTAGCATCTCCCGGCATTAAATGGAGCGCGTGGGATTCACCGAGACCTGTGTGTATGTCCATTAGAACAACATCGACATAGGGCGCAGAAATTTCTTTCAGATGCCCGAGGAAGTCACTCACTTGAGGTTCAGCTCGCGCGCCTCCATATTCCAATCCTCGCGGCGATTCGTATTGTCCTTGCCCGATGCTTTCTTCAAATTCATCGAGGGACGTCTGCCCGAACAAAATTTTAGATCCCAGTTGAACCGCAATCGAAATCAAGTGAGCCACGGGATCTGTAACCTGACCCCGAGGCTCCAAGGAACCACGAAGCTTGGAATAAGCTGCATTCGAAGTTCTGTAGAGGTCGCTTGAGACCGAAAAATTTCTATTGAGGTTAACGTTATACTCGGTCGCGCGTCGATAATTTTTAAAACCAAATGGGTTGAGAGAATGAACGATCAGGTAGCCTGTATTTTTATGGTCTAGATCTGCGCCAAACTCTTTCATAAACATGAGCTGTATGGCTGAGCTGTCGAATTTCCCGCATATTGTGCCACCCAATTTCCTGAATACTGTGCCACTCGATTTCCATGATTGTGTGCCAGTCGATTTCCTCGATGTTGTGCCACGTTATTTAGAATCCTGAGCAGTTCA
>Ga0247844_1005782_pt1 | contig 15440 bp, 15 predicted proteins | sample LaCtaG_FD_192421 | JGI IMG/M metagenome (GOLD analysis project Ga0247844, IMG submission 192421) | Freshwater microbial communities from meromictic Lake La Cruz, Castile-La Mancha, Spain - LaCruzMarch201714.5m_1 | ecosystem: Environmental > Aquatic > Freshwater > Lake | place: Spain: Castile-La... | reverse complement strand
GCATCAGCCATGTCATTGTAATCTGGGAAAATACGTTGTGCAGCAATATAGGTTAAGGCAACAACAGAACCCCAATCACTTACAGCGTCGTGTTTATAAAGTGTTGCCAACGTTTTATGTAACGATATCGCAGAAACATCCATCGTTTGGTTGTAGTATTGATAATTATTTTCAGTATAATGTTTTCCTTTTCTAACATTTGGTGACATTCCAATTGAATGTAAAACGAAGTCGATTTTTCCTCCTAAAATCTCCAAAGATTGAGTCACCAAGTTTTCTAAATCTTCCACACTTGTTGCATCAGCTGGGATAACTTTACTACCAGTTTTTTCAGCCAAGACATTGATTTCTCCCATTCTCATTGCGATTGGCGCATTCGTAAGAACAAAAGTAGCTCCTTCTTCATGTGCTCTTTCGGCTACTTTCCAAGCAATAGATTGTTCGTTTAATGCTCCGAAAATAATTCCTCTTTTTCCTTTTAGTAATTCGTTTGCCATGTGTTATGTTTTAAACAAAAGTAATAAAATGTTGCTATGAATTGGGTATTTGATTTGTAAGTAGAATAGAAAAAATGAGTTTGCGATTTCTTAACACCAGAAATTAAAATCATAATCCTAATAAAAATCCCAAATTGAGCTACTATTTTCTTTATGACATTCTTTTTCCTTGATGAAAAAGAATCAAAAAATCAAGGCTCTGAATTTATTTTTGCTCGCAAATTATTGTTATCCTAATATTTACAACTCGTAGCGAACAATTTTAACTCCTTTCTGAAACTGGATTTTAGCGGATGTTCTTACAGAAATCCTTAAAATTTGCCAGTTTAAGTTCAGTAGCTAAAACCAAAAAATTCAAGGCCGAAGATTGTTCGCTTATATTCACAAAATAGCTCTTACTTCGATTAAATTATTGATTTTATTACTCAAGCATTAACTGGTAGGAATGCGAACAACCTACTAGAAAAAAGAACAGATTAGACTTCAAATGCTTTATCAAGAAACTTGTAAATCTTTTCGATCATGAAAACAAAAAGCATCCACGCTGGTAAATATTCAAGTTGAATATAACCCATTACGTGATAGCCATGTTTGTATTCCCACGGACAACTTCCAGTTAACTGATCGAGTAAAAAGCCACTTATAAATTCGACAACAAAAATGACAATCGCTGCTAAGAACAATCTCAAAAATAAAGGATATTTTTCGAGAAACCCAAAGACAATTGGTGCTAAAAATGCTATCAATCCATAAATTGGGAACATCCAAATGTAAGAAAAACCTAATAAGCGCCAGCTAATTGGCTCGTTGTTGAGCATACTTTCTACAACAGAACTGATTGCTGTGAAAAATATTTCAGTTGTGATTCCAACACAAGCAAAAGCAAAAAAAAGCATCCATTTTTTCATATTCTCTATTTTTTAGCAATAAAAAACAATTCTGTTCCTTTTCTAGGTAACACCGAATTATAACAATTTTCCATTTGAATTTCTCGAAAGTAAGGGGAGAAATAAGTCAAATATTCTTCTTTGTTTCCCCCAAATGGTGGTCCAGCCTCAAACTCACGATTAAACAACAAACCTACAAATTTACCTTCAGGTTTTAGTAATTGAAGAACTTTTTGAATATATTGCTCACGTAAAGTAGGGTCAATTGCACAGAAAAGAGTTTGCTCAATAATTAAATCGAATTGTTGATTTAAGTTAAAAATATCTCCAAAAATAAGCTGCGAATTAGGGAAATCAGGCACTCTACGTTTAAAATTTACAAGTGGAGCCAAAGCTAGGTCAATAACACTAACGTTTTTAAAACCACTTTTAAATAAATATTCGGCTTCGTGTGCATTTCCACAGCCAGGAATGAGGATTTTTAACTCTTTATTGGTTAGTTGATTTACGTATTCGATTATTGGATCCGAAGCTGCGCCTAAATCCCAGCCAGCTTGGTTGTTTTCATAGCGACTTTGCCAATAAAGAGTGTCTAATTTGCTATCCATCAATTGTCTTTGAGTTGATTTTTAGTGTGTAAAAACAATTTTTTACGTTGATTGATTTCTCCTAAAAAATAGATTTCACGCTCCTTGGAAATGAATCTTTTTTTGTAAAGACCAAACGAAAGAATGTTAAGTAAGGTATGACCAAAATTGATTTTTGGCATGTAATCACAATCAATTCGAACTAAATTATTAAATTCCTTATTCAGCTCCTCGCTCAAATCTAGTCTTAAAACTTCGACTCGAACTTCTTCTGAACGAATATCGAATTGCTGTAAATGTCCATCTTCGAAATTTCTGATTTTCATCAATCGATTGGCTTGAAATTCAATATCAGTAAACGCTTTGAATAGTTCGTTAATGGTCATTGTGAGAAATTAAAGTAAAATAAGAAATTAAGTTTTTCAATTAAAAATATCTAAACTAATTTACTAATAAATACTCGGAAACTCCTCCGGATCAAATTCGTTCATTATTGAATATGCTTTTTCAACAATATCATCAATGCTTGGTTTTGAGAAATAATCGCCATCCGTACCGTAAGCTGGTCGGTGATCTTTAGCACTCATCGTTTCAGGCGCAGCATCCAAGAAGTAATATCCTTTTTGTTCCACCATTATTTTGTCCAAGATAAATGCTGTTGCTCCACTGCTAACATCTTCATCTACAATCAATAAACGATTCGTTTTCTTCAAAGAATCCGCAATTATATGATTGATATCAAATGGCAATAATGTTTGAACGTCAATTAATTCAACATCTATTCCTAATTCTAACAAAGTTTTTGCTGCTTGTTCACACAAATTGAACGTTGAACCATAAGAAACAATTGTCAAGTCGCTTCCTGATTTTACGATTTCTGGAACACCTAATGCTTCTCTAAATTCTCCCACGTTAATTGGCAAACGCTCTTTGGTGCGGTATCCATTCAAAGGCTCAACTACCAATGCTGGTTCGTCAGAAGCTAATAGTGTATTATAGAATCCGGCAGCTTTTGTCATATTTCTTGGTACACAAACGTGCATTCCACGAACGGAATTTACAATCATTCCCATTGGTGAACCACTGTGCCAAATTCCTTCCAAACGGTGACCTCTTGTTGAAATAATTAACGGAGCTTTTTGTCCACCTTTTGTACGGTATTGTAAAGTCGATAAATCATCCGACAGAATTTGAATTGCGTACAGTAAGTAATCTAAATATTGTATTTCCGCAATCGGGCGTAAACCTCTCATTGCCATCCCAATACCTTGACCAATAATGGTACATTCGCGAATTCCTGTGTCAAAAACTCGAATATCGCCAAATTGATCTTGTAATCCTTCTAAGGTTTGATTTACGCCACCAATTTTTCCAGCATCTTCACCAAAAACGATAACTTCAGGATTATTTTCAAGTATTTTACGGTAATTTTCTCTCAAGATAATTCGTCCGTCTTCCATTTTAACCTCGTTATCATAAACAGGCGCCACCGGTTGAACTTTTAGTGCTGACTGTTCCGATTGTGAATATAAATGTGAACTGTAACGATCAAAATTTTCGCCAATCATTCCTTTAATCCAGTTGGAAAGTGCTGTTTTTGAAGGAATTGATTCTTCACGCACCATTCTCAATACTTTGCGCGCAATTGTAAAAATATCTTTACGAATTGGTTCAAATGCTTTTTCAAGTGCTTCTGCTTCTTTCTCAATAAAAACACCATTTTCACTTTCTGTTGCAACTGCTTTAATCAAGGCAACTGCTTGAGCCAAATCTTCTTTAATTGAACCTTTAAATGCACTCCAAGCTTTATTTTTAGATTCACGAACAAAAGTTTTCGCATCTGCACTAATTTGATCTAATTCTTCAGATGTAGCTAACGTTAATCCATCAGCGTTGAAAGCTAAAATCCATTCTTTGAATTTATTGATACAATCGAAATCGTTTTCCCATTGTAAACGTTCCTCTGATTTGTAGCGCTCATGCGAACCAGAAGTAGAATGTCCTTGCGGTTGATTTACTTCTTGAACGTGAACCAAAACAGGAACGTGTTCTTCACGCGCTAGTTTTACAGCTTTTTCATACGTTTCACACAAATGCGCATAATCCCAACCTTTGGTAACGAAAATCTCATATCCACTATGATCTTCTGTGCGTTGCATTCCAGCTAATGCTTGAGAAATACTTCCTGTTGTAGTCTGAAATTCACGTGGAACAGAAATTCCAAAACCATCATCCCAAACAGACATTACCATCGGTACTTGTAAAACACCAGCAGCATTTATTGACTCCCAAAAAGGACCTTCAGACGTTGAAGCATCGCCAATTGTTCCAAATGCAACTTCGTTTCCTTCGTTACTGAATTTCTTAAATTGAGGTAAATCTCTTAATGCAGGATTGTTTCTGTACATTTTTGAAGCTTGCGCCAAACCAACTAAACGCGGCATTTGACCAGCTGTTGGAGAAATATCAGCAGAACTATTTTTTTGTTCCATCAAATTTTTCCAGTTCCCTTTTTCATCCAAATTTCTCGTAGCAAAATGTCCACCCATTTGACGACCAGCAGATTGAGGTTCTAAAGTTACATCTGTATGTGCATAAAGCCCAGCAAAATATTGTTGAATAGTTAATTCGCCAATTGCCATCATTATGGTTTGATCGCGGTAGTAACCCGAGCGAAAATCCCCATTTTGAAACTGTTTAGCAAGAGCAATTTGAGCCAATTCTTTTCCGTCGCCAAAAATTCCAAATTTTGCTTTTCCAGTTAATACTTCCTTTCTTCCTAAAAGTGAAGTTTCACGGGATTCACAAGCTAATTTATAATCTGCTAAAACTTGTGATTTAAACGACTCAAAATCAATGTTTGATGCTGTTTGCGTTGCTGATGCTTTTGCCATATTGGTTTTAAAAAGGTAGACAAATATACGGAAATTCGGTCCTTAATTTAGGCTAGTACTGTTGATTTTATCATATTTGTAAGAACAAAATAAATCAAGTCGTTTATGTCTATCAAAATTGAATTGTGCGCAGCCTCGATTGAAGCGATTGAAATTGCAAGAAAATTGAACATTGACCGCATTGAATTATGTCAAGATTTGGAGCAAGGCGGATTGACTCCCTCGGCTGGAATGATTCAATATGCTATTTCTAAAGACATTGAAACGCATGTACTTATCCGACCAAGAGCAGGTGGATTTAACTATTCAGAAATGGAATTAGAGGTCATTTTAAACGACATTTTAATTGCTAAAAAACTTGGGGCAAAAGGAATTGTGGTTGGTGTTTTGCAAGCCAATTTTGAATTAGACATTCCTGCTTTACAAAAAATAAAAGCTGTTTCGGAGGGTTTAGAATTAACCTTTCACCGTGCTTTTGATGAAAGTATCGACTGGAAAAAATCGATTGATGCGCTTGTTGAACTTGGATTTACCCGTATTCTAACTTCTGGTTTTGCTTCCAATGTTGAAATCGGAATGGACATATTAAAACAAATGACCGCATACGCAAAAGATCGCATTGAAATTATGCCTGGAGGTGGCGTTAGCGCTGCAAATATCAATAAATTAATAAGTTATACTCTTCCAGCAGGTATCCATTTTTCAGGAACAACAAAGCAAATTTTGGATGAAGATTCCCATTTTTCTGAAACGGTATTAAAAATAGATGAAAAAAGGGTGAAGCGGATTTTGGAATGTTTAGAAAAGAATTAAGCTTTTGAAATTTTAATATACAAGCAAACAAAAATTAAAGTTTGAATGTATTTAGTGTTGCGATTATTGAATTCAAACATTAAAGACTAATTATAAATAAACAATCGACTTTTTAAAGTAAACAGTACATGTTTGTGTATTTTCTAATTTTTAGGGTCAGACGTTAACTACTTAGCAATTGAGTTTAATTGATTTTCTTTTTCAGATTTATAAAAAGAATTGTAAAAATCAGCGTAAAACTTAATCGGATCAATTTTTAAAGATTCGCATAATCTATCTATCCAAAAAGTGCCTGGGTTTCTTTTACCTGATTCGTAAGCAGAAATATTTTGTGGATTATTATTCATTAAGGCTGCCAAATCACTTTGTGAAAGAGATAAACTTTCTCTCAGACTTTTAATATACATTCCTAAAGTTATATCAAAATGACTTTTATCCATTGTTTGGAAAAGTCATAAAATTTTAACATTTCAAAGTAACACAATTGTGTTATAATAAATATATTTGTTTCTAAATCAATAAATAACATACTATGAAAAAACTTTTTATCATCGCCATTTCAAGTTTGGCAACACACATTTCGTTCGGACAATTTAATATTCCTGCTTGGCCAGCTAATACAATATCTAACAATACACAAGCAGGTTTCATTGGTATTGGTACTAGATCTACAAGTGGACCAACAACTACTCCACTCCCTAATTTCAATTTACATATGCATGGTACAGTAGATTTTATTGGCCCACCTGACAGATTTGGAAATCCAGGAGTAAACTTTGGTAAAACTACACGCTTAGGTTTTACAAACACAACCACTGGTATGTTGAATACGGATGGAGTTGAGTTTAGAATGTCAGAAAACAATTTTTCAATTGAAAACAGAGAAAATGGGAATCTTACAATTGGTGTTTCAAATACTAGTTTAACATTTTCACAACCAAGCAGTAGAATTTGGGTTGGAACAGGTTCTAATATCTTAAGTGTAGATAATGCTAGAATGAACATTATTGCTCCAACTTCTGATAATGGTTTATTTATTCAGACTTCAGGAACGAAATATGCCCTTGGTTTAAAAACCAGTGTTAACACAACAGAGGCCTTAATAGTTAGAGATGCATCTAACGTTAGTAATTTTAGTGTTAAAGGAAACGGAGATGTTACATCTGGAAATATTGCTGTTTCTTCACCTGCCACAAGTGATGCGATAAAAGTTTCAACAGTTGGTAATTCAAATGTGAGTTTTAGAGTTACAAATGAAGGTGAAGTTTTTTCAAAAACGGAATCAACAGAGAAACAAAATATTATTTCTAATCCTAATTCTGATGCATTAGTTGTTACAACTGCTGGCAATTCATCACCAAAATTTAAAGTTAATAACAATGGTGAAGTCACTTCAGGAAACACTTATATTCTTGGGACATTAAGAGTAGTAAATGCAAATGGGAATCAATTCTCCGTAGATAATGCAGGTTATGTTAGAGCGAGAGAGATCAAAGTAAACCTATTGGAAATACCAGATTATGTATTCAAAAGTGATTATAAGTTAATGTCTTTAAAAGAACTTGAACAGTATATTAGTTTAAATAAACACTTACCAAATATCAAATCTGAATTGGAGTATAAAAACGAAAATGGTATTGAAATTGGAGAGTTAAACATGAAACTTCTTGAAAAAGTCGAAGAACTCACATTATATATAATAGACCTTCAGAAACAAATTGAAGCAATCAATAAAAAACAATGAAAATGAAAATTGAAAAATTGAAATTCTATAAGAATTTAAAACTAATCTTGTTTGCATTATTTTTCTATGTCAATTCATATGGGCAAAATTTTCTAGATCAATTTTATAATTGTAGCGAGTTATATGATGGCATATGGTATACTCAAATAACAGAAAATAAAGAAAATGGCGAATGGATTATGATTTTTGAGGATAACTTTGATGGTAATGAGTTAGATAATTCAAAATGGTTTACATGTGGAGATGGATGGAATTGTTATCGAGGTGTAAAAGAACTTCAGTATTATAAAGAAGCAAATTGTATTGTTAACGATGGGGTTGTTAAATTGACTGCAAAAGAAGATCCTGGGAATTATGACACGTGGGAATTTGATGAAGAAGGTAATGGCACTGTAGTTCCTTTACCTTTCGACTACACTTCTGGATGGCTTCAGACAAAAATGAAATTTGAATATGGTTTTTACGAAATTAGAGCCAAAGTCCCTAAGGGGAAAAGCTTTTGGCCTGCATTTTGGTTTTATGGCTGTCCTATAGAAATAGATGTATTTGAATTTGATGGAAAAAATACAGATTTACTTAAAACTAATGTTATAGATTGGGGAAATTGCTCAAATGGTGATAATGAAAATTGCAATATGAACAATTCAAAAACAACTGATTTTTCAGAAGATTATCATAAGTATTCGTTGGAATGGGATCAATATAAACTAATATTTAGAATTGATGGTAACATTTATAGAACATCTTATAAGTATTACGATTATAATGGAGTAGCTGTTCAAAATAAATCTGGACTTGCACAAGGTGCTTATCAAAAAGATAAAATTTTCCCTGATAACCCAGCACACTTGATTTTGAATTTTGCTTTAGATAGAGGTCCAATATATGATTTAGAAGGTAATCTTGTTCAGGAAGGGTCAGGGTATGGAGATGGTCCTCCTGATGAATTTACTGTTTTCCCTAGTTCATTTGATATCGATTATGTTCGTGTTTGGAAATATACAAACGATGATAAAGATTTTTCAATTTGTGACTTAAATTTAGGAGATTCACCTACAGAAATACCAGCAATTGTAACTGGAAAAAAAATAACTTTAGGAGGCCTCAATTGCATTACAAATGTTTTAGATGATGAACGGCTAGAACTAATTGCAACCGAGGAAATTATTATAAAGCCTGAATTTAACAGTTTCATTGGAAGCGATTTTACTGCAAGAATCCATACTGGTCAAAAAAATAATTTTTATCCATCTGATGATATTCAACAGATTACTGAGGTTGATAAAGCTATAATTGAATTTGAATTATCTCCAAATCCAGTTAAGGACTTTTTAAATATTGAATTTAATGGATATTTAGAGTCTCTAGAAATAATTGATTTGAATGGAAGAATTATTCAAAAACATAAAAAACCAAATCAAAGTTTTACAATTGATTTTTCTAGAGAATTACAAGGCATTTATTTTGTAAATTTGAAAACCAATAATGAAACAATTACTAAAAAAATCATCAAACTTTAATCAAATTAAAATACTAATATTGATTCTAGTTGTAAGTTCAAATTGGGTTTTCTCTCAAAAAAAGATGATGGCTCATCCAAGTGTTGGATTTCAATTTGGTCCTGTAATTACAAATTACAGAAGTGATCAAAACTTTGATTATACAAATTACTTTTGTTACAGTTATTTTGGTCAATTATCGAATAGATTCAATTTTAAAAAAAATGCAGTAGAGCTATCTTTTGGATTTGGGAATTCTCATTTTCGGTCTGCTAGAAAATATTTGTACACAACTGCGTACGAATCTTCACGTTTTAAATATCAAACTTATTTGTTGCCTATACATTTGACCTATTTTTTTAATACAAAAAGTAAGTTTGATCCATTCTTTGGTGCTGGTTTTATTATAAAAAGCAATCATTCTATTGAAATAATCGATAAATATGATGATGGCCACATAGATACAAACTATGGAGTTGGTTCTTTGACCGCTCCATTAAGGTTAAACTTCGGTATAGCCTATATTATCAATTCTAAATTAAGCATTCGAGCAGAATCAAGCTGGAATATTAAATTAATTAATACACAAGAATATTTTTACAAACCCTCCAATTTCTTTATTGGAATTTTTATCAAACTGCCCGATTTTGAATGGAAGTAAATTTCAGAATAAAAAATATTGAAGTAATAAATATAAAACCCTTGACATCAAAACAGTCGAGGGTTTTACATTTTTATAAGTATAATAAATACCTGAATATAAATAATGACGGTTGAACTTGGATTTACCCGAATTCTAACCTCTGGTTTTGCTTCCAATGTTGAAATCGGAATGGATATTTTAAAACAAATGACCGCATACGCTAAAGATCGCATTGAAATTATGCCTGGAGGTGGCGTTAGCGCTGCAAATATCAATAAATTAATAAGCTACACTCAGCCTTCAGGAGTTCATTTTTCAGGAACAACAAAGCAAATTTTGGATGAAGATTCCCATTTTTCTGAAACGGTATTAAAAATAGATGAAAAACGGGTGAAGCGAATTTTAGATAATATTAGTTCTAATTAACTTCATACAATTATTACATAAACCTCAATTAATAATCACATTATTTTAAATAAGAGTGAATTATAAAATTGTTCCCCGCTAAATGAATTTTGTTAATGTTAGTTTCTTAAATCTTCTGTAATTACTATCATTTAAAAAGCATGGATTTTTGAATTTTAAAATAAAACCAATTCTATATTAAGCCAATATAACAATTGTATTACTTTCAACATCAACGAGTTAAAATAATTTCAAATGATAACAATGCGTTAAAACTAAGAATATAATCAATTAGCAATTTTATAAAAAATTTGCTAAAATGGTTAAAAAAAGAAAAGTAGAACTTGTAGTTATATCCGATGTTCATTTAGGCACTTATGGCTCTAGAGCAAAAGATTTGGTGAATTATTTAAGATCAATTCAACCTGAAATTCTAATTCTAAACGGCGATATTATCGACATTTGGCAATTTAGTAAACATTATTTTCCTCAAGATCACATGCAAGTTGTAAAAGAAATCGCATCGATGCTTTCTCAAAATACAAAAGTGTATTATATCACAGGAAATCACGATGAAATGCTCAGAAAGTTCAAAGGTTTTAAACTTGGGAATTTTGAAATTCAGAATAAATTAATTTTAAAATTAGATTCTGGTAACGCTTGGTTTTTTCATGGTGATGTTTTCGACACAACTATGAAACATTCAAAATGGGTTGCAAAACTAGGTGGGAAAGGTTACGACTTATTAATCATGTTAAATACTGTAGTTAACTGGTTTAGCCAAAAATTGGGTAGAGGAAGAATTTCACTTTCAAAAAAAGTAAAAGACAGTGTTAAAGGTGTAATAAAATATGTAAACAATTTTGAAGAAACCGCTGCAGAAATTGCAATACAGAATGAATTCCAATACGTTATCTGTGGTCATATTCACCAACCTGCAATTCGGAAAATAGCAAACTCTAAAGGAGAAACAGTTACTTATTTAAATTCTGGTGATTGGGTTGAAAACTCAACAGCTTTGGAGTACATGGATGGAAAATGGAGTTTGTATCATCACGACTCAAATTTTAAAAACCAAGTTATAAAACCTGAAGAAAACAAAGCAGTCAATTACTTAAGTTACGAGCAACTTTTTGAAGACGTAGTTTCAAACTTAAATTTCAACACCAAATGAAAGTTCTATACGCTATACAAGGCACGGGTAATGGACATTTATCGCGCGCAGAAGAAATTGTTCCTATTCTAAATAAATATGTTGACACAACAGTTTTAGTTAGTAGTTCTCAGTCACAAATTTTATCCAATTTTGAGATTAATTGTAAAAAGCAAGGACTCACTTTTTTGAGTGGTAAAAATGGAAAAGTGAATTTATTTAGTACCATTTTTAAATCACATCCAATTGATTTTCTCAATGAAATCAGAACATTTCCTGTTTGGAACTATGATTTAGTTATCACCGACTTTGAACCTGTTTCTGCATGGTCGGCGTTGATGCACGGAGTTCCTTGTATTGAAATGAGCCACCAAGCTGCCGTTATTCACCCACAAGCACCAAAACCAAATGATAAAAATCGTATTGGAAAGTACATTTTAAATCACTACTGTCCAGCAAAGGAGAAAATTGGATTTCATTTTGAAGCTTTCGATAAATCGATTTTTACTCCTGTTATTCGCAAAGAAATCTACGACGCTGCTGCTAAAAGTGAGGATCATTATACCGTTTATTTACCTGCTTTTAATGATGAAGCAATCTTACATTTTTTAAGTCAATTTCCTGTAAAATGGGAAGTATTTTCAAAATATACAACGCTTAAACAACGACTTGGAAACGTAACATTGCATCCAATAAACCAACAAGATTTTCAACAAAGTTTAATTAATTGTGCTGGAGTACTTTGTGGCGCTGGTTTTGAATTGCCTGCAGAAGCGATTTATTTACGAAAAAAATTGATGGTAATTCCAATGAAAGGTCAATATGAGCAGCAATGTAATGCATTTGCCTTAAACAAATTAGGTGTTTCTGTTATCGAAAACTTGAATTTAGTGCAACATCGTACCGTAAATTTATGGTTAAACTATGGACAGCCAATTTCAGTAAATTATGAAAATAAAACCGAGGAAATTGTTCTAAATACACTCAATAACTTCGAGCAAAAATTGAAACTAAAAAGAGATAATGAACAATTCACTGAAAAATCAATTTTTGAAAAACTTTCCGTTTTGAAATATCTTTTTTGAGATAAAAGTTTCAGTTCAAATCCGAATAGTTTGAATTATTTTAAGTGCAGTTTTAGAATTTCTCTAAATTTGATTACAGTTTTAAAATACCCAATGTGATTCTTTTTAATTTTATAACTATTTAATCTAACTATTTATGACTAAAACCTTCCTATCATTTGTTTTGATTTGCTCATATTCTATTGCTTACTCTCAACAAAAAAAAGATACTAGCAAAATATATCGCAATGAGTTTGGGATTGATGCAACCAGTTTTTTATTGTTTTACATACCCTTAGGTGAAAATGATTTTTATTTACCAAGCTATTATCTTACTTACAGAAGAAAATTTAATACAGGAAATATCCGTTCTGGCTTGGGTGGAGATTTTTCTAATCAAAATGTTGGAAATACCAATTACCCAAATGATAGTACAAAGTATAATAGATTCAACTACGCTGTCGATTTCAGAATTGGATGGGAATTTGTTAATGAAATTAGTAAGAGGTGGCAAGTTTATTATGGATTAGACACGAGAATAAATTACCAACATATCAAAAATGATGTAAATTATTTTTCAAGCGGATACGCATACGGTTCAGAATCGAACTACAATACCTTTGGAATTTCACCAGTTTTAGGTTTCAGATTCAAGTTAAATAAGCGTCTTAGCCTAACTACTGAAACAAATCTGTCAATTAATTGGTCTAAATCAAGTCGCAGAGAATATTACACACCTTATTTATCTGGTTTACCTGCTATTGCTGATGAAATCACTCCATCAGATGTTAGAATTTATGGTCAATTTTCCCAGCCTATATCAATTATTTTTACGTTTGATATTTAAAAGTTCAGTTAAGTTTTAATAACTACCAATTCTTAAATAAGCTAGATTTTATCGTAACCTTTATTCAAAAAAAAGACCTGTATCGCTACAAGTCTTTATTTTATTTTTATGAGGCAATTCCTACAATAACATTGAAACCGGATTTTCCATAAATTGTTTGAACGTTTGTAAAAATGCTGCTCCAGTTGCGCCATCAACTACTCTATGGTCACACGAAAGCGTAACTTTCATTACATTGCCAGGAACAACTTGTCCATTTTTCACAACAGGAACTTCTTTAATTCCGCCAATTGCCAAAATACAGCTATCTGGTGGATTTACAATTGCTGTGAAAGATTCAATTCCAAACATTCCTAGATTTGAAATTGTGAATGTGTTTCCTTCCCAATCACTTGGTTGTAATTTTTTATCCTTTGCTTTTTTAGCATATTCTCTAACTTCAGCTGAAATTTGAACTAAGCCTTTGGTATCCGCAAAACGAACAACTGGAACTAATAATCCATCTTCAACAGCAACCGCAACACCAATGTGAACATGTTGATTTCTTCGGATGAAATCTCCCATCCAAGAGCTGTTGACATTTGGATTTTGTTTTAAAGCATGTGCAACCGCTTTAATTACCATATCGTTGAAAGAAACTTTAATTCCTTCCATTGAATTTAATGCTTTGCGAGCTGCTATCGCATTTTCCATATTGATGTCTAATGTCAAATAGAAATGTGGCGCTGTGAACTTACTTTCAGCTAATCTTCTTGCAATCGTTTTACGCATTTGACTTACTGGCTCATCTGTGAACGATTCTACGCCAGAAACCGAATTATTTGAAATTGGAGCTCTTTCAGCAGGAGTGTAAGGTGTGTAATGCTCTACATCGCGTTTAACAATTCGTCCACCTTCGCCTGTGCCACCAACAGAATTAATATCAATTCCTTTTTCTTCAGCAATTTTCTTCGCCAATGGAGATGCAAAAACACGTCCACTTGTATTGGATGCTAATGGAATTGCTTTTGGAGTTTCAGCAATAACTGTTGGAGTCACAACTAGTGGAGCAGGATTTGGAACAGTTGTAGTTTTTGGAGCTTCTTCCACTACTTTTTCTTCAACTGTTGTTGCTGCAGGAGCAGTTGTCAATAAGCTAGAAATATCTTCACCAGCTTGACCAATAATAGCCAAAATACTGTTTACAGGAGCAGATTTTCCAGTTTCAACGCCAATGTGTAATAAAACACCATCGAAAAAAGATTCAAATTCCATCGTTGCTTTGTCGGTTTCAATTTCAGCAAGAATTTCGCCTTCTTTTACTGAATCACCAACTTTTTTATTCCAAGCAGCGACAACACCTTCTGTCATTGTGTCGCTTAATTTCGGCATATAAACTACTTCAGCCATATTTTTTTCTTTTTAGTATTCTTTAATATAAGGATAATCAGATTGAATGTAAACATCTTCGTAAAGCTCGTGCGCTTCAGGATAAGGTGAATTTTCAGCAAATTCAACTGACTCATCCACTTCTTTTTTAACCCAAATGCTGATGTCTTCAATTTCTTTTTCAGTCAACCAATTATTTTCTTTAATCACTTGTAAACAATGCTCAATTGGATCTTGTTCCATCCAATCACTCACTTCTTCTTTAGTTCTGTACTTTTGCGGATCAGACATCGAGTGACCTTTGTAACGGTAGGTACGAATATCCAATAAAGTTGGACCATCACCTCTCCTACCTCTTTCTGCAGCTTCAAAAATTGCATCATGCACGTCTTCTGGAAGCATTCCATTTACAATTTTTGAAGGCATTTCATACGACAATCCAATTTTTGATAAATCAGTAACGTTGGTAGTACGTTCCACAGAAGTTCCCATTGCGTAATTATTGTTTTCGATAATAAATACCACAGGAAGTTTCCACATCATCGCCATATTAAACGTTTCATGCAAAGCACCTTGACGCACAGCGCCATCACCCATTGAAACAAAAGCTACATTCTCTGTTCCATTGTATTTTTCTGCGAAAGCAACTCCAGCTCCCATTGCAATTTGAGCTCCAACAATTCCATGTCCACCCATAAAGTTTTTCTCTTTATCAAAGAAGTGCATTGAACCACCTTTTCCTTTAGAGCATCCTGTTGAACGTCCGTATAATTCAGCCATTAAAACACGAGGGTCTGTTCCTAAAGCAATTGGATGTGCGTGGTCACGATAGGCTGTCATGTGTTTGTCCGAAGGGCGACAAGCGCTTGCTGTACCTGCAACAATAGCTTCTTGACCGATATATAAATGACAAAATCCACCAAATTTTTGTTGAATGTAGAGTTGACCAGTTTTCTCCTCAAACTTGCGAATGAGCAACATGTCTTTGTACCATTTTACGTAAACTTCTTTTGGAAATTTAGTCGTATTTGAATTAGTT
>Ga0247844_1005769_pt1 | contig 15485 bp, 14 predicted proteins | sample LaCtaG_FD_192421 | JGI IMG/M metagenome (GOLD analysis project Ga0247844, IMG submission 192421) | Freshwater microbial communities from meromictic Lake La Cruz, Castile-La Mancha, Spain - LaCruzMarch201714.5m_1 | ecosystem: Environmental > Aquatic > Freshwater > Lake | place: Spain: Castile-La... | reverse complement strand
GATCGGTTTTTTGATCGTGAATTCAACGTCTATCTGCGTTTCGGAAGCATAAACAAATAACTGAACCGGAGGCTTTCACGTCATGGTTCTCCCTCTCACCTCCCTCTCCCCGAAGCGGCCGAAGCGGGGAGAGGGGGAGGAAACGCACTGGGATCACGCAAATCCATTGGGATTTCGAGTCTGCCGTGCTGTGACATGTGCGTCAAGATAAGGTCAATAGCCTGGGGTCAAGCGAAGCGAAACCCCGATACAGCGACAAACATAAAAAAGCGGACGTCTTCCATTGAAAACGCCCGCTTCATTTTTTGCTCAAACATCAACTATTGGATTTGGCTAATCCAAAGCGATGACAAGATCTTTTCCCGATTCGACCGTAACGGTTCGAGTCAAGTTTCCCTCGTAGTACTTTGGATCCACTTGTTTGATCGCTTGTTCAGACGCTTTCGAAGCGGATTTACCGATGTAATACGCATACTTCCCAGGAACCACTTCACCTTTAAACGTACCATCCACAGCCACTGTCAAAGGTACAACGTGACCATCTCCCATCGGTTGCAAGGTCAACAGGACATCTCCGACTGGCTTTCCGGCCTTCGTGACGTTTCCCTTTAGTTCCGTGGATGCTCCCATCTTCGGTGCGGCGGACGAACAACCGACAAAAACCACCATCAATGCAATCAACAAATATCTCATTCTGACTCCTAAAAATTACTCGTTGCTCACCGCAACAGTACCATCGGCAGCACCCACCATAAACTTCAAGATCGATACTTCCGTGCTGGCGGACATAAATCGCACGGATCCATCACCCATAACCGCGTTCGCTCCGCCCGTGTGAAACGCAAATGGTTCGTCATTGGGGCCGCAGTTATTCACGCTCCAGCGACATTCTGCTGGCCCACCGATGGGGGTATTGTATTGGTTGATCTTGGCTTGCCTCGAACCTGGGCTGAGTGCATTGTTTGGTCCAGAGAATCCGTTGGTGGCAGCATCGGCGTCAATCCATGCAAAGACACGTCGCAAGTTCCCACCCATCGGGTCCGCAGGCCCGGAAACGGGAGTGTTTCGATTTGAAACTGCGCCAAAATTCGCTACGTTGGGGTGAGCGCGGCTCGCGTCTTCGATACAAAGCAGTGTGTTGGACGTACCGTCGCTAACCCTAGCGAATCCGCCGCCGTTGCAATCCAGCATTCCTGCAACGACTTGTGTCAACCAATCGGGACCACCCGTTGGAAGCGTTCGTTGGCCATAGGTTGCCGACCCTACACGCGTATCGATGTCCGACAAGTCGACAAACATGTAGTCAATGCCACCGTAATTATGAACTGGATCCCGACTTTCATTTGCAATAGGCGCCGAAGGACAAACAAACGCTGCGATCTTCGTCCGGGCTGCAATTTGTCCATTAGGAAATGCGGGATCGTCATAGGAGCGGCCCTTGGCTTTTGCATGTAACAAGCAACCCGTGGAGGTCAGGTAGTGACCGTTACTTTGGAGGACAGCGTTGTACAACGGAAAGGGAATGGAGGAGTGATCGAGCAAGTTGTAGACGTTTGTCTGCTCCAAGTAAGGCAGCAATTGAGTCGGCGTCGAGTGAATCATGTATGGAGTTGTTGTGCTGCCTGTGGATCCACATTGCCCGCTGGTGGGCAGCTTTTTGGTTGCAGATTCAACATTATGTACTGCCAAACCGATCTGCTTGAGATTGTTGCTGCACTGCATGCGTCGTGCAGCCTCGCGAGCTGCCTGTACGGCTGGCAACAGTAGTCCAACCAAGATGCCAATGATGGCAATAACCACTAAGAGTTCAACCAACGTAAAACCGCGAAGACGCATTGGCCTCGCTCGAAAAAATAACTTCGCCATCGCAAATTCCTGTATAAGTTAAGACGAGAGGATGTCGTCGCAGTCAACTTGCTGCAACTCGACAGCCAGAATAGTATTCCCAGCTTTGTAAAAAAACAGGGTGGGTTATGTTAAGAAATCGTTAATACCGATTTCTCAATGTGGTTTTGCATGCATCGCAAGAGCTCAAGGATTCAATGCATGCAGCTTGGATGAGTTTACTGCGACTCCAAATTCGATCATCGACCTGCAAGGTTATCTTTTACTCCATTAGCCCTTTCGATGTCTCGAAGCTCTGGCAATACGACGGAATGGACAACGGCAATGCGAACAGCTATATTTTTTTTAAAAAAATTCTGACGCGGCGGTTGGGTCAACCGCTTTGAGCCACTTTATGCAACATCTGACCACGGAACAATCCAACCCAATTACCTCCGAGATTGATGCTCTCTGTACGCTCGAGATCATCCAGTTGATGAATGCCGAAGACAAGAAAATCGCAGCCGCCGTGGAGCTCGAATCGGCTGCAATCGCGACTGCGGTGGATGCCATCGCAGATCGACTGTCCAAGGGTGGTCGTTTACTCTATCTCGGTGCGGGAACCTCGGGTCGGCTTGGCGTACTCGACGCGTCCGAATGCCCGCCTACGTTTAATACTCCACCGGAGCTCGTCGTCGGCATTATCGCCGGCGGTCACAAAGCGTTAATCTCCGCCATCGAGGGGGCCGAAGATGACGAGCAAGCCGCCATCGCCGATCTCACGCAGCATAAATTGAACCAACACGATGTCTTGGTGGGTATCGCCAGCAGTGGTCGTACACCGTATGTCATGAGCGGACTGCGGCACGCAAAAGCTCTCGGCGCTTATGCAATCGGTATCACGTGCAATCGGCAATCTGAGCTGGAGAGCATAGCAGATGTGGTTATCGCCCCGGTCGTTGGCCCCGAAGTCATCAGCGGTTCGACTCGCCTGAAAGCTGGAACTGCCACCAAGATGGTACTGAATATGTTGACAACCGCCACCATGGTATTGCTCGGCAAGACATACGGAAATTGGATGGTTGATCTTCGAGCTTCCAATGTCAAGCTCAAGGCTCGCAGCATTCGCATTGTCTCGTCGATCGCAAAAGTTGACGAACAACAAGCCGCCGAATTGCTGGAGCAGTGCCATGGCGAAGTGAAAACGGCAATCGTTTCTGCCGTGCGATCTCTGGACTACGCAGAAGCCAGATCGCTTCTAGAAAAGTCGGCGGGCAAGTTGCGAACTGCACTGAAACGGTAGCGGAACAGCCAGTTTAGCGGAACAGCACAAGCTGTCCGGTGAGGATTCGCAAATCACTTAACCGCCCAGGCAGCAGTCAAGAATAACTAAATGACAGGAACAAACACATCGCAACGTTTTCCAAAGTGGGTTCTCGCCGTTGACGGTGGGGGCACCAAAACGATCGCATGGATTGCCAAGGTTTTGCCCAACGACGGCCCGCTGATTAAAAAAATTGAGGTCGTCGGTCGAGGCTATTCGGGCCCAAGCAATCCACGTTCAGCAGGTTTTTTTCCCGCGACCAGCAACCTCGATGTCGCGATCGTCGCAGCCTTGGAAGACGCCTCGATTGAGTTGGATTCTCTCTCCGTCGCTTGTTTGAGCCTAGCTGGCGTGGGCAGAGCGTTAGAGAAAAGCGAGTTGATGGAATGGGCAGAGAGTCGACAACTGGCAAAAAAAATCATGATTGTCGATGACGTCGAGCCCTTGGTATTGGCGGCCGAGTACGAGCAAGAACTAGCCTTTGCGCTTTCGGCGGAGAACCAAGTTCCGTCCGACTGGAGGAAATCGATAACGCTGGTGGTCGGTACGGGTTCGATTGCATGTGGAGTGAACGCCAACAACGAGAGCATCCGAGCAGGTGGTTGGGGTTATTTATTGGGAGACGAGGGTAGCGGCTTTGCAATAGGGTTGGCAGGTCTTCAAGCGGTCTGCCGAGCCCACGATCAAACTAGCCCTGAAACGGAGCTTGAATCCGCCATGTTGACGCAATTGGGATTTGCGAATGCCACGCAGCTTATCGCGTTCGTATATCAATTGCCGTTACCACGAGTCGAGATTGCCAAACTGGCAGAGGTCGTAATCGAGGTTTCAGAGCGAGATTCGGTTGCGGCACAAATCATGAATTCGGCGGTCAATTCGATGGCGACCTTGATCGGAGTGGTGGTCAAGCGACTGCGGCTTGAACCGAGCGAGTTTTCACTGGCGCTGAGCGGGGGTATTGTTTGTAATCAATCGAGCGTGGTGAATCGTTTGTTGGTGGAATTGACTCGAAGGCAGTGTGCTCCAGGCAGGATTCATGTTATCCGCCAACCCATCAACGGACCATTGGTTTTAGCAGCAAGGAATCTCGATTGACGAGCGAATGGTTGGTTCACGCGTCGCGTGGTGATTCTGCATCGCAACTAAAAAAGGGATCTATGTAGACCGCGAAGCGAGCGAGTCAGTATTCATCGAGCAGACTCGATTTTTTTCGTGAAATTCCAAACCATATACAATTGCCACCCCCTACTTTTTTGTCGTTGCGAACGCCTTTGCGCTCATTTTATGTGACTGAACTCGGCATAATCGAAATTCCAACGGACGTGCAACCGATTCATCACGCCAGAGACCCGTGTTTTGACCTATTTGGTTGATAGCTTCCGTTGTTTTTGTTCATTCCATTGTTAGACTCCACCCAGCATTTGATGGAAGGCTACCCCGTGGACCACCCACTTGGGTGGTCCCCTACCCGTTTCGAGTTTCAATCATGAGTCTGCAATCAGATTCTGCAATCAGAGTCTTCACTGCAACCCGTGGATCAGCCAAGTTTTCAAAGACCTTACGAACAATTTGATCCGAAAAGTTTCGCAAAATCGCTTTCAAATCGGATACTGATACAACTTCATGTTCCGTCCCAAGTAGCGTCACGCGTCACCCAGAGGAACGAAGTCCGCATAGTTCGGCAGTACCAAGTCCGGGATTTCGCCACAACGAACTCGCCTGAATGTTCAAAAAGGTTCATAGCAAAGAGAATCGCAAGTGAAAAATCCTCCCTACTCCCCTGACCTCGATTCGATTGCATCGTTTTTGCGGCGTTATTTAGAAATTCAGCAAGCTTGCCCTCAAGAACCCAAAGCGAAGATTGCGTTTGATTGGAAGACTTTTTGACGTATGAAAATTACCCTCGAACTCTTTTTTCCTGACACCTTAGTCCTCGTACCGTCACAATGATTTACGTCGTTAGCCCGATCTTAATTGCGTTGCTGATCAGCGCTTTCTTTGCTGGAACATCTATTTTTCTAGCCAAGCGGTTTGGTATCATGGATGCACCGGACGCTAGAAAAGTACACACAACACCCACGCCCCGATTGGGCGGAATTGCCATTTTTCTGGGTGTGACAATCGCCATTCTCGGGTTGCAGCTCTTTGACCCCATAGGCACCCACACGATTCCATTCAATCAGCTTCTCGCCCTGTTAGGAGGCTCTCTGTTCGTCTTTTTGGTTGGACTTGCAGACGATATTCGGACGGTCTCTTCGCGATTCAAGTTGGTTGCGTTGATCGCTGCATCCTGCATGGTTTGTGGCTCTGGAGCCACAATTGAGAGTGTTTGGCAAGGAGGCCATCTCATGCTGCAATTTACCGCAGTGAGTTGGATCGTTACGACATTGTGGATCTGCGGTATTGCAGTTGCGATCAACTTCATCGATGGACTCGATGGACTTGCGGGGGGCATTGTGCTTATGGCATCAACTGTCCTGGCTACGTTTTTGATAGACGCGGGGCTTTTATCGATGGCGGTACTACCGCTCGCGTTATCGGGCGCCCTGGCAGGATTCCTTCTTTTCAACTGGTATCCTGCGAAAACCTTTATGGGTGACAGCGGCAGCATGACCATCGGCTTTATGCTCGCTTCTTACATGGTGGTTGCAAATCCGATCATCGGAACCATGCGAGGACTTTTGATCCCCTCGCTCGCCCTGAGCATTCCGATTTTGGATACTTTGATTACCGTTTTTCGAAGACACTATGAGCAGAGACGGTCTTTGTTCTCGGCAGAACGAGGACACATTCATCACCGACTTTTGGACCGCGGACTTACACACCAGCAAGCGGTGTTGGTCATCCTTGGCGTCTCCGCATTAGCGGTCTTGATCGGCTTAATATCGTTGTCGTTTGTGGGCTGGTCGACATTTGGCGGATTGGTTTTACTCGTTCCACTGATGTGGGGAACCTTTCGATTCGCCGGATCTGTTCGAACCGACGAGATGCTGAAAGCCCTTCGGACCAAACGATTTATCGACAAAGAATCTCGACAGTATCGCAGCCATTTTGAATCTCTCCAACTTGAGTTCCAACGGTTTGAAACACTTAGTCAATGGTGGGACGGCGTTTGCGGCGCTGGGGACAGGCTTGGATTCGTTCAGATCGAATTGAAATTGCCTCGGACCAACGAACGGACCCGCAATCTCATTTGGCAATCGACCGCTTTGGATCGAGTGGACGAATCAGGCATTAAGGCCACAATACCTGTTGCGGCGCCCGATGATGAAGCCAAAGCGTGCTGTATCCAGATTCATGTGGCTTCGTTCGGCTCACTGGAGTCCGCCAGCGAGCGGCTATCCCTATTTTCGCGTCTCCTGACCGAGAACAGCCTCATTGCGATCAATATTCGAGAGGCTCGTGCCCTTGTCAAAAAAGGCCCAATCTCTCAGGCTGCTTTGAGGAACGTGGGAACTAGCTTGTCGGCCGATCAACTCTTGAACTCCAAGTTCGCCTGTTTAAGAGTGGCTGTGGTCCACGATTTTCTTTACACCATTGGCGGAGCGGAACGGGTCATCGAACAGATCAACAATGCATTCCCGCATTGCGATCTGTTTGCGTTGTTCGATTTTCTCCCAGAGAATCAACGGGGCTTTCTGAAAAACAAACCTGTGACAACTTCTTTCATTCAGAACTTGCCCTTCGCACGATCGAAGCATCGCGGCTACTTGGGACTAATGCCGCTGGCAATCGAGCAACTGGATGTTTCCAACTATGACTTAGTTATTTCGAGTTCGTATCTAGCAGCCAAGGGAGTAATCACAGGTCCAGAGCAATTGCACGTCTGCTATTGCCACAGCCCTGTTCGGTACGCGTGGGATCTCCAGCATCAGTATTTGGCGCAAGCGAAACTCGGTTTCGGAATCAAGGGAATGATTGCACGTACGATCTTGCACTACATCCGAATGTGGGATCTGAGATCGGCCCTGGGTGTCGATCATTTCATCGCCAATAGCGGGTTCGTCGCGAATCGAATCGACAAGTTGTATCGCCGCAAGGCCACGATTATCCATCCACCAGTCGACACCGACCAGTTTCAATGTTGCGAGGCCAAAGAAGATTTCTACGTAGTCGCGGGCCGAATGGTTCCTTACAAGCGAACAGACCTTATCGTTCGAGCCTTTTCCCGAACACCAAATCGTCGTTTGGTCGTAATTGGGGATGGACCAGAGATGGAAAAAGTTCGCGCCGTAGCTGGCCCAAACGTCGCGTTGCTCGGCTTTCTAGACAACGTAACCTTGGCTGAGTATGTACAGCGAGCCAAAGCGCTTGTATTTGCCGCCGAGGAGGATTTCGGTATCGTGCCAGTGGAGGCGATGGCATGTGGGACACCCGTAATAGCGTTCGGAAAAGGGGGCGTTACGGAGTCCGTCGTCAATGGAAAGCATGGTCTGTTCTTTGATTCCCAGACCGAGGAGAGTTTGTTAGAGGCTTTGGATTTGTTTGAATCGCAAGCTGACTTTGGCAAATTCGTTCCATCCGAACTTCGTCGGCGAAGCATGGAGTTTTCGTCCACCCGATTCATTTTCGAACTGACGACATCGGTCGAAACGTGGCTACAACAAAAATGGCCCGAAAGGTTCAAACAAGTTTCTCCAGAATCATCCAAGGTGCCAACCACAACATCGGAGGATGAGGTTTTCGGTTGACGTCGGAAGCCTACAGTAAGTCGCTCGCGACTAATGCCCACTGCGTAACCCTGGGCATAACCCGCTCAACTGTTGGGTGAACGAGGTTCAAAGCTAAAAATCGCATGCAAAAAACCTCCCTGCCGTCCCCACATCCCGCCGCCGTAGCAAAGTTTCCTCGCTGGCTTCAAGCACTTCGAAACGCTCGACGCATCCCAGAGATTGCTAGGCTTTACAGGTCGTCTCGGACTTTCTATCCGCTCGTTCAGGACTACCTCAAGTTAAGAAAAGAGCAGTATCCGTGGACATTTACGTCCTCATTTGGAAACAAAATTGAATTGAACGATTGGTGGGATGTCACGACAGTGTGGAGCGTTTTCGCTGGACGAGAGTACGACGTGCACCCTACAGACCGCACCATTCTGGACTTCGGAGCAAACATTGGAGTTTTTTCCTTATACGCATCGGAGATTAGTGTACAAGCTAGGATTGATGCATACGAACCGTTTCCATCCACCCACGAACGACTAGTGACCACCATTGAAGCGAATGGGTTATCGCGCCGCGTCAAGTGCTTTAACGAGGGTGTTGGCGCCGTCGATGGAGTTGCCGCCATGCGGTTGGATAATTTGGTTAGCGTATGTGGCAGAGTGGATGTGTGGGACAAACAGGATAGCAACGCAGTTCAAGTTAAGTTAAGCTCTTTTGAGGATGCGCTAGACCGAATGGATGTCTCGAATATTGATTTCGTAAAAATGGATATTGAGGGAAGCGAGGAAGAAATACTACTTGGTTGCTCCCCCAACTCCTTCAAGCGATTCACTCGGATCAGCGTCGAGATTCACAAGCCAACGGTTTTAAAAACAATTGTGGCACGCCTTCGATCTTATGGCTTCGAACAATGTAAACGTCATTCGCATGGGGATGAACAAACAGTTACGTTTCAAAAATGGTGAAAGACGTTAATAAGCGAATGCAGGATCAATTCATGCCTGAATCGCACGTACACGGCTTAACGCGTCTAGAGAAGTGCTCGAAGGAAAGCACTTGGATTCCCGGTCTGCAAGTGCAATCCAATGGGATATTTAATACCAGGATCTGTTACGCTGGTTATTCGATTTGAGGCAAAACCGTCTTGGTAGTGTTATGCCATGCAAACTCCTATTCCGAATTTCGTTCCTAATCTGAGTAGAATCCCCGGACTTGACGGCGTTAGAGCGATTGCCATTTTATTGGTATTGATTGCACATAATTTTAACGCAGGACAGGTTGGTCTTAGCCAACTTGATAGATGGTATCCAGTAATCGCACTGCGGTCTGCTGGACGCTTTGGTGTTTTCCTCTTTTTCGTATTGTCTGGCTATTTGATTACCAGATTGCTATTGCATGAAAAAGCAATAACAGGCAGCGTATCGCTTTTGCGATTCTGGTTTAGACGTGCTTTTCGGATTTTCCCAGCGTACTATACCTATCTGCTTACGATTCTGATACTTGTAAAGATTGGCATATTTGTAGTTCACGAGAATGCTTTTGTAGCAGCTGCAATATATTTATGGAATTACTCGTTTATTTTCTTTCCGGGAGACCTTGGCAACGACTACCATATTATCGCACATTTCTGGACGCTCGCTGTAGAAGAACAATTCTATTTTTTCTTCCCGTTCATCTTCGTCACTTTTAAACCCAAAACGACTCTACTACTTTTAGCGGCCATCATAGTGCTGACTCCAATTACAACTTGCATCACTTACCTAACGTTTCCAAAGAGCCGAAATTTTACGCCAATAATGGGCCACAATATCTTTGGTGTTTCAATGGCAATCGGATGCGCGTTTGCAATGTTAGAGTCTCTTGGAATCGCTGAGAAATTGCGTTGCGTCCTCTGCAGGAGCTACTCCTTTTGGTCGGGCTTGATATTTGGACTCTTCATTCACCCAGTCCTATCATACGAGTTCGGCGGCTATTTCACAGTTTTTGGGGGGGATTGTGTATTGGGTGGCGCATCGATGGCCATCATCGCACACTCAATAATCGCACCGCAATCCGAGCCACTTGGACGGTTTTTAAATTCGTGGATTATGGTGCATATTGGGATCATTTCGTACAGCCTCTATGTTTGGCATCAATTGTTTCTTTACTTAGAAATTCCGTATTGCTCGCGAGCGTTTTCCAATCTTTTGATGACTGTCGCCTCCCTAGGTGTAGCCGCAATCTCATACTATGGTTTTGAAAAGCCCTTAATGCAACTGCGAACACCGATTTGGAACCGCTGGTTATCCTCACAAACACCGAGGTCGGACGATGTGATCATTCCACTCGAAAGCAAGCAATGATAATGGACGTAGCTGATAAAATTGTTGTCGATGTGCCTGCGATGCACGATGATAGGTTTCGTATTAAGATGACTATTGGCTGCCGCGATTGTGATCGAATTCCCAAAGTCGCAAACGCTGGCGAAGTAATAGAGGAGAATGGGCAACGTTTGCAGGTCATGCACAATGGGATACGTGTTCTGGCCGATGCGTACCTAGGATCGTATACCACTGAAATTGTTTCTGGTCTGAACGGGCATCACGAACCTCAAGAAGAGCTTGTGTTCTTTCAGGTACTTAATGCTCTTAAACCAGACGCTACGATGTTGGAAATTGGTGGATATTGGTCCTATTATTCATTATGGTTCTTACTTCAACACCAGAACAAACGGAAGGCGTTTGTTATTGAACCCGACCCACAGCACCTTAATGTGGGCCGTATAAATGCACGACTGAACAAGCAAGAGATCTGTTTCATTAATGCTTGCGTGGGTAACCAGTCTCAAAGAGTCCAGAAATGGAAGGTAGACGATGGTTCCTTTGTCAAAATTCCAAAAATCGCAGTTCCCGATTTTTTCCAGCAACAAAACCTAGAGACTCTAGATATTTTGCACTGCGATGCACAAGGGTGCGAGGTCGGTGTGATTAGGTCATGCAAGGAATTGCTCAAGGCTGGAAAGATAAAATTTTGCTTTTTTTCGACGCACTCACATCTCATTTCCAATGACCCGCTTACGCATCAACGTTGTGTAGCTCTGTTAGAAGATTATGGCGGTAGAATCCTTGCCGAGCATGATGTACATGAGAGTTTTAGTGGCGATGGTCTTGTTGTCGCATATTTCGGACGCGACCCATTGGAGTGGAAACCACTTTCGCTTTCGCTAAATCGTTATTCCAATAGTTTTTTTCGCAATCCGCTATACGACCTAGAAAACGAGTTGCGATTCAAATCCGTCGTCAAGCGATACCTGCGCAAGTTCGGTGTGACTGACTCGATAAAATCGTTTCTTAAGTTGATCCGCGGTTGATCCGCAACGTTCCTTGGAAAGATATGTAGAGGACGTTGTTACTCGGCAACCAATTTCAAGATTGCAATTGAAAACGTACAACAAGGAGTTTTTTTTTGAAAAATGCTGGCACCTGAGCTGGTTTTCGCGATGGTTTTCGCGAGTAGCTAGTTTTGGAACTGTGCAATTGGCAATTCAAGCTATTACTTCCGTTACCGGTTTATTGATCGTTCGTAACATGGAGGTGCGTGAATACGCAATTTACGCAATCATTTTCCAGATGCAATCAGCGATGTTCTATCTCTCTGATTCAGGATTGGGTGTTGGGTTTAAAGCCCTTGCCGGCCGTGATCATGAAAGTCCTGAACGATTGGGTTCATTGCTATCCACAACTTTGAACCTGCGCTTTTGGTTCTTTATTGGTGCAATCATCCCTTGCTGTCCACTTGTAATCTGGATGTTAACTCAGAATGGAGTTGACGGGACGACATCACTAATTCTTTGCATCTTAATGGCGTTGGGAAGTGCATCGAGTCAGTCAGCGGCACTGTTCAGTATTATTCCCTGGTTGCATGGTCAAACTAAATTTGTCCAGACACGGGATTGTTTGGTCGCATTGTTCAGGTTGGGTATGGTTTTGACTCTCCTCGTGACCAAATTGAATGCACTAACATTAACGTTTGTTAGCATTCTGACGTTTTATCTCACGGTAATTCCAACAAAAACGAAGGCTTTTGAGTACGCAACACACCCGTCTGTCGTCAATCCAAATGATCGCAAGACATTGCTTTCATACGCACGACGTGGGTTCTCAAATTCGCTTTTTGTTTGTTTACAAGGTCAGATTGCGCTTTATATTTTCACTTCGTTTGGTCAAACAGATTCGATCGCAGAGATCTCCGCAATTGGTAGGATCACGGTGTTGAGCGGTATCGTCACGCAAGCAATCGGTGCCGTTTTGATTCCGAGATTCGCAATCTGTCAGACGCACGACAAATCCTTAAGTCTATATAAATACATACTGGGAATCTCGTTTCTGTCCTTTATGCCGTTCCTTATTATTTCGTTCATAGCCCCGAGTGCGTTTTTATGGATATTGGGAACTCAGTATGCGAACCTGGGGGATGAGCTGGCAATGGCGATGTTGGTTTTTGCGGCCACTCAAATTTCAGTTGTTATGTGGTCACTAAACTCATCGCGAGGCTGGATAAACGCGCACTCTTTCTTATTGATTCCATCGACGCTGGTCTTACAGGCGTTCTTTGCATCCATTATCGATTTGGCGACGATACGAGGCGTATTATTGATTCAACTTGTGCAACCCAGTGTTGCAATTATTCTGACGTCAATCGATGCATATTATGCGTTTCACAAACACAATCTAGATAATCTGGACTCGTAGGTCTTGTTTTTAGTTTGCGATTAGTAGAATACATTTACTGTATATGCCTAAAATTTCCTTTGCTAAACGCATTTCCCGACGATTAGGGCGATTGCTGCACCCAGAGGCGCAGCTAAGCTTTTCCCAAGAGGGTGAAGATCTGGTTCTTCTTCGAACGCTGGCCATGAATTCTGGTCGGCCTGGGTTTTTCGTTGACGTGGGTGCACATGCCCCAAAGTGGTATTCAAATACATTTCTACTATATCAACAGGGATGGCGAGGAATAAACATCGATGCGACTGCAGGAGTTGCTAAAGAATTCGCTCGTGTTCGACCTGCGGATACCACGCTTGAAATAGTCGTCGGTAATGGGGACGAGAGAGAATTTATCGACCTTGAGGAACACGCACTTAGCGGACTCTCGTCCGCTCAATTGTCTGGACGAATTGATCAGGGTGTCGCGGTGAAGTCGCGTCGAATGGTTCGGACTGTCCCGCTCCGCGCAATTCTCGAAAAGCACATGTCACCTACGCAAAAAATCGATTTACTAACAATTGACGTTGAAGGACATGAGGAGGAGGTTTTGAAATCCAATGACTGGAATCGCTATCAACCCCGCGTGATTATCGTTGAAATCGGTCAAGCGATTTCAATGGCTGATGTCACATCGGCAACCGTTACGCATTTCCTCGAAGATCATAATTACATTCCCTATGCCAGAACCGGACTTTCGGTGTTTTTTGCAAGGAAGGATTGCCTGAAACAATCGACACTTGGTTTTTCTATAGAGGATGATAGTTAGAGGTGCAAAGAGGAATCCCGGACCTACCCTAGGTTTTTATGGAATCTAACAAAACTTTTTCAACACGCATTTCCGGCTTCATGGCCGCAGTTCCCGGAATGAACGCTTTGGTTGCCAAACTCGCGAGAGCATTCCCCCACAGTCGTGTAGTACAGTCGACTGCTTTTCGAATGTCACAGGCGAATTGTAGTGTATCAGACACTTCAACAAAGATCGCAACTCTTGTCGGCGGTGCAAGATTAGTCGTGTCTTTTGAGGAACATTTATTTCGCCTTGCCTATTTTTTCGGTTCCCACGAACCAGAGCTGTCGAAATTACTTCTTCGAATTTCCAAGCCAGGGCAAAAGTGGATCGATATCGGCGCAAACATTGGTGTTTTTACTGTAACTCTCGCTAAATCAGTTGGAGCAGATGGGATCGTGGTGGCGTTTGAACCAAACCAGCGATTGGCAAATCGATTACTTGAATCAATAAGAATAAATGGTTTTAAGAATGTTGAATTGCGCCAGAATGCATTAGGTGAGTCTGTCGGCGAAGCACTGCTTCACATACCTGTAGCAACCGAGGAAATTCCGGGAGGTTCTGGTAGAGCATCATTACTCGTTCAGGATAGCTTAGGAGAAGTCAATATCGAACGAATTGCGCTTTCGACTTTGGACCACGAGACGAAAGACCTAGGAGAAGTTTTTGGCGTGAAAATGGATGTCGAAGGGTTTGAATTAGCCGTACTCAAGGGAGGACGGGAATTCTTTACGGATCATCCGCCACGGGTCGTCATTTTTGAGGTTAGTTTGTTACCAGAAGCACTTGCAAGCCCAACAGAACTGCTAGCGATGGTCGGTAGTTACGGTTATGACTTGTTCACCCTACCCGATTTGAGAGCTGTCGATTTGAGGACGGAGTACAAGGGTGGGTTTTGCGAGAACGTTTTAGGGATACATCGAAGCGAACTGTCGACACGATCAATTCTTGGAATTGGGCAAGACAACGAAAAATGATGTCAGTATTACTAGTATGCGAAGTAGCGGTATTTGGAGGCGTCAACACAGTCGTTAGAGAACTATGGAAACATCTGCCTAGAGAGCAACTACCTACGCGATTATTGGTCCCCACGAAGAATGACAACGCGAGTGCTCGATTTATAAAGGAATGGTTTCAAGAAGATCAAAATAGAGTATTGGTTCAGGAACTCCGTGGAAGGGGGAGGTATCTAACGCGTTTGGCGAATGCCCTTCGTTTTTTTCGATCGCAACCAGAAACCTGTGTCAATTTTCATTGCAATACCATTGATGGAGTTTCGCCACCATTTCTTTGGGCAGCACGCTTAGCAAGGAAGCGGGTGGTACTGACCGTTCAACATTTAGATGCTGAACCAGTCCGATCGTATGCTCGGCGTCATTGGCTCAATTTTGGATTTGATGCAGCCCATGAGATAATATGCAGCACGCCTATGATGGAGAAACGTCTTGAGAAACTAGCACCAAAGGAAAAAATTCATGTGGTCCCAAATGGAATTCGGTCGCTTACGAAGACATATGATCGATTAGCGATGCGAAAGAAGTTTGGAATACCGAACGACGCTTTGGTGGTCGGACATATCTCGCGATTGATCTCGGGTAAGGGATTGCCACGCGTAATTGAGGCAGTAAAGAAATTAACTGTTGAGATTCCCAACATCTATTTGATGGCGGCTGGGTCGGATGGTATTGACGCTAATTATTTGAAGGAATTGATCAATAAAGAGCTTCCAGGCCGAAGTCAGCTTATAGGTTACATTGAGGATCATCATGAAATGTTATCTAGCTGTGATATTTTCGCGGTACCGTCGGGTTGGGAGGGGTTCGGACTTGTATACATCGAAGCAGGTTTGCATGGATTACCACGGATTGGAACACGCATGGGTGGAGTTCCGTATGTGGTGTGCGACGGCATGGATGGTTTCCTTCTGGAATTCGATGATATAGATGGATTAGTTGAGAGAATTCGGGAATTAGCAAAAGATACGACGCTACGCAAAACCATGGGGTTATGTGCCAAAATCAGAGCGAACGATGAGTTTTCTGCTGAACTAATGTCCAAGCGGTATGCCGAGATCATACGCAGTGTTCGTTGACTTTACAATAATCCTTGTGTAATAGTCAGATATTTGTTTATGCGACCATTTC
>Ga0247844_1005768_pt1 | contig 15494 bp, 14 predicted proteins | sample LaCtaG_FD_192421 | JGI IMG/M metagenome (GOLD analysis project Ga0247844, IMG submission 192421) | Freshwater microbial communities from meromictic Lake La Cruz, Castile-La Mancha, Spain - LaCruzMarch201714.5m_1 | ecosystem: Environmental > Aquatic > Freshwater > Lake | place: Spain: Castile-La... | reverse complement strand
AATGTAGGCAACAGATCTCCTTGATTGGTATTACTTGCGGAGACGAGGAGATTTGAACTCCTGAAGGCTTTAACACCTTACCTCGTTAGCAGTGAGGCGCACTCGACCGGGCTATGCGACGTCTCCAAGTACATAGGTAGTTTACACGCTTGTAAGACCATGTACCTAAAGACAATTTTCCCTAATTTAAGGGTAAAACTAGGGCAGATTAATGGCCTTCTTCGTATTCTTCCGTGAGCCTCATCAACTCCTTTATTGAAGTCGCACGAAATGTTGTCTTGCTCCACGCTTCAGAATATCCATCGAATTTGCCAGCAATTTTGCTGTTCGATAAATCCGCTCCGCGCTTCTTTAACATTCTGAGTATTGATGTTTCCCAATTTTGGGTTAAGTGACCATCCATGGGCCCACGCTGTTCCAAAACTTCCCAACCCAGCTTTCGATGACTCGCCAGGCGATCGTCGGGGAAATTTGTAATTCCAATTTGAAGCATTTCCCAAACTGGGTGCTCGAGGAAATACAGATACCCATCTTTATTTGGATCGAAGCCAGTTACAGCACAGGATGGACAACCCGTCCCTTTGCTAGTTCGACTATCTTGCGTCGCAAAGTAGGTATGGCCCTCTGGGCATTTCCACTTTTGTTTTCGTCGACTTCCGGCAATTACCTTTGTGGGGTCCCAACCAACTGCCTCTTTCGCGATTTGTGGATACTTGGTTGCCAAGTCATTGAATCCAGATAAAAGTATTTGGTTTGCACAGATTGGACAACCACTCAATTTGGAAGTGCGAGAGTTGGGACTAATCAAGTACTTATGATCAAGTGGACATTTCCATTGTTGTTTGGTTTCGTTTCCAAAAGATACGGTTGATGGATCCCACCCATCTGCCTCGATAGCAATATTCGGATGGGTCGACGCCAAATCATTAACACCAGGTACAACTATTCTGTTTGCGCACACAGGGCATCCATTCCCGGCATACGCTCGGCTGGAAAGCACAGAGGAGTAGGAGTGCCCTTTGCTGCACTGCCACTTAAACTTTTGTTCACTACTCGCAATAACAGTTGTGGGATCCCAACCATCTGCTTCTAGTGCCAACGTGGGGTGAGTGGTAGCCAGGTCATTAAAACCTTCAAGAGCTTTTCGATTTCCACAAAATGGACATCCAATTTGGGCGCGATTTCTACTGAAAATAGACATTCGATATGAGTGTCCTTTTGAACACTTCCAATCTTTAGTCATCTTACTTCCACCGATAAACGCAGTGGGATCCCAGCCATCCGCCTCTTTTGCTGCTTCAGGATTAGTTGTTGCAAAATCATTAAAGCCCGCCAAAATCTTTTGGTGCGCACAATAAGGACAACCTGATGGGGTAACACCTGTTCTTGCCATTGGCGGAGCTTCGTAAATATGACCTTCATCGCAAATCCATCGCTTCTTCGTAGCGTTACCTCTTGTAACAGTTTCTGGGTTCCAGTCGAAAGCTGATGCTGCTACATCTGGATCAGTTGTTTTCAAGTCATTGAAACCAACTAGCAAATTCTTGTTGGCGCAAACTGGACACCCATAACCTCTCAGTGCACGGAGTGATACACCAGTCTCGTATACATGGTTCTGTGAACACCGCCATTTTCTTTTGAGCGATGTCCCCGCAACAACAGTAGTTGGATCCCAGCCGTCAACTTCCGGTACTAGGTGAGGATGAGTTGTAGCTAGATCGTTAAATCCAACGAGAATCTTTTGATTTATGCAAACTGGACAACCAGTTCCTTTCCGGTTTTCCTTACCTGAACCAATTCGAGCACTAACCGCTGCTGTGAATGAGTGTCCGATTTGGCACTTCCAAGTTTTCCTTTTGTTGCTTCCTGTAATAACTTCTTTTGGATCCCAACCATCCGCTTCTTTCGCAATTTCAGGATGAGTTGTAGCTAGATCGTTATACCCTGTTAAAACTTTTTGGTTTGCGCAATAAGGACAACCAGTCTTACCTTTCCCAGTTCTACTATCAACTTGAGCCTTATAAGAATGTTCTTGCGGGCACTTCCAAAATTTCTTGGCGTGACTGCCAAACAAAACCTCACTTGGATCCCAGCCATCAGCCTCTTTTGCTATCTCTGGAAATTTAGTTCTTAAGTCATTAAAGCCAGGTTCAACTCGTCGATTCTTGCAAGAAGGGCAGCCAGTCCCCTTTCCTGCTCGTAAACTAATCGCTGATTCAAATTGATGACCTAATGCGCACTTCCACTTTGCTTTCTTATTTGTCCCTGCCGATATCTGGCTTGGATCCCAGCCATCAGCCTCCAAAGATAACTCTGGGTGCGTCTGGCTAAGTGGAAGAGATTTCACGGTTCAAGTGTGAACTATTGGACTGACATTCAGCAATCGTGGCAATCAATCTCTAGTCCAATAGAACTTTCCATCACATTTCATGATTTTTACACACATGGCGTCTAAAGAAACGGCACCGTTGTACTGCTCCCCCTCAGCTCCCCAAGTGTTTGTCCCAACCACATTGCCTTCGTTATCAACCAGTGGGCCACCACTGTTGCCGTGTGAGATAGCTGCGGTAATAAGGATGTCTGTATCAGTTGTATTCAATACGTTTCCAAAGGCTACAGAGCCTTCAAAACCATCCGCAGTTCCAACTGCCATAACCCAATAGCCTGCGTACGGCATCCACTCCGAAAGATGAAGAGGTTCTAGCTTTACCTTTGTGCCGATTACAGCAAGATCATTCTTCTTGTCCCAGCGATCAATGTATGCAGGGAATTCATCGCCTCCAAGAGTCTTAACAACCACCTTACCCACGCCATCTAAACAATCTTCAATGACATGATGGTTTGTGATTAAGGAAGTTGGATATTTTTCTTGCTGTGAAATTGGAAGCGAAATAGCCCAGCCACTACCTTGGGAGTATTTATCTTCTGTGTAGTCACAGAAAACCGTGACTGTTGAAGCTTGAACCCGATCTACTAAGCCTTCAATACTTCTTGGCTGAACAAATCCATCTTCAGTTGGATCGGTATTGTTGTAGTGCAAATACGGACCGATACCTAAATAAACACCAGTGCCCCCAAGTAAAACAGCAATAACGGCGAGCGCCCCTGCACCTCTTTTTGTAATGCGATTGAAGAATGTGAAAGGTTTTCTTAAAAAGGCCACTGCCTTCTTGAGCCGTGACGGACTGTCACTAACACCTGACACTACTTCTGATCCATCAAGACTTAACCCTGGGGGGGTCAAATTTTCATTTTGAAAAATAAAGTCTGCGAGTTCTGTTGCATATTCTCTGCGCTCTTCCACAGTCATCTCTGCCAGTGGCTTTGGAATGGGAAAGTAGCGCTTTTCTGGTTCTTTGCTTTCAGTCATGATCTATTCCTATTCAGTTGTTGGAGGAGTTACCTCGGGCTTGGAAGGAGTACACAGAAGAATGAAGTTATAGAACGGAACAAGAATGAACCATCCACTCTTGCCCACATCATTCATGCGACGAACTGCGACCGCCAAATAAGGCAAAATGAGTGCAATAAAGGCGAATGCGCCCACAAATTCAAATCCATAGAAGCCATCTATTCCCCCTGCAATGAAGGTGACCGCGTAGAAGAATAGGAAGAAACTCCAGAACTCTTTACGGGTGGCTCGTCCTTGAAAATCAACGTACTTTGTAAGTGAATTACCAATTAGATTAAACATTTCCTACTCCTTAGATTTCTATCGTGGTTGATGGTGAAAACGTACGCTCTCCCAGTGACAAGACGTAGTCAGACAGCTGTGATGCGTAGTCATTCTTTTCTGCGGTATTCATTTTCCTCAAACATCTATGAATGGGGCTATAGATCCGAGCATTTGCGTTGAAAAAGGTTACGGTGATCATTTGTCACACCCAATGCCATCACCATCACGATCAAGCTTGTGTACGTCTTGGCCGATAACCTTGACTGGAGCCAGGCCCAAACGCTTTATATCTGGGCAATCCAGGTCAGGCGGGGACAATGGAATGCATCCGGCATAGTTTGGATCGCACTTCAAGCCAGTTGATGATGCGCTCGCAGTTGCTGTGACTGCTGCACTGATTGTTGTAATTGCATCATTCGGCGTGAGTTGGGTCCCGGGGCAGCTCTTCCATAAACCAAGCGACTTAGATTTTGCTGTCTGAGCCGCTTTGAGAATTTGCGTTGAATACTGCCCTTTGTCTCCTTTGTAGAAATAAGGTGCTGCTGCACCCATCTCCACAAGCTTGAGGTTGATGTTTGTCTTTCCGATAAATAGATACCGCAGCAGCCGACCGTACCGATCTACTTTGTCCAGCTTTGGATCTGTCTTGAGAGAGAGTTGTCCTGGCGTACTTAGGAGTGTTACCAAAGCAGCTCTTGCTTCTTTGCCGTAACACTCAACTGGAGAGAGTTCAGGTGTATCGATCTGTAAAAGCCTGACCTTTTCTCCAATACTGAGCGTAATTGTGTCTCCGTCATATACCTTGGTAATTGTCGTAGCTGCGCTCGCTGTATATCCACCAGAGATTGTTACTCCGATAGCAATTAACGCAGTAGTTACTAGTGCCTTCTTGTTCATCGTGAGCCAACTAGTTCTGCTGTGCTGAATTCAAGTCCCGAAGTACGAAAATCCAACTCCGATGCTTGAAGGGCTGAATGCGCACCACTCATCTCGTCACGACGAGACTGGATATTTGCATCGCGGTAAACAGCAACAGCTTCTTCATACTGAGCACGAAGAAGAATCTTCTTGCTTTCTAGTACTTCGAGTTCGCGATCAAGCATCTTTGATGTATCGATGTCTGATTCTTCTACTGATGCACCTGACTTTAGCTTTTCGCTATTGCGTCGATTCTGAAGATTACGAAGAAACCAAACCTTGCGTTTAGCGCGAGCGACTGCACTTTCAATTTCTGAATAGTGCATGAATGAGATCAGTACACCAACGCCAATGAATGTAAGTTGTAGAAGGGTGTAGAAGATCCAGAGGTAAAGGATTTTTCCATCTTCTGACATTCCCGTTAGGTTTCCTGATGTCAGAACGCCATTGCGTGCACGGATATTAGATAGGAATGTAATTGTTGCAACAACTAGAACTCCAACTACTCCAAACATCACGTGGTAAATGCCAGACTTTGGGCGATTACGATCAAATAGTGACTTGAAGTAAATACCTAGGATGTGCGCAGCTCCTACTGAAAGCCCGCTTACTGCCAGGGTTACGATCAGTGAAGTTCCTACTTTTTCGCCAAGCAAAACGCGAAATGCCGGAGCTGTAATTGTGAACTCGCCAATAAACAGCAAGAACAAGAATGGGAGATAGAAAGTGTTTCCAATCTGGCGGATACGAGCAAATTTCGCCATAGGCACTTCCTCTGCTCCACCATCAAGCTTTGCCTGTACTGAGGCTAACTCAGCCTGCGCAAGAGCTAGGTTATCTGCGAGAGCTTGAGACTTACCCTTCTCTTGGATTTCATTTCTTATTGCATTTACCTTCTGTGTCTCCTTGCTGAGTTTCTTCTCTTCTAACTCAAGATCAAGTTCTCTACCGAATGCTGCATATTGACGTTGCAACTGCATTAGATACGGAACGCTGTTGTGCTCCCATTCTTGGCGTGGAATCTGATTTTTTCCATCGCGACGTCCTTGCTTGCGTGCATCCTTAATTACTTCCTTTGGTGCTGATGAAGTTGACTTGCTTTTCATTTTATTTCTCCTATTTCTATTGGTTTGGTTGATTAGAAGCCTGAGAGATCAGACTGCTCTGTTATGTTTGTTATTCCGATTTGGTTTAGGTAGCAAGTCCAGTAAGCCTGAACTTGATCGAGCGTTTTTGTGTTAACTTTCGAATTGCGAGCGCCGACAATTACCACATTCACAGATGAGTAATCATTGGCTGCGTTTCCTGCATCTTGTACTGCCATGTTGCAAACACCCTTGCTATCTATTCCGGTTAATCGTCGAGGAAGAGTGAGTGAGACTTCATCGACCATGTCAGAAGCAATTACGAGAGTGAGGTGTGCTGAAGGATTTTCTGCTTTTGCTGTTGCTAGGTTCTTCAAGCTTGCTTCGACAGCACCTTTGACGTCAGAACCCATTTCAATTCCTGGGTTAGATACAAAGTCTTGAAGGCGCTTGAAGGATGTTGCTGTTTGTTTTGCGTCTTGGCAGATGATGCCTGCTGGGTACTTGAGAGCATCAGGGAGAAGTTGTTGACGACCCAACAGCTCCACGACCTTGTCCACACAATCTGCCTGGTTGGCTTCAAGTGCTGAGTCCTGCCAAATCTGTGTACGTGCATTGACTAAGCCATCCCAGAGTTGAAGAGCTCCCTCTAGGTTTGGTGTCTTCTCCTTGATGTATTCATAAAGGCTCTGGCTTGTCTTGGTTGAAACGAGAAGAATTCGAGGAGCTTGGGCTGAGTTCTGAGTTACGAACTGAATGCTTAACCCCCGAGGAGCTACAGGAGTCTGGGCGAATGGATTACCCAATGACTGTCCTGCGATGAAATCAGTGATTCCTGATCCCAAGGCCTCCAACTGAGCTGTTGGATATGTGGACCCCGACAAGTCCAGGACGTATGTAGCTACCTCGGGAGCTGGCATCTGAGGGAAAGGCTCACCCTCATATGCTGATTTGAGTGAGCTCACAGGAGAGCAAGCTGAGAGCGACATGACCAGTGCCGCTCCACTTAAACCAACGACCAAAGCTCTAAAAGCATTGTTTCTTACTGCTTTTACTGAATTCTTACTTAACATTTCTGCCTCCTTTGAAGTGTCTATCACCTCTATAAACTTTATAGTAGTTTATAGAAAAGCCATGAGTCAAGTGATTTCTTGAAAGATTCTCCTTGGGCGTGTCCCCCAGGCTCAAATTACGCTCAAAATCGAGATCCGGCCGGAAATCCCAGGGGTATCTATACATTTATAGAACCTGATACACTTTTTATAGATAGGAAAGGAGGCCCACCATGAAGATGATAGGTGAGCGATTGAGAGACTCTCTCAGCAATGATTTGGGCTTTGAAGCAGATAGAGCCCGTGAACTTCCTATGTCTAAAACAAGCGAAGAAATTTCAATTTATTGGGAGAAGAAGAAATTCCCTGAAATCACTCCTGAGGGGTGCAAGGCGCTAGCTAAAGCAGCCATGCTCGCTGGTGTGGCTGGTTTGCAGAAAATTGAAAACACGATTTTGAAAGTCTCTCCAGATCTAGTTACAAAGAATGACATCCAAGAGATCTCTAGGGACATATCTGCGCTCGCCTCCAAGCATCAAACAACCCTTAATTTAAGCCGGCATCGAACAACATGCGTGAATGCTCATCTAAATATTTTGGATCCAGATAAATCCTTGGTCCGAATCTATTCAACTTTTGTCAGCGCATCAGAGCTTAAGAAGTTTAAGGAGCGCTCTACTTCTCTCCTGAAAGCTTCAGTTAGCACGGAAGAAGAATTGGACTCATGGATAACTTCCGTCCATAAACTTCTTGGAGACATATCAGCCTCATCACAAGGTTCTACTCAGGGCGAAGGTGTTGAAGGTGAAGGTGATAGGTCTAAAGGAATTATCAGTAGCAAAGCACTTCCAACTTATTTAAGCCAATGGAAAATGTTCGTTCGTGAAAAAATTGGCCCTCTCTACGGAATAGTAATTGGCCCAGATGATTGCAGCCCCTTAGTTGAGAAACTCAAAGAGCTAGAGAAGGAAAGTAATCGATCTTGGACAACCATTGTCAGTGATATAACTGAAATACGCACGACTACCTCTTTCCAAAAAAGAGTAGGTTCGCAAACACGAACTGCATCCAATTCTCCGGAACTCATTAATGAACCAATTCCTCTTAAAGGGAAGACTTGTAATATCCAACGCTCCGTTACTGGATATAACCAGGAGTTAGTAAATCAATTCGTAAAAGCTATGAAAGCGCAACTATTCTTGTATTCAGGGAAAGGCACTTTCACCGCATCTATACGTCTGGGTGATGGAATAATTACGGTTGAATTACCGAACGCAACCAAGGCTGACCTATCAAAAATTGAAGAATATCTAAACCTTCTGCTTTAAATAGCTCTACTCAATGGATAATGAACCTCGAGGAGGTGTTTAAGTGGAGCCGTTAAAACCTAATGATCCCAGCCAGCTTGGTGATTGGTCGATAACGGGTCGGCTCGGGGAGGGCGAAGATAGCGTCATCTACTTAGGCGTCCGTGGCGTAGCAGGCTCAGAACAAGCCGCGATTAAATTGATTGAAGATGACTCCTTCGAATTTGAATCCGCCCTTGGAAAAATTAAGAATGAAGTAGAAGCACTCCGGCAACTTAATAACGAAAGCATCGTAAAGTTTCTTGAAGCAAACTACGAACAAGGAAATCTCTGGATTGCTACCGAATACATTCACGGTGTCACCTTAGATACGAAGCTTAAACAGACAAAGGAGCCACTTGAAGAGCTGCACTGGTTCCGAATCGCAGAAAACATCTTTCATGCGCTGGAAGCAGCTCACGCTAAAGGAATTATTCATAAAGATATAAAGCCAAGCAACATCATTCTTGGCGCCTCGGGAGCAAAGTTAATCGACTTTGGAATTTCACATGTCCCAGAAAGAACAAGAATTGCGAATCCAGGTGATTTTGAGGGTTCACGTCTTTTTAGTGCCCCTGAAAACTATAACCGTAAAAATATTGAAGAGATGGACGTATTTAGTGCTGGTGTAACTCTTGCATATGCGGCGAAACTTAAATCAGTCTGGGCTGGTGACAACCAGGATGCAGTCACGGAAAGTATTAAGAATGACAAGCCTGATCTCACCGGGCTTACGCCTCTTCAGGAGGAATTCATTCGCCCCTTGCTTGAAAAACTACCCATTGACAGACCCAAATCCGCAAGTGTGCATAAGAAGGCTCTGGAATACATCGAATATCTTGTAGATAAAGAGCACAAGAGTAAGCCGGTTGCACTGAGAGTAAAAAAATCTTTTTCTAGGCGTCTGCAGAACCCGTTGATTAAGTGGGGTGCACCAATTGCGCTTATTGCAATAGTTGCACTTGCATTCACTTCGCCATGGAGCACTAATCAGGGCTCGGCGCTGCCAGAGGTGGATATCACGACCATTCCCTCAGCTTCTTCCACCGACGCAAGTAGTCCCGTTGCTACGCCTACTAATTCCCCCTCTTCAATCGACGATAATGCCAAGAACATCGATTTAACTCAATGTCTTAACTTAACCACAACGGATTTCAAGAAGGCCTTAGAGAGCTGTTTGAAGGCTTCAAAGCAAGGTGATGGGATTGCGACCTACCAGGTTGCATTTATCTACGATACTTATCTAAAAGACCTAAAGAATGCAAAAATCTATTATGAAAAAGCTGTCCAGCTTGGATACGTTGACGGTTACGTGGGACTCGCAGCACTTCTGATGGATCAAAAAAAGTATGACGATGCGATACAACTACTTTTGAAAGCAGAGAAGGCCGGTTCAAAGAATAGTTCAAATCTACTCGGTATGTCTTACGAGAAACAAAACAAGCTTGACCTTGCATTGAAATACTACTTAATCTCTACTGAAAATGGAGAGGTTCTGTCTGCATACAACGCAGCTATGATTTATTATTCAAGGAAAGATTTTGATAATGCAATCAAGTACTTCACGATTGCAGCCAATAAGAATGATGCTCCCGCCATGTATCAACTGGGTGAGATTTTCCGCCTCTTTAAGCGAGATACTAAGACTAGTTGCACCTGGTTCAACCGTGGCTCCAAGGCTGGAGATTCAAAATCTCAAGCCTCTGTTAAGAATTACTGTCAAGATGATTTCAAGGTATCAGCACCTGAAGCATCAAATGTTGATATCCAACAGTTGAATTACCGTCCATTCTTAGGTGATTCGTTGTTCTATTTTGTTTGGGCGGGGACATCAGAAAAACTTCTGGATTACACAGGGATCCAGGTCCGTGAGCGAGGTCGAACAGATGTGCCTTGGTTCCAAGTCCCCCATAAATTGCAGAATGAAAAAGATGGGACTTATGCTCTGATAGACCAGCTATTCCTGACTGTGATGACAAAGCGGACGAACATTTGTTGGGATTTTCGAGCGGTCAAAGAAGAGGCTGGAAAACTGACAATTGTTTGGAATTACCAACCACTTTCTGGTTGTGCAAATCAATAACCTCTCTCGATTTGCCTGGTCTCCGCGTCGAGTTTTCTGGCCTTTGCAGCCATAAGGCTCCTCTCCTCTGGGGTAGGAATGGGTTTTAGTAGGTTCGGTTTGCTACCCCCGCTTTTTACCTTTGGTGGGGCTGGAGTTTTAACTTTTGGTGATTTCAGGTTGAATTGCTGTGAGATCAATTGATACTGCCTTTCGATAAGAATGTAAGTGTGGATGTACAACGGGGTGAAACGGGCATCTACGTATTGTTAACAGGTCTTAGTCCGTATTTATGCTAAACAAGACTCTTCGAGCGGCAATTAATTGAGTCCCCTTTAGTGAATTGCAGAGCTATTGCCGGTTTTGATCTACCAATCTGAACCTCTGTTATCAGATAACAGTGGCATCAAAACCTCTTAACGCTTCTTCAATCTGTCCGCTAGAAATCCTTCGTAACCGACCAATTTTGTAACTAGGGATAACCCCAGATTTAATGCCGTTATAGATTGTTTCTCTCGTTACCCCTAGTAGTTGAGCTACTTCTGCTGGGGAAAAGTAAATTTGGCTCATAGGTTCCTTTCAGTTCGGTTTATTTCTCTTAGGTTCTCATTAATTTGTAATCCTGTACCCCTAAACCTTCTTCTTTTTCTTTCGACCCTTCTTCGGAGGTCTACGACCAAACTGCCCATACAAGTAGTAATTTCCGAGCTGTTGATCAGTAACCACATAACCCGACTTTGTAGCAGTCGCTTGTAAGTAGCCTTTATTGATTAGGCGCGAAATTTGGGCGGGGGTCTTATTGATTAATTGCCCTACTTCGTAGGAGCTATAGATGTGTTCTGAAGTATTACGGTTTATATACATATGTTTCCTCTCTAGTTATTAATGCTGGTAGTTGTAATCCCCCCTCGCACAAAATGCGCACTGGAGCCCTTGTTCAAAGGGTCAACCTTCGGTTGATTCAGATATAAATGCTCCTGCGCATTTCATGCTCGGGGGCTACTGATTAACCGCTTGGGTGTATGTGGGAGCTCTGAGTCACCCCCGAAAAAGGACAGAAATGTCCTAAAACGGGGGCGGCGCATGTGGTTGGCACATTCACCACCGCGACTGGATTAACAGGATCGCTAGGGCGGGATCTATTCGAGTCTCTACTTATTGCTAAGTTGAAGTGCTCCGGCCTTACTTGATTACACAGGACTCGATTTCGGAAAGCAGTTGAAGGCATGGGTCACTCACTTAAGTTCATTGTTTAAGTTCAAAGATCCCTGCATCTGCAATTCAGGATAGAACCCATCATCAATGGAGCTACTCTTCCACGTGGTCGGTAAGCCAGCCGGTCCAGTACTTTTTTTACTACGACTCTGGTTGCTCGTAGCCTTGCTTTCATCTCCAAATCTCTCGGCAATATTAGGTTACGTAACTACTTCACTTCTGTACGGCTAAACCGTCACTAATTTGTTTTCTTTCGTATCAAGGGGAATTACCCCCTCAGATTTGAGGCGTTTGATTAGCGCTAACTCCTTCTGAAGCGCTTGTACCTCCTCATGGGTATCGTCGGATGTCCCCAAATAAAACTTCCTGACTGTTTGAGGGTCGGACCACCCACCTTCAGCAAGTAGGTGGCGCTCTGAGTACTTCCATTCATCCGCAGCTGTAGTTCCGAAACGATCTCGCATTGAGTGCAAAGAGAAGCGATACATATGCAGTGGTTTCCCATCTGCATCAAAATATGCCGGCATTTTCCACCCAAGTTGTTCTGAAACCGGATGAATTACCACATCGGTAAACGAATGAAGCTTCTGCACTGCACCAAAACGATTTGGGAAAAGTAACGCCAGAGGATTCTTTCCTTCCGATTGCTCCTGAAGCGCTTCTGCCGAGCGAGTAACCATCCACTGATAAACATCAAAGCCTGTCGCGATATTTTCAACATATGGAATCGCTGTAGTTCTGCGAGTTTTGGTTTTGGTTGCTTTTGGAGCGTCAGGTTCAGTGGTATTGAACTGCCACGAAATCAAAACTCGGCGGTTCTCAAGGTCAACAAAGTTGCCCAATCCGCGCTCATATACCTTCCTATCAGCAGTAAGAATGAAGGTTTCATTAGCTCGAGTACCCAGATTGGCTGATGTATGAATTAAACCTGCTCCATGCTTATATTTCTTTTGGCATCCATCGGCTAATTCAACTACTTGTTTGTGAGTAGGGATCTCTCCCCCGGATTCTTCTTCTGAACCAAAGTAATACTGTGATTGCTTTCGACGAGATTCAGCTGCAACATATCCGCTGCCTGCAGGTGGTGTCCAGGTGATTTGCTCAACATACAAAACTTGCTGCGCAGTGAAGTATCCAGCTCTGTGTCCCCATTTAAGAAATGTACGCAACATTTTAATAAGGTGATCTGCACGCCCTTTTGTCCTAGTGGCTCGATTAATGTAATCGCGGAGAATTGTCGTTGTCATCTGACCGCATGTGACTTTCCGAGTCTTTGACAATTGAATTAGATGGTTAAAGTCTTCCTGCCTATTCTTACGAGACTTCCCATTCCACTTGAAATCTTTACCGCCCTGGTCAATGTATTTCTCAAGAACATCAGAAAGTAGCTCACCAGCGTTTTCTGGTAATCCAATAGAGCCCAATTGTTTTGATTTTAGAATCGTATGAACTTCAAGGAAGGCCGCATTGATGGCGCTAGGTGAATCTGTTGCACTTCTATCGATCTGACTCCCCTGAAAAGAAGCGCGGATACGCCAAGTAGTACGGCGTGAAGTAGGAGGTTCAATGCTGATCCCATCCGCTTTGAAGAGTTTCCCTGATTTCTTGGCTTTAGCAATTGCTTTGGCCATTTTTTCGCCTGGTTCGATTGGTGCACGTTTCATACTTATTCCTAATCTCTAAAGATAATTGTTGATGGTTCATAACTACCTTCGACCTGAAGTTCTGGTCGAATTGCATAAGGCGTTTTAGAGAGCTTCTCGAAGAACTCTTTGACGTCTTTAGCTAGCCATCTCCTATTGCGTTGGAGATTGCCGAGTGGCCGAGGAAACCCTTCTTGGTTTACCCTGCGTGAGGCAGATAGTTCAGATGAGCGCAGATACAGGGCAATGTCTTGAATCGTCCAGACATCTCCTGCATAGGCTTCTGACCCAGGAGCAATTTGCTGCTGGATCTTCACCGACTTCAACTGATAAATGTTTTCCCTCACATTATTAAGTATATAGGCAAACTTAATGGGTATGCAAGTCCACGAAAGGACTTAATGGGGACATAGGTTTAGCCTTAGACCTGATGGTGGAATGGCCTTATTTGGCCTACACTGGCCCTATGGCGAGCGCAAAGAAGGGTCGAGACCTAACGGACTGGATCCCCGGCTGGATGGCCGAGGAGGACTCCGGGCGTAAGTCCGCCTGCCTGCACTTTTTCACAAAGCCTTCAAATGGCCTTAAAGCGGGTGAACCGTTTGAAATTCTCACTGTGGCCACTAGGGGTGAAGATGGCTTGTTAGCTCTGCGGGAAATTTCCATATCTCCCTTGGGCTCTCACGGAATTACAGCTCCCAAGATCGGGGATGTCGTACCTGGCGACTCGAAAGAGTCCTGGGTGAAGTCTGTGTTTGATGGGGTCCATATGAAGAGTGAGATTGATTCCCTCCATTTGCAGGAGTTTCTGTCTACTGCGGTGATTCGCAAAATCCTTACAGGGCACATTATCGCTTTGCACTTTGCCCCGATCCTGCGTCAACGTCAGATCAACAAATCGATGAAGTCTGGGGTGAAGGAAAAGGCGGGAACTAGTTTTGCCGCACAAGGGGAGTCGGTCACAAGGGCAACGGCAAGAATCTTTAAAGATCTACAAGCTTGGGGGGAGACAAGAGCTGCAGCTGTTATCGCAGAGGCTGAAGATGTAACTCCAACTACTATTCATAATCGGCTTCAATTAGCCAGAGCAGGCAAATATTTGGCTACCCCTGGAAAGGGCGCTCGCAGGTAAATGTCTATCTTGGCTACTTAGCTCCTGGTTTCATATGTCAACCATAAGAAGTTATTAAAGTGAGTTATTTTACGATAACTAGAGTATGAATTTGAAAAGCATAGGGTCCAGACCCTGAAGGTTGTTTGCATGATAAATTTAAGCGCGTTTGGCCAAGTTGTAGACCTCTAAGTTGAAATGAACCTTTCCCGGTTTTGATTTTAAAATTTGAAACTTGAATCATCGCTCCAGCAGTTCTTATCAAACTACATGTTCCAGAGTATTTTTGACCAGCTTTTACTGTCAATTTGTACGGAATGCCGATTCGGACAGTATTTGGCCAATTAACCGTGAGGGGAACAGATCTGTTCTCGTAATCCCTTTTTTTCATTTCGTTATATTCAGAAACTAGGCTTGCACCAATATTAATCTTGACTTCATTAGAATTGACTGCGGTTAGAGATCTACTTCCGGTTGGATAAAATTCAACAAATAATTCAAACGCCAGTTGGCCTTTTTTTCCAAGGGTTAGGCCTACAGCGTCTAAATCTACAGAAACAATTTCACATTCAAAAACTTTTTCAGGTTCTATATTTTGCCCAAAACTCAATTTAATAACGTCTACACACTCTTGATTCGATCCTTGATACGACGTGTACTCAAGCTCTCGTTGTTCTGTTTTCTTTGCAAAAGTTGAAAAATAACTCAGTGGTTCAAAAGTAGAAATATTTAGAATTGCGCAATTTATTCCAACTTTAGCAATTACGTTTGATTCGACTTCTGTACAACCGACTATTTGTTCCGGCAACTCTTCGGCTGAAGCGCTAACTGTGCCGAGAGAGGCCCCTAGAAGGGACATTGTCAACAGGAGCGCTATTCTTCGCATATTTCACCCTAACAGAATCAAGCCGGCTTCATAAGAGTTAGGATCCTGAAGTTTTTACTATCTGGCAATGCATCATTGGGTAATCCCCCTATTTAGAAACCTAAACGGGTGAGGAACAATTCTTTAACTTTCCAGGGTAAATTTCGGTTAACTCTTTGCCGGATAACTTTTAAATGGAAAATTCCTTGAAAAACGAGCGTGATTTGTAGCCCTCAAATAAATGGGCAATTGATAAGAACCTCGTTAGCAGTGAGGCGCACTCGACCGGGCTATGCGACGTCTCCTTGTACGGGTAAAGAATACAACCTCTGGTGGGAAGCGTCTTACTTGCCTCGGCGAAGCCTAAAAAGTAAGCCTCCTGCGCCAATTACTATCAAAAAGATCAAGCCGAAGAGCCATCTGTTGTTATCTCTGGCAGCCGGTTGAATCTCATCTCTTGGGACATCAACTACTTGTTCAGCACCAACTGGTAATCCCTGAATTGTGTATGGGGAGTGATC
>Ga0247844_1005766_pt1 | contig 15498 bp, 15 predicted proteins | sample LaCtaG_FD_192421 | JGI IMG/M metagenome (GOLD analysis project Ga0247844, IMG submission 192421) | Freshwater microbial communities from meromictic Lake La Cruz, Castile-La Mancha, Spain - LaCruzMarch201714.5m_1 | ecosystem: Environmental > Aquatic > Freshwater > Lake | place: Spain: Castile-La... | reverse complement strand
GGGGAGTGTGTGTTTGATTTGGAGTTCGTCTGCATCAGCAGGAAGCAGTTTGAACAACGCACCGAGTGACTGCGGGAGTTAATAAACTGTTTTGAGCTATGCGCCAGCTGGGCGAGTGCGAGTGGTGTTGTGTGTGTGCGCGCGCGAATAAGACACACCGGGACACGAATTTATTAATGAACTCGCCTCTCAACCCCTCTGCACCGAAAGCTGGTTGGTGGTGGGGCTGGGCGTTAGTGTTGCTGGTTTCTGAGTAAAAAAAGGAGTTCCATTGTGGCTGGATGCGTAGCGGAGGGAAAACGGTCCATCCCTAGCAATGGACGAGGTTGAGACAATGGCGCAAGCGATGGCGTTGTTCGTGACGTACGTGGAGGAGACCTGGGCTGAACCTGAGAAAAGGGCGGAGGCGTACAAGCAGCTGCTGCTGGACATCGCCGACGAGACGTGGGGCTTTCCCAATGCGTTTGGAGCGTGGCGCACGAAAAAGGGGGTCTGATTTTATTTAAGATGCGCTGGGTGGGCGCGGGTTGGGGCGCATGGAGCGTGAGTTGTGGGACGCGGAGTTTGCGAGGTGGAACCGGGAAAATATTTGCGATGAAGGGGTTTACAGCGAGGAGGAGTGGCAGTTTGTGCTTGTGCGGCACGATCACCCTGCGATGAAGCTGCTGAGAATGAATGAGAGTGTGTTGGCGAAGGATCTGCCGAGGATACCGCCCGTGGGTGGGTGTATGTACAAGGTGAACAAGGAGCTGTTTATGGAGGTGTGTGGGGTGTTGGTTGAGAAGGTGATGTGTTGGTGAGTGCGAGAGTATGGTGGACTGTGCGTGAGCAGCTGGTTACAGATCCGTGCGCGTGGGGTCATCGAGGACCATTCGTACGGTGTCGGCGATCTCCTTGACCCTTGCGATGTATATGGGTGGCAACTTTTGGCGCTTGTTGAAGACCCCGACATCATCTGCGTTCCTCCTTTTTTCCGTGACGGGGACGTCTCGGTACAGGGCGCATGCATCGGCAAAGAGGCCAGCGCACACTGTGAGGAGTATGTTGTTTGTGATGGACATGGTGTACTGGCCCTGGTTGACCCTGAGGAAGCCCATGGAGGTCAGTAGAGGAACGACCTTCTTCTCCCATCTGCGTACCCCTATGGGTGCGTCGTTGATGCAGCCGCGCAACGAATCCCACTCGGAAAAATCCGTGATTACGCCTCGAGACGCGGGGCTTTGCGCGTTCTCCTTGTAAAACACCGTGACGGCGCATATGTAAGCATCTTCCCGTGGGGGTTCGACGAGGAAGAAGAAATTTGTGCCAGGCAGCTGGAAGCGAAGGTTGACCGTGATGCGTCCTTGGACTGCCGTTTCCTTGATTACGAACCTGGAGGAGTACTCGTCCATGATCCTGTCGCGGACCGACTCGGGTAAACGTCCGTATCTGTCCATGCGCTCCGCGTCGGAAATTTGCTCTGGAAAGGGTTTGTCCTGGCCGTTTAGGTGCCCGGTTGGATGCGTGTCGAGGTCCAGACTGAGCGAGCCGATGCGCGCGTGAAGGGATTGGAGAATGGCGTGCATGTCCTGGAGCGCTGGGTGTGACATGCTCAGCCTGATGTGAGTGCAAGCGGTTTTAATACCGGGTTGGTGGGTATTAAAACGGATGGGGTTATTTGTTACCATGATGTTAATTACTTATCATGGTGCGTCATTTATGCGGGTTTATGCTGTTGTTGGAGGTCTGCTTTGTTTTCCTTGCGTCTGCCCTACTGTCATTGGAGGCGTTTGCTTGTATTAAGTTGAATGACAATGCACGGTATGTGTATCTATTGGAACTAACGTGCTGGATTATGATAGAAATGTGGACGCTTCCATCGCTGGTTTCGACTATGGTTTCGACTACGCCACCGCCACCGCCACCGCCGCTTAATTATCCTATGCCGATTGTGTACGGTAATGATGTTTTGTGGTTTCGTCCAGCTCCTGCGCCTCCTGTTCCTGTGAGACCAGCTACTCCTGGAGCCTTTTATCCGGGCCGTGTGCCACGGAAGGCGCGTGGGGGGTAATAGGTTGACGATCTCTTGCGCGGGCGGGCTGTTTGAGGCCGCGGCTGTGCCTTTTTAATAAACTCGTTACACACGAACAATAAGTGTGTGTGTCGTCGTTTAGGGTTTAATAACAGCCGTGGGAGGGCGTATTAAAGCCTGGGGAGGTGGGGTGACTATTCTTTTTATTACATAAGATGACACAGAAGATGCTCCCAAGAGACTTTCCGCCTGGGTTGGACCTGGGACCGCCGGTTATTGCCGTACCTGGCGAAGTAGATTGGGGATCAGGTAACGCGTACCTGATAACACCCACGCACGTGAATAAGGGCACGTACAAGTACACGCCCCCCCCTGTGCATAGGTCCCCGATCATGCAAGAGTATTACCGGCTCCACCCCGGGTGCAATACCTCCTGCATTCGTCACATCTTGAACTTATGCCTCCAAACCACTGGCGCACAGCTTTCCAAGGCAGATCCCACCAAACTCCGCGACGCGTACAAGATCCTTGTGGAATCCTCCCAGAAAATCGATGTCATACTAGAGGAGGACGTGGAAGGCCTGGAATCTGAATACTTCAAAGGCGTCTTCGTCAAGGACAAATTGGAGACCCAAGGCAATGAGCACGTTCGGTATGTTAAGGTTTGTTTGGATGAAAGAGCTGAATTGGTAAAGAACACGCTTCTGGACATGGACTGCGACTTTGCAGGATACTTCAGTCGCGGCAAGCAGATCCCTGACACCATATGCAGGAGCAGGGTGAAATGCCAAGAACTGCTCGAGTATGGCTACGGCTACCTGAACTGGCATTACAAGTGGCCCCGCTTCACCGAGACGACAGCAGGGTTCGACATGTCCTTGGGCGATGTGCAGGGTATGGAACGCGCCGTGGGTGCGCTCGATATCTGGATGAAAAAATACCGCCGGTCGCATCGCTGGATGAAAAGGAACCGCAGGATCGAACCGGAGACAACCAACAAACGTGTTTTCAAACTCCGGCGTGGGTACGCCAAGATACAGGTCCAGGACTGCCCTAGCACCCCCGTTTACAATTACGAGGACTACTGTCGCCAGGAAACCCCCTCGCCCCGCCCGGTGACGCCTGTTTACGCTCCCGGGTGTGACATGCTCAGCCTGATGTGAGTGCAAGCGGTTTTAATACCGGGTGTCAGCGTATTAAAACGGATGGGGTTATTTGTTACCATGATGTTAATTACTTATCATGATGCGTTATTTGGAAGGGTTTATGCTTTTGTTGGAGGTCTGCTTTGTTTTCCTTGCGTTTGTCCCACTGTCATTGGAGGCGTTTGCTTGTATTAAGTTGAATGACAGTGCACGGTATGTGTATCTATTGACACTAACGTGTGTGATTATGATAGAAGTGGAGAATTTACCACCGCCATCGCTGGTTTCTACTACGCCACCGCCGCCACCGCCGCCACCGCCGCCACCGCCCATGCAGATTGTTGTTGGAAATGATGTTTTATGGTTTCGTCCAGCTCCTACGCCTCCTGTTCCTGTGGGGCCAGCTACTCCTGGAGCCTTTTATCCGGGCCGTGTGCCACGGAAGGCGCGAGGGGGGTAATAAAAAGTTTTAAGCACTGGTGGATTGTGTGTGTGTGCGCGCGTATTAAAACGGATGGGTCTGGGGCGTGATTACCTTTTCTATTATTAGGATGACTACGACCACTGCGGATGGGACTGTGAACGCGCGATATCTTTGCGACCTCACGGGTAAGATCATGCACGTGCCTGTTCGTTTGAGGGAGGACCGTGATGGTTTCCCTGTGGGCCATAGGTGTGTGTGTGAGCAAAAGGCTCTTCTCAAGGCAATGAGGGAATCCCCTGCGTTTGCGGGTTTGACCACGTCGGGGCTGAGAGCGCTATTGGAGCCGGTTTCGTACCTGGGCGAAGAGATCGAATGGGATATGAGAAACCAGGCGAAGGCGGCGTTTGAGGCTGAGCAAACCAAGGCTGGAAAGCATGTGGCCGCGTGGCGCATAAGTTGGCGCTCGACGTACACTCAGATTCAGCGCGTGGTGCCGCACGCGATGCATTCGCAGGCACATCCCGATGAGAAAAGAGACGTGCATGCATTTATGGACGCCAGGTGTCAGGGACAGATGTGGATTCCCCGTGATGAGGACATCGAGATGGCCGCTGAGATCTCCCGGTGGCACACACGAAAGGATATTCAGGGGACCATGTATCGAGCGCTTGGGACTGCGCTGGACCTGCCTGGTTATCTCTTGAGTGTACCTCAGAAGGATTTGGCCCGGAAGGGGTACTTCCACGCGATGGAGTCGCACTGGAACACGGAGGGCCACGGCGGTCAAGACGTGTGGATCCTGAACGGCGTGAGGTGGTGCAAGATGGAGTTGGCCAAGCAGGATTGGGATGGTGAGGTTTTTTTTCAGAATGATATGATCCAAACGGTGGCCGCGACCCTCGGCGGAGGCGTTTTGAGCGAATCTGACGCGACCCTCGGCAGAGGCGTTTTGAGCGAATCGGAGCGCCAGTGTGTTCGAAACGGATACGCCCTTTCCGTGGAGCATTGCGAGTACAACGACGCATCTGCGCGCGTGGACTGGGCCGTGGACTGGGCGGCGAAACAAATCACCGAGAGCAGGGCTCGGTCGGACGAGGCCAAGCAATCGCGCAAGCGGGAGCGGGAGCGGGCTGTTTGAGGCCGCGGCTGTGCTTTTTTAATAAACTTATTGCGCACGATCAGTCGTTTATTATCACATCACCCAGGGCAGTGTGCCTACTTGCCGTCCTTCTTGGCCTTGGTCTTGGCCTCGGCCTGTGCGGGGAGGACCACGCGTGAGTGGCAGACCCTCCTGTGGTCTGGCCAGTGCGCGGTTTGCGTATCTCGTTTTGAAGGTACCTGATGCGCTCGTCGATCTGCTGAACGCGCGCGTGCAGTTGTGTCGCTTGTTCGAGCGCGTCGATGCGCTTGTGGAGCGCGTGGAGGGTGTGGATTAGATCGAGGTTGAACACGGCGGAGGGCATGGTGATGGGTGTTGGTGCCGTGCGTGGGCGCGAGATTATATAGACGGTGGTGGGAGTTGTTTTTTGCATGGAGACGCTTGATGACGGGTGCGACTATGAGGACACGCCGCTCAGTAGACACCAGTACTACTGCGAGGAAACGTGCTGGTCTTTTTTGGTTCCAACGTGCCTGGACCTGGTTTTGGTTCCAGCGTGCCTGGAGTTGGTCGCGGCTTGGTGAAAATGGTTGATACGGATAGACAGATGATCCACCTGCTTCGCGCGAACGGGGACCTTCTGCCCGAGGTGGGGGGGGACACGATCACGTTTGAGCTGGAGTACACCGGGGAGAACAACGGGGGCCGCGTGCCGGAAAAGGCAAGGAGCACATACGGTGCGATTGGCAACGCGCGCCTGATCGCGTCGCTGAAGTTCGCGCGGCGCACGGACATAACGGAGAGTCAGGCTGCACCGGTGCTCGACGAGTTTATCGCCGAAGTGCGCGCGTGGTTCGCGGAGACGTTCAAGTTGGAGCCTGCTGCGTAGGTATTAAAGTTGGGTGGAACTGGGTCTGTCACATGTTTACTACGTTTACCAATGGATGATCAACAAGAGCAAGAGAGAATCGACGAATCCCTCGCCGAGATTGTGCAGGCGCAACTATGGCAGCACGATTACGACGGCACGGGGGGGCTCGAAGAATATAATGAGAACCTGTTGGAGCAGATACGCGTCGATACGTTTTCAGAGCCGACGTGCACCGATGAGGAGGACGTGGTGGCGAACTTGGGCGATGACTTTTACGCCCAGTTTAATGACGTGGGTCAAGGGGAGGCCGTACGAGAATTTACGCAGGGGCTTGTGCGTTCACTCCAAAACGAAGAGAACGAGTCAGAGCAGGGGCTTGGTGGCACCAAACCAAACGAGTCAGAGCAGGGGCTTGGTGGCACCAAACCAATTCGCAAGGTTTATGGGTCCTACGCTTGTTCACTCCAAACTGAAGAGAACGAGTCAGAGCAGGGGCTTGGTGGCACCAAACCAATTCGCAAGGTTTATGGGTCCTACGCTTGTTCACTCCAAACTGAAGAGAACGAGTCGGAGCAGGGGCTTGGTGGCACCAAACCAATTCGCAAAGTTTATGGCCCCTACGCTAGGCCCTGCAAATGCCAACACAACAGACGCAAGGACCAATGCAAAGAATGTGGAGGAAGCCAGATCTGTGAACACGGTCGACTTAGACCCCGATGCAAGGACTGCAAAGGGAGCCAGATATGTAAACACGGGAAAGATAAGGCCTTTTGCAGGGATTGCAAAGGCAGCCAAATATGCCCTCATGACAAGAACAGGGCTACCTGTTGGGACTGTGGTGGCACCCGGTTCTGTATGCACGGAAGGTACAAACGAGACTGCCCAGAATGCAAACAACTGAAACAGATGGTTCTGCCATCTGTTCCACAAGATGTGGAACCAGAACAGGGGCTTGGTGGTTTTGAGGGGGGCACGTATACACCCCACGATTTGGACGCAATTGATAACCAAGGCTCTGAAGTGGTAATTGATTCAGACGAGGAGTCGATGAAACAGATCTTAAGTGATGTCAGAAGGAGACCATTGAAACAGAGGCGAAACATTAAGGATTTCGTTGAAAGTGTTAATGTTGCCACTCCTGGCGAACCCCTTCAATGTCAACACGGTAACACACCCCCGGGAGACTGTAAGTGCTGGAACGGTGTGTGCAGGCACGGGATTTTTAAAAGTTCGTGTCGGGAATGCGGTGCGGTTCGTTTTTGTAAGCACGGCAAGTATAAGACTCGTTGCTCTCAATGTAAGGCCCCTCCCGACACCAACGACGACGACAACGACAACAACGACGGCGGCTTTGGCGCGCCTCCTCCCCAGAAGCCCAGGAAGCAGTGAGCGTTGCGCGTGTGCGTGCGTGATAATAAAGTTCGCGTGATTTGAAGCGGCGGGTGTGTGTATTAAAACGCGTTCGTTCTAATTGACTCAGGGTCATGCAGCGACGAGAGTGTGGTTTGACGGGGCGCGATAAATATCCCCTCAACGAAATGCTAATCGACACGCTAACGGCCATGCAATCGCGCGTGGCGAAGCTGGAGGCGAGCCTGGGCGTCCCCACGGTTACAACGGTTACCAAACGTTACACCAAGGAGGAGCTCGACGGAATGAGTTTGAATGAGGTGATCGACGTTGGAGTGCGGGACCTCCCTATTCTGCACAAGGAGGCCTATACCGATAAGTACAGGCGTGAAGAGGCGGCGTCGACGACGGTAAAAATGCAAAAAACACAACTGGAAAAACAGTATGAGGCGTACATGGACGTGTTCATCGACCGGGTCTATCCTGAGTTCGAGGAGTTTCTTGCACGCAAGGAGCGGATCCTTGCGACGCCCCGGCGGGAGTATTCGAGGCGGACCCTGAAGGAACTGGACGACCTGCTCCCCACCGGTTTGCTCTTTGACCACTGGGCGGTTGCCACGGGCAGGGATGAACCCGTTTCGCACACCGAGGCGCTCCAGGATCTCCACAAGGCCGTCAAGGAGGCGCTCGGCATGGAGCGAGGGGACTGGACCTAGACGCGACTGCAAGTTTTTTTTAATGAACGAACACGTGCGTTTTCAGCAAGTTTTTTTAATGAACGCACACGGTTTAGACATCCCCGGCGTACACCGGCGTCGGCGCGCGGGCTGGGGGTTGGTTCACGTCCTCCGAGTTGATAGTAGGAGTAGCGCACCTGCGCTCGTGGTCCTCGTCCATGGCCTCGATGTACTCCTTCAGGTGATCCTGGTGGTGTTGGAATGCGGCGAACAGCTCGAACATGCGCTGGTCGGAAGAGGATCTTGCGGGGTACGACGAAGAGGACGACGCTATGCCCAAGCGCAGCTCGAGCGCCCCCACGTAGACCTCCATGGAGTATGTGTCGAAGTCGGACATCTCGGAGATGTGGGCCGCCGAGAACTGGGGCCACCGTTCATGCCAGTTCAGGTAATCCTTGGCGAATTTGAGCAGGCCCACGCACGTCTCGTCGCTTCCCTTGGTAACCTGCGTCAGTGCGCCCGTGGTGAAGTGCGAGTCGAAGAATTCCTCGTGCTCCTTCAGTACATTCGCGATCTTATCCGCCCTGTCCTTAAACTGGCGCGCGTCGCTTCGGAGTTTGCGAGAATCTGAAGCCGGACGGTCCAGCGCCAGTTCCTCCGTGGCAATGCGATAGGCGTTCATGAGGATCATGTACGCGTCCCGGAGCTTAGGGTCGTAGGAATACGAAAGATCCGAGGCGCTCACAGACGCGGACAGGTCCAACGCGGCGCGGATGTATTCGTCCGTGCAGTCCGGGTGGAGGCGGTAGTAATCGACTTGCTGCTGTGCATGGGTGGTGGTCATTGTATGTAATAGAAAGGTGGGTGTGCGTCGGGCGCGGGTTTTAATACGAGTGGGAAAGCGCTTTATTCAGACACAGGGAAAAACAGGCGCGGGATTCAGGCACCGCCAGTGGCAGCGCTGATCTCGCACGCCGGGCGCTTGTTGTTCTTGTAGCGACGTTCTCTCTCCACACGGATGATCTCCTGGTACTCGAGCATGGTGCGAGGCGGAATCGTGGTCATCCAATTCCAGATCCATTGAGCAAACTCCTTGTTGGTCTCAGTGTACCATTCGAGGTGCCTATCCACGAATTCATCAGCTACGTTCAGTGCGTTCATGTCGAGCATCATGGACTGATTAACGGATTTGTCCTCGTTGAAAAATTTCAGGAAGCCCTTCTCCTCTGCGTGCATAGCAACGGTAACCTTGAGTGCACGGTCGTTTAACACATAGGCCTTACGTTTTGGATAATCTGTCCATTTGATTTGTACCCACTCTTCCGTTTCTGGATTGCAACTAATCAATGGCTCCTCAATTTCTGCCTTGCGACTTGCTTCAATCAATGCCTTGTAAAGGTCGCAGAGCTTGGTGTACGGGAGACTTGCGTAGTCATACGGGTCGAGCGTGGGCGCGTCCGGGTTCAGCATCTGGGAAAAGACCCACGGCGCGTTGTTGCAGACCAGGACCTTGTCGTTGCCTCCTCGAGGGTGCGTAACGTGAATATAGATCTCGTGGTCGATCACGTGAATGGAGTCCACCACATAAGCTTCATAATTCATGAAGATGGTGTTCCAACCCTCTGAATCAATGGGATTCGCCTTCGAGGCGGCGTACTTGTTGGGCATCGGTCGTGACATGAGGGCGCGCTTGAACCAATCCTGTTCGGAGATCACAAAGGGTTCCCCCAAGCCGCACACCTTCACCTTCATGTACACGCGCTTGGAGTGGATGGCGTAGATCAGGGCCGTGTGTTCCTTCGTGTCGATCTGGAGGCAGTAGTCGGGCTGTGTTATGTTGGCCCGCGCAAACGACTTGCGCGTCTGTATAATACCGTCGGCACGAGAGAGCCCAATGGCGTAATCCTCGATGAACGCGGCGGCGGTGGTGGTAGTGGTGGTCATTGTATGTAATAGAAAGATGGGAAGGGGATGTGAACTAGTTTTAATACTTGGCCACTTTGCTCAAAACCGGTGCGTATTTATGGGGTTGGGGTGATGCCTGGCGCGAACGGTATGCTGCGCGGGGTGCACCTGCTCTTGTTGTTTTTGACCGTTGCGTGGGGGCAGACCACTACGACGACTGCGACCTCGACTGCGACTGCATTGACCACCACGACGACCCCGGCGCCATCCCCGACGACCACGCCCGTGCCCGCCGCTGAAGGTTGGAGCCTGTGGATTGTGATAGCCATTATTGGGGCAGGCTGCGCGGCGCTTGCGATCATCGTGCTGGTGGTGATGTATGTGGCCGCCAACGCGGCGACGGGCCGGCTAGGCGCTAGGTACAGCGTGATTACGGCGGGTGAGCACCCTGAGATCCGCGTGAAGTTGGAGAGCGTTTGATTGAATTGGTTAATGCTCACACCCCTGACGGCATTTGATTGAATTTGTCAATGCTCACACCCCCTCATAATCCGCACGTTCATCCACCGCGACCCCATGTCCGCAAACTTCGGCTCGATCTCCGGCCACCCCCAGCGCAAACCCCGGAACCGCCACCGCTCCCGGTCCAGGCACACCCCCAGGCACGCGGCGAACACAAACACCCACGCAATCGTCACGTGGTACACGCAGTGCAGCACGAACAGCGCGGGCACGGCATGGCACCCGTACGTGTTCGCGCCCCACAGCGCGATGTTCACCCCAATTCCAACCCAGAACCAGGCCACCCCCTCGCCCAGCTGTATCCGAGTCGCGCCGGCCCACGCCAGCGTCAAACACAGGGGCACCAGCAAAGCCGCATTGAACACGGCGCCGTACGTGTCCTGTCCACCGTACAACCCGGAATAATAATCACGCGTCCCGCTGTCCATCACCACGATCAGCACGCAGCTCCACAGGCACACGAAAAAAAAAACGACCCCCATCAGGCACTCCCCCGCATCCAACAACCCACACAGGTACAACGCCATGACCGCGTTCGTCATCAGCACGATCGGAACCCAGTCCATCATCCCGTCGTTCACGTGCCACCACGCGGCGTCCCCGTCCGACAGCGCGTGAAACAGCACGGTCCCGATCCCGACGCACGCCAGCTCCGCCTTGCACAGATAGAACACGCCGGGCAGGCTCGGGTGGTAGTGCACGCGCGACCGATCCCCGCCCACCCTCACGTTGGGTATCACTCCCTGTACAAACATGAAAAACCCGGTTACCATGCCCACGGGATTCGCAACAAATGGTCGCACACCCACCGATCTCCAGAATATGTGCTCGCAAAACGGGTCGTTGCCAACGACGGTCCCGTTCCCGTCCATGTGTCGCTTGAACCAACCGCTTGCGAATTCGTTTTATAACCAATACGACTCGCTCTTTTTAATTCACTCCGCGGCGTGAATCGGATTCCAGTGAACGATGACGTGGAGTATGGCGTCGATGACCGCGTCGGCCGTGCGCCCGGTGAAGTGGTTGCCGTCGACGAAATCGACGTGATCCCGGGATATCTCGCGCAGGGACAGGAACACGGGGCGTCGGGACTGGTGGATGGTTTCGAAGAGGACGCGCAAGAGGCCGTCCTGGGCGGACATCCAGAGGTTCTGGTCGACGGACGCGGTGGACGTGGACGACGTGTAGATCACGTGGACGTTGGGTGGGAGCTGGATGATCCACGTTTTCAGCTCGGCGAACTGCTCGATCATCAGGGGGAGGCTCTGGCCCGCCTTCTGCCACGCCCAGATGAGGCCCGCGTTCATGACCAGGTAGATTTGTTGATGAGGAGTTTTTCCCTGTTCGATCTGAATGAGCCTTTCCCAGGCGGTGCGCAGCTTGGCGTCGAACCACTCCTGCTGCCACACGAAGTACTGGGGGACATCCTGGACGGAGGACAGGCACGAGCACGCGCCACAGCAGGAGTTGCCGCACCCCGGCTTGTGGTAGTCGAAGCTGTCCGCGATGTCCAGTTGCTTTTTGCACGCGGTCTTCTCCTGCTCGCGCGAGAAGATGCCGTAGTCCTGGTTGGGCCCGATGGCGCGTGGCTGCCCCGCCATGAGCTCGGCCGCGCGAAAGAAGACGTGGCGCATAATGCTGTTGCCGCTCCAGATGACCGAGATGTTGCGGGAGAGCAGGAGGGAGCCGACCTCCTCGGGCGTGGTGAAAACAAACTGGCGGCACGAGGCGGTGCGAACCCACTGCGCGTGGCTGAACGCGGGGTCGTCCCAGTGGAACGTGGCGTTCGGATCGGTGACCCAGGAACCGTGCGCGAGCTCGGGCGCCGTGCAGAAGTGCGCGTGGGGGAGAGTGCGGCGATTGGGAGCGGAGGAGACTTGCGACGGAACGGCAAGGTGCGTCCACGTCAGGCAGATGCACGCGATCGACATGCAGACGGTCATGAAGAGGATGGGCAGGGCGTTGGTGGGGACGCCTTCGTACATTGTGAGTGTAAAACTGCACACAAGGGAGCGTTTAATATCTCCTCTACTTGAAAGTGGCCAACACCGCCAACGCGCCCGGGGGGTTTGAGGTTGCTACAAAGTGAAGTAACTTCTTCCTGCATCCGTTTTCAAGCCTGCCAACACTGGGCCAGGGTCTTGTTGTGCCCAGCTCTCTTAAGCTTGGCCTGGAAGTCGCGCATGACCTTCTCGATCAGCGGCTTGTCCTTGCGCGTATAGAGGTTCACATTACGCGTGTTGCCCCCCACTATGATCTCATGCTTTCCCGGCTCCGTCCCATACTGCCCCACGTAGGCGCTTTTGAGCATGACGCCGATCTCCTTAAGCTTGTCCCCGTCGAAGTTAAGCCCCAGCTCGGTCGCGACGCTGCTCAAACACACCGACTGCATGCTCTGATCAGTGATCGCCTGCTGACCCGCGTCGACCCGGAGCGAGTTCATGAGCCCATCCTTGAACAGCATTCGCACTTGATCGTCCACCTCACCATTCCGCGAGAGAAGACGGGCGAACTCAAACTTGTCCCTCTGCATTTGCTGCTCTTCCTTTCGCATCTGCAGATCTTCCTTTCGCAGCTGCTGTTCCTTCATGTCGATCTCAAGCTTGCGCTTGCGGTTTTCAATGGCCTTTTCCTCCGGGTCCACGTCAGCAGCAAGCGACTCACGGGCCATCTGCGCGATCGGATGGGAGGACTTGGCGTTGGCCTGGACCTCCTTGAGGAGGGCACCGTCGCCAGCCAGGTAGCGCTTGATGATGTCGGCGAACTTAGAGCGCATTTCCTTTGCCATCTTACCAGGGAGGACCATGATCAACTCCAAGGCGTCGTTAAAGGACACCAGCTTTGTCCGGTAATTACCTTGACCTCCAGTTTTCTTCTCGGTCAATTTGTCCGACATTTCTTCCGGTAAACGCCGAAGGACCATACCAGCGTCATCCCTATTCTTGCCAGTGATAACCATGGTCAAATCCACTGCATAGATCATGCCATCGCTGGTCACGCGCACGCTGTTGCCAGGGATAATCTCGTCGAAGCTAAGGGTCTTGATGCTGCTCATTCTTTGTGATGGAACCTTGTCCCACCCCGCTACGACCAGCCAAGTTGGATTTTCTTTTTTTCCTACCTACGGGCGTCACGTTACAACACAAAACACGTGATCAACTCTTTACTGAGAATACGCCCCCACTTGGCGTGGCGCCGAACGAACCGGCTCACGGGGGGAAGCCCAGGATCCTGAGGAGCTCCCGGCGCATGCGGGGCATGTCGTCGGCTTTGTACCCGGACGGGGGCCTGCCCCTTGCGATGCAGTCGGCGGCGGCGATGGTGAACAGGCCGCAGTTCCAGCCGTCCGGCTGAAAGGGGATGGCGGGCGGGATTATGTTGTCCTTCTCCCATGGGCCCTGGAGGAACTCGAGGCCGCGAGCCTTGCCCACTGCGTTCAAGTACGTCTCCAACTGTTCCTGGTAGTGGGTGAACCCATGCCTGTGCGAGTTGTACACGATGATCTGCTTCTGTCGCAGGAAGCCCACCATGAGGACCCAGTGCGCGCCCGAGCAGTTGATGGGGACGATGAGCAGGTCCGCCTCGGCAAAGTTCATGAACCTTGATTTGCGCAGATCGCAGGTCCCGTCGTCCCTGATCATCAGTTTGTTGAAATAGCTGTCCGTGAAAATGCACCGGGGCGTGGGTTCGCTATCGAAGATCGATGGGGCCTCCTGTCGATTGTTCATGAGGCCCATGCAGCCGTTGATGACCTCGTCGGTGAGCCAGCCGTGCTCATCCCTCAAGGAGGCGACGGCGTTGCTTTCCCTTTCCTCTCCCCGAACCGGTTCCTTATACTGGATTTCGCAGACGTACGCAACGGACACCGTGGTGAAGTTATCGTGCCGCTCGACGTTCCCGTTCCCTTTGATGCGGGAGTACGCTCCGATCCAGCGGCGTGACAGGTACTCGTTCGGGCCGTACTGTTCGTAGCGGGGGACTTGCGCACTGGGATCTCGCGGCGGCAGGCGGGGGAGAGGAGGCGCTGCGGCGGCCTTGGGTCGGGACTCGGCGGGCTCGTCGTCGTCCGATATTTCCACGGGGGCGTCCTTGGTGGTGGAGGGGCTCCCACGGGCGCGCTTCGATGTGGTATATTCCTTCTCATCCAACAAACCGTCCAGTGTCTCCTGTATCTCCCCGATGAACCGGAGACACTGGCGGGTGGGGACCAATTTCTTCAACTTTTCCATCGCTTCGCACAACTCGGTCGCGTCCATGTCGCGGAACTGGTGCGGAAGGGGGTAGTCGGTGAGTTCGTCGATCCTTCCCTCGACATCGTACTGAAAGGCTATCCAGCCGGCGCCAGGCGTAGGCCCTGTTTTCACCACTTGGAGAAGCGCGGCGAGCTCGGGGATTTGCATTTCGTCGAGCTGGTCGTCCGTGGGTTTTTTCTTGTGGATGGCCTGTTCGATGTCGTAGACAACGGCCTCGCACACTGTGGTACAGGGGAGGCCCTTGAGCCTTTTGAGCTCCGTGAGTAAAGCGGGGAAATCCATGGCTTTGATCGCGTCCTCCTCGGGGTAGGCCCCCATGATGTCTATTCTGCTCTCGATCTTGTAAATGAGACTCGTCGTCACCGAGCCGGGGTTCACCACCTTGTTGGCCGTGTCGAGGAGCCTGACGAGCGCGGGGAGATCCATGCGGTTGATCTCGGCGTCCGAGTACTCTTTGAAAGTGTGAGACATGGTAAGAAAATACAAAGGTGGGAATGGGGGCGCGTCGGCTTTTAATAGAGCCACGGGTCGCTCCAAACGGGCCCCTGCGCCGTCTATTAAAGCGCTTGGGGGGGCGATGGAGCACCTTTGATTTTTCATTCAATGCCGCGATACAACAGGGATAATTGGAGCAAGGACTACGACCACATCATCGAAAACGCGAAGGACGCGCCGGGCCTGGACATCGAGAAGCACACGTTCCGCAAAACATGGAAGACCAAGGATGAAACCGCGCTTGTGAAGCAGTTTGGGAAGGTCCCCGCGCTTCCGGTGGGCAAGGAACGGAACAATTACACGTTCCTGGCGAATGGGTTTCTCGCCTGCGAAGAGTTGATGAAACGAATGGAGGCGTGTGAATCCACTCCCATTTTCTCGTCCGATTACTTTGACTACGCGCAGCACCAGAAGAGGATCTACCGCAACGCCCTGGACAACTGGGAAAAAAATCTTCAGGCGAGGGCGACCAACACCTCCGACAAACTCCAGGGGATGAGCCAGGATAAGTTTTACGATATCCTGGAAGGCTGCGGTGATTACATTTCCTGGCACAATGACAACTCGCAGCACACCTGCACCCTGTGGTCAAGGGATCCGACCATTCGCATCGGCATCAGCACGGTTCGGGGGTGGAGGGACAGTCTCAGGGAGCTTGAAAAGCGCCGCAGGGACCTGTGCGTGTACCGTGGTCCCAACGCTTCCGCTGGCCGGCAAATCACCTGGGACAGCCAGGATCAGGACCC
>Ga0247844_1005759_pt1 | contig 15509 bp, 19 predicted proteins | sample LaCtaG_FD_192421 | JGI IMG/M metagenome (GOLD analysis project Ga0247844, IMG submission 192421) | Freshwater microbial communities from meromictic Lake La Cruz, Castile-La Mancha, Spain - LaCruzMarch201714.5m_1 | ecosystem: Environmental > Aquatic > Freshwater > Lake | place: Spain: Castile-La... | reverse complement strand
CGCTCCCCTGGCTTTCGTCCATGAGCGTCAGTTATGGCCCAGCAGAGCGCCTTCGCCACTGGTGTTCTTCCCGATATCTACGCATTTCACCGCTACACCGGGAATTCCCTCTGCCCCTACCACACTCTAGTCTTACAGTTTCCATCGCCGAAATGGAGTTGAGCTCCACGTTTTAACGACAGACTTGTAAAACCGCCTGCGGACGCTTTACGCCCAATAATTCCGGATAACGCTTGCCACTCCCGTATTACCGCGGCTGCTGGCACGGAATTAGCCGTGGCTTATTCATCAAGTACCGTCAGTTCTTCTTCCTTGATAAAAGAGGTTTACAGCCCAGAGGCCTTCATCCCTCACGCGGCGTTGCTCCGTCAGGCTTGCGCCCATTGCGGAAAATTCCCCACTGCTGCCTCCCGTAGGAGTCTGGGCCGTGTCTCAGTCCCAGTGTGGCTGATCATCCTCTCAGACCAGCTACTGATCAATGCCTTGGTAGGCCTTTACCCTACCAACTAGCTAATCAGACGCGAGCTCATCCTCAGGCGAATTTCATTTCACCTCTCGGCATATGGGGTATTAGCGGCCGTTTCCAGCCGTTATCCCCCTCCTGAGGGCAGATTCTCACGCGTTACTCACCCGTCCGCCACTAACCCGAAGGTTCGTTCGACTTGCATGTGTTAAGCACGCCGCCAGCGTTCATCCTGAGCCAGGATCAAACTCTCCGTTGTAAACACATCCTTTTAAACAATCAACTAACCACAGAATCTCAATTAAAATCTTGACCCCTTAATTAACTGATAGCTTGCAATGTGCACAGCTAGTCCTACAAATTAAAAAAATTGCAGTGCTTAAGCTCTCTTTCTCTCGAAAGGTTCAGAAAAGTGCCATGTTTCAGCCGCACTCCTCAGCGCGACCCACAGCTCTCCGTGGAACTCAGTTCCGGTGCGTCCACTACCTTGCTTTACCTCAATTCGTAGTTGTGAGAACCACAAATTGATCCACAGTAGTTTTCGCTTGTTTCTTTTTGACGGGACCTCACACCTCTATCGCATATCTGTTCTCAATACCGCTTTCGCAATATCGAAAACGCGACAGAAGAGTCGGTTCCTTAAGCTTTTCGGTTGTCCAGGTGCGTCGCCTTTCGACGACTTGTGAACCGTATCACAGGACCTAGAAAACTAGGGGCCTAGAACTGCGCACCAAGGAATCATATCGAATGGCTAGGAGCTGTCAACAAGAAGGTGACAAATTGGTGCGAATGGGGCGGTTTCCAGGCAAAACAGACATCTGCGGCGTTCTGAGAAGCAGATTTAAATAGTTTCTGCATTGCCCAAGGGGCAAAAACTCGCCATAAATGGTTGAGCTTGTTTGGTTTGGTTCAGTGAAATTCTTTTGTTGCTTCGATCAAGAAGGCGCACTAATCGCCCGATGCCAAACCATGGCAGACGTGGAGGTATTAAAAAACCTTGGGCGCCCGATAGCAAAAGTTGTTGAAATGGAGCCTGGAGAGGCCGTGGTGTGCCGCATAACAGACACCCCGGCCTCCTTCAACGAAGACTATTAAGCAAGGCTTAATCGTCGTAGATACGGCACTCAGCTGCATCTGGATTGGTTTCGCAATACATCTCCAGTGATGTGGGGTCGTGATCATCTTCAGGATGGTGATCTTTGAATTCCTTCAGGGATTCCAGCTCTTCCTCCAGGTGCCGCACCATTCCCTCGTCGCCCTTGGCGCGAGCTTCGGTGATCTTGTCTTGGTCTTTGGCGATGTGCTCGTCGATGGACTTCATGATTGGGTTGGTCCTCAGCAAAGCCAAGATTATCTAACTTGATCTCTTCTGGCGCATTTCAGCAGTGCAAAGAAGCATTTCGCTGTGCGCAAGCCCACACAAGCTGCCCTTCGGGGTGGCCGAATCCCATAACTGTTGTTGTGAATGGTAGAAAATTCGATGCTGCCCATGCTCAAGGTGCTGATTCCCCTAGAAGAAGGAGGGGAGACAAGAGTGGCTGGCAGCCCAGACACTGTAAAGAGTTTGAGTAAGCGCCAGCTGTTGTGCACAGTTGAAAAGGGCGCCGGTATTGCCTCCGGGTTTTCAGACGAAAGTTACGTTTCTGCTGGCGCCCAGCTGGTTTCCCCCAAAGAAAACTCTGTTTGGGCCGAAACCAACCTGCTGCTCACAGTTGGACCCTTAAACAACGCACAGCCCAAACTTTCAGCTGGTGCCTTGGTTGTTGGTCAGCTGGCACCTCACGGCAATGCCAACCTGCTGCAGTTGCTTCAGCAGCAGCAGCTGTCTGCCATTTCCTTGGAACTGCTGCCCCGCATCAGCAGGGCTCAAAGCATGGACGTGCTTTCTTCTCAAGCGAATATCGCTGGATATAAAGCGGTGTTACTTGCGGCGGCGGCCCTTGATCGATACATGCCGATGCTCATGACTGCCGCCGGCACGGTGCAACCGGCCAAGGTGCTTGTAATTGGGGCAGGTGTAGCAGGTCTGCAAGCTGTCGCCACCGCCCGTCGTCTTGGTGCCGTGGTGAAAGTTAGTGATGTGAGGGCCGCCGCAAGGGAACAGGTTGAATCTCTTGGCGCCAGATTTATCGAGCCCCCGGTGCAAGGCGTACCCGGCGAACAAGGGGGCTACGCGAAAGAGGCAACCGCCACTTTTTTAGAAGCTCAACGCCAGGGCCTAGCCGAACAACTTGGGGATATCGACATGGTTATTTGTACTGCTCAAGTGCCGGGAAGGCCCGCGCCTTTGTTGCTCACAAAGGAGATCACTGAATTGCTGCGTCCGGGGGCAGTGGTTGTAGATCTTGCCGTGGCCCAGGGGGGCAACTGTGAGCTGAGCCAAGTTGGTGAAACCATTAATCACAAGGGCGTTTTGGTGATTGGTGCTGATCGTTTGCCAGCCTCGGTGCCTCACCACGCCAGCAGCCTCTATGCCCGCAATGTGGCAGCACTGCTTGAAGTGCTGATTTCAAAATCTGGAGAAATGAAGCTTGATCCAGAAGACCCTCTCCTGGATCCTTGTTTAGTGAGCTTGGAGGGGGTATTGCGCCGCACTGATTTAGTACCTAATTGGAGCCTCGGCGAAGGAGTAAAGCCATGAACACTGCACTTTCCCTAAATGAGGCCCTCTGGGTATTGCTACTCGGCAGCCTCTTAGGCCTTGAATTGATCGGCAAAGTGCCCCCCACTTTGCATACGCCTTTGATGAGTGGAGCAAATGCCATTAGCGGCATCACTCTGCTCGCTTCAATCGTGCTAATCGCACAAGCTCCAACCCCTTTGCTGCAAGCGATGGGGGCCCTAAGCCTCGGGTTTGCACTATTCAATGTGGTTGGTGGCTTCCTTGTTACCGACCGAATGCTTGCCATGTTCCGCCGCCGCAACGACCAATGATCAGCACCGAATCCTTTAGCAATTTGAGCTGGTTGCCCTTCACCCACGCTCCCCTCGATCTAGTGGCAGTGTTGCTGCTAGCCCTTGGCATTAAGGGGCTAGGCAAGGTGCGCTCAGCTCGAACCGCCAATCGTCTTGCCGCCCTTGCCTTAGCCATTGCAGTGCTTGGCTTGCTGCTTCAGCAGGGCTTGCAGGGTTGGCCTTGGCTGCTGGCGGGCGGAATTGGGGGCAGCGTGCTTGGTGTGTTGGTGGCCCAGCGTGCGGCGATGACAGCCATGCCGGAATTGGTTGCCCTTTTCAACGGCTGCGGTGGGATGGCCTCATTGTTAGTGGCATTAGCCGCTGCTTCCCTGCCATCCCAAACCGGCCTATTGGCCTTGGTTTCGATCGTGGTTTCGGTTTTGGTGGGTGGAATCACATTTAGTGGTTCCCTCGTGGCTATGGCCAAATTGCGGGAATGGTTGCAAACACCCGCCTGGATGCTGCAGCCAGCTCGCCATTGGGTGAACGGCTTCACTGCTGTTGCCGCCATTGCTTTGGGTTGGTGGGTGTGCAGCGGCCACAACATTGCGTTGCTGCCGTTGGCATTGTTATCTCTTTTGTTGGGTGTGGGGCTAACCCTGCCTGTGGGGGGAGCTGATATGCCGGTGGTGATTTCTTTGCTTAATTCCTACTCCGGCGTTGCTGCAGCAGCAGCGGGTTTCGTGGTGGGCAGTGAACTACTAATCGTTGCTGGCGCCATGGTTGGCACGGCCGGTTTAATCCTCACGCAAGTGATGTGCAACGCCATGAATCGCTCGCTAACGAGTGTTTTGTTTGGTGGCGCTTTGGGGGGATCAAGTGCAAAAAGCGCAGATCAAGGGGAATACAGCGGTGTTACCTCCTGCAGCCCTGAGGAGTGCGCCATGACATTGGAGCAAGCCCAAAGGGTTGTGTTTGTGCCCGGTTATGGCCTTGCAGTGGCGCAAGCCCAACACAGTCTTAAAGAAGTAGCCCAAATGCTGGAACGCCACGGCATTGAAGTGAGTTATGCCATTCATCCAGTGGCTGGACGCATGCCAGGCCACATGAATGTGCTCTTGGCGGAAGCCGATGTGCCTTACGACCAGCTGATCGAAATGGAAAGCATTAATCCTGACTTTCCACGCACCGATGTGGTGATCGTGCTTGGGGCTAACGATGTGGTGAATCCCCAAGCTCGCACCGACTCCTCCAGCCCCCTCTACGGCATGCCCGTGCTGCATGTGGAAGAAGCCGCCACTGTTTTTGTGGTGAAACGCAGCCTTGGCGCTGGCTACGCCGGAATCCGCAACAGCTTGTTTGAATGCCCAAATACCTCAATGATTTTTGGAGATGCCAAACAGGTACTGAACGGGTTAGCCCAAGAACTGCGAGATCTAGGGGTAGGTAAAACCGATAAAAAATTAGCCAAAGTGGGATAACCATCTAGCGGTAAAACGAGTGGTAGCAAACTCTTCAGTTGCAAAGGTTTTGCTGGTGGCTGGCACCCACGGCAACGAACGCAATGCCCCCTGGTTGCACCGCCATTGGCAGCAGCATCCAGGGGAATTGCAAAAACAAGGGCTTGAAGTGGTGAGCCTGATTGGCAATCCCGCTGCCTACCTGCAAAACAAGCGATATGTGAATCGAGATCTCAATCGCAGTTTCAGCAGCAATCTGCTCGATGATCCTGAAAACCAAGAATTAGAACTGCTAAGGGCCCGTGAATTGCTCGCAATGCATGGCCCCAAGGGCAGCGCACCTGCCCAGGTGGTGATAGACGTGCACAGCACCACTGCGGCGATGGGTTCTTGCCTTGTGATTTATGGAGATCGTGAAGCGGATCTTGCCATCGCAGCAGCCTGCCAAGGAGCGCTGGGATTACCCGTTTACCTCCACGGTTTTGATGCTAAGCAAAACGGTTTTATGATTCAGGCCTGGCCCTGTGGGGTGGTTTTAGAAGTGGGGCCGGTGCCCCAAGGGGTGATCTGCCCAAAAATCTGCAAGCAAACCAGGATCGCGATCAACACGCTTCTAGATGTGCTCACATCAGCTCGAGCTGGGAAGCTGAACTTGCCAAAATTTTTAAATGTGCATCGCCATTTATGTAGCCTTGAAATACCAAAGGATGTTGGCGGCAACCCTTTGGCTTGCTTACACCCCGATCGCTTAAAGGGAGATTGGCAAGAAATCAAAACCGGTGACCCCTTATTTCTAGACGCTGCTGGAAAAGTGGAGTATTTCAAATCAAGCCAAACTGAACCCGTCTACACAGTGTTTAGTAACGAAGCTGCCTATCAAGAGAAAAATATTGCCCTCAGCCTTACTTGCCGCGAAAAAATAAGAGTTACCGAAAACTGGGCCCCTGCCCTCAGGGCTTTGCTGCAGGGGTAAGAACTTTATTTAGGGGGGTGCCAACCACTTCACGGCCACCGGGGGCCACCAAAATTTCGGTAAGGGTGGTGGGGGGTTGCTTCAACTGTTGCCAGGCAGGGCTGCCACCTTCAAAGCGGAACAGGAATCCCTTTGCGTCGCTTTTTACAAGGCAAGGGGTGCCACCAATAACAAACATGCATGCTGCTGGCCTGTATTTAATCAAACCGCCATTTAGTTTTATCGCAGTATCTCTGGCTAAATTTGCAGCCCTTTGCTGGTTGTTATCAATACCAGCCTGACTGAAACTGGGTTGAGCTGAAATTAATGCTGTAGCTGCTGCAATTAGAGCAAATGAAGAACGCAAAGCCATTTTCTAGCATTTAATTACTTATATAAAGCATATCGCTTTCTGATTTAGGGGTCTTGATCAGCAGGCAATACGCGGTTAAAAAAGCGCTCTGTATTCTCCAGGATTTGGGCTTTCAGCAGCTCACTGCGAAAACCATGACCTTCAGCCTCTAAAAAAACCACCTCTACGCTTTGCCCTTCACGCCGCAGGGCATTCACCATCATTTCGGTTTGCTGGGGCGGCACCACTCGATCCTGAAGCCCCTGGAAAAACAGCACCGGTTTGGTTAACGCTGAAGCACCCGGCCAACGCCATGGCCCGATCAAGCGCCCCACATAACCAGATTCGAATCGATGGGTTTGCTGCCCTAAGGCCTCCACATCTGCCACCGCATACCTACAAACCCCCGCTTTAAAAACCGGCTCCCTAATAAGTGCCGCCAGGGTGGTGAATCCGCCGGCACTGCCCCCTTCAATAGCAATGCGCGCTGGATCCGCGGCTCCACTGGCAATTAAGGCTTTGGCTGCGGCTGCACAATCCGCAGAATCCAACAAGCCCCATTTGCCATCAAGCCTCTGGCGATATTGGCGGCCAAAACCTGTAGATCCTCCGTAGTTAACGTCTACTACGCCCCAGCCGCGGCTGTTCCAGTAAGCATTTGACAAGTTCAAGCCGGATCGGGCCATGGCCGTGGGGCCACTATGGCTGCGTACTAATAACGGTGCCGGCCTAGCAGAATCACCCATAGGCGGGTAGAACCAGGCCTGGCTCTGCTCACCATCGCCACCGGTAAACCAAATTGATTTGGGCACCACAGCTCGCTCAAATCCCAAAGCGGAATGGATCCAATGCCCGGTTTTGAGCTCAAGTTGCAGAACACCTTCCGCCTGCTTGGGGCCACTGGCGAGGCAAACCAATCGATCCGCCTCAGCGGTAAGCACCGCAAGGTCGTTGAAGGGTATGGCAATGGTTTGCCATGGGCTGCTGTTATTGGCATCTAAAAACCGCTGGCAAAGCTGCCATTCGCCCTTTTCGCAAAACAATGCCACCAGGCTTTTTCCTGCGATCGCAAGGGTTCGCATGCCATATACCCACTGGGGCATAGCGCATTCCGCCTGGCGCGGCCCCATAAAAATCGGTTCTGAAATCGCTGTAGTGCCGTTTCCTTCCAAAACAGCGATGCGCTGCACATTCCAGTTGCCGTTGCAATCAGATGCCACAAGGAGTTCAGCTTCAGATGCCCATAAGGGTTGAAATAAAGATTGAGGGTTGCTATCTCCGCCAGCCACACATTGGGGAGCTAGCAATTCACCCGTTTCCCCCAGAGTTGAGCACCAAAGCTCACTGCGCTCCCACGGCATCCAAGGCAGATTCCACTCGAGCCAAGCCAATTTTTTGCCGCCAGGGGAAAGAACGGCATAGCCGCAGAAATCAGCTTCCCCTCGCAAATGTTGCGCACCGCCACCGGCCAAAGGCACCGCCACCAACCAATCCCGCTCTTCAGTTTCCAGCACCCCAAGCCATCGCTGTCTTGCCTGATCGATCAAGCCATCAGCAAAACCACCTATCTGATCAAGCCTTGGCGCTGTTATCCGTTTAGGGGGTATATCCAAGGCAAGTTCCAGTAGCCAGATAGCGCCATCAGCACTGTTGATGAAGGCCACCTGATCGCCTGATACGGCATACAAACCTCCTCCAAATTCATGATTGCGAGTGCGCAAATTAAAAGGGGCGGGGGTTAGTTCCTGAGGGGGCAAATCATCAAGTTGAAGCATCAAGGTGTTGCGATTTTTTTCCGCGGGTCGTTGCTCTACCCAAAACAAGCGGCCGGCACTTAAGAGGGGCTCTTTAACCACAAGGCAAGCGGCCACCACGTCTATGGCTTGAAGATTGATTTGAGTTGTCATTTGCCGCTACCAGTGCTGCCTAGAATGAATGGAAGAACAGCAGAAGGCATTGGCCCTTAATTTCGCCTCATTAGCCCGTTTATCGGAGCGCCAAAACTCCACAGTGCTGGTGCCTAAGGGCGATGAGCAGCCAAATTCACCTGTAATCCACACCTTGGGTGCTGATCAATTAAGGCAATCTGCTAAGCGCATTAGCCGGGTGGATGAAAGCATTCGCGAGTTAGCCCGCAATATGTTGCGCAGCATGTATGCCGCCAAAGGCATTGGCCTTGCTGCACCTCAAGTGGGGGTGCAAAAGCAATTGCTCGTGATCGATCTAGACCCAGAAGAAGCTGCCAATCCCCCCCTTGTGCTGATCAATCCAGAAATCACAACAATTAGCGATGAGCTGGATACCTATGAGGAGGGATGTTTGAGCATTCCAGGGGTTTATTTACAAGTGGTGCGCCCCAGCAGGGTGGAGATCAACTACCGCGATGAACTGGGGAGGCCCCAACGCCGTAAAGCCGATGGATTGTTAGCTCGCTGCATTTTGCATGAACTAGATCATTTAAAAGGGGTGCTTTTTGTAGATCGTGTAACGGATGAACTGTCTCTTAATACCGAATTGCAGAAGCTGGGCCTAGATCGTTCCCACGTTCAAACGCTGAACTGAGCTATGCCGATGAAACCGATTGCCGGATTGTTTTTGGCCCTGGCCTGCATCAGTGGCATCGCCAGCACCGGCTGCGTATTCGAATTGGCCTACGGGGAACCAGATCTAGGGGTGGGGCTAACTAGCGCCATTCTGGCGGCCTGCTTACCAGGCACTGCCATAGCTCTTCTTGTAGCTATTCGGTTTAATACTCCGGCCTAAGCCAGCTTTCGCAAACGGCAAAGCACTTCTACGATCAGCCCCTCTGCCCATGGTTTGTGATTACTAGAAGCAATTTCAAAAAAAGATTGCTAGCTGCGGTTGCTGGCCTCAGCAGCATTTGCTGTTTGCCAGCAGATGCCAGTTTGTTTCAAGCCGGTGAGGTGAAAGCTGATCGCTTCATTCTTGTGGCCGCTCCAATTGGAGATGGAAGCAACTCCCAGCTGAATATTTACGAGCAGGTGCGGGATCGCCGCCCCTGTTTTGCTCGCCAAGGCAACAAGCCAACAATTGTGAATCCATTGCTGGGCACATTTGATTTCACTGGCATCTGCAATCGCTACATCGATAGCAATGGTTATTCCGTGAGGGTGGGTAATCGTGATTTCGGCCCGGCAATGCGGCTAACGGTTTCCCATCAGGCTGGGGAGGCGATTTTGATGGGTCACAGCCCCGATGGCTTGGCTCTTCTGGTGGCCAGGGCCGGCGGCGGCGGCAGTGGCTTTGTTGAATTAAAAATGGAACCTGGCTGGAAGGTGATGCGACGCCAATTTGGGAAACGCGTCCTTGGCCATGTGTACATATATCGAGACACCATGCCCGAAACCAAATAGGCATTTTGATATGGTTATCACAATATTTGTGCGTTTTTCTTTCCCTGTATGACCCAGGTTACCGTTGGCGAAAACGAAGGAATTGAATCGGCCCTGCGGCGTTTTAAACGCCAGGTGTCTAAGGCGGGGATTTTTGCCGACCTCAAACGCCTGCGCCACCACGAAACGCCGGTGGAAAAATACAAACGGAAAGCTCAGCAACGTCGCAGACGCCGCTAGTTAGATGCATTCCGTAATTCGTTTTTCATTAAAATCGAGTTTAAAAATATCGGGATTTGTTTGCTCGATTGCCTTTTGCTTTGCTAACCCTTGCAATGCAAATACAATTTTAAATCAATCAATTATTTACGATCAAGACCCTTGGGATCCCCAAAGCCAACTTGGTAGCAGTAATTGCCATAGCAACCCTGATGGTTCGCTCACTTGTGATACCAGGCCAAAAGGGCAAGCATGGGTTGAAACATATGGAACGGGTTACAACTAAGCCTGCTTACGGTCCAAGGGGCGATAACTGAGTGCTTCCGCCAGATGCACAGCTTCTATTTTTTCTGAATTTTCCAAATCGGCAATGGTGCGAGCTACGCGTAGCACCTTGCCAGCACTACGCGCCGACAGATATAAACGCTCCAAAGTAACGACCCAGAGATTTTTGGCTGGCCCTTGCAGCCTCAATCGGCCTTTCATAGTTTCTAAGGGTGCTTCAGCGTTATTGAAACCCTTGGGATTTTGCGCAATCATCCGCTCTTTTGCCAGCAGCACTCGCCCAGCCACCTCCATGCTGCTCTGCTGCAAAGGATGATTAGCTTCATCGCTTAGTTCCGCGGGGCTCAAGGGCCGTAGCAGCACCTGTAAATCGAGGCGATCCAGGAGCGGCCCAGACAATCTCGACCAGTACTGACGTCGCAAGCGCTCACCGCAACGACAGGGGCGCACCTGATCGCCCCACCATCCGCAAGGGCAGGGATTGGTAGCTGCCACCAGCAACAATTGGCATGGAAAAAATTGCGAAAAGCGCGCCCGAGCCAGATGAACCATCCCTGTTTCCAGTGGTTGGCGCAGGTGATCCAGCACATCACGGCGAAATTCCGCTAACTCATCGAGAAACAAAACCCCACGGTGGGCCAATGAAAGTTCGCCAGGGCGCGGGTAAGCCCCTCCACCCACAAGGGCGACCCCACTGCAACCGTGATGGGGGGCACGGAAAGGGGGCTGCTGAAGCAAACCGCCTCCTGCCGTTAAGAGCCCCGCAACCGAATGAATCTGCGTGAGCTCCAGCGCCTGCTCTGGGCTGAGGGGGGGCAATAAACCTGGCAAACATCTGGCTAAAAGGGTTTTACCGCATCCCGGCGGCCCGATAAACAGCAAGTGATGGCCGCCACAGGCGGCAATTTCCAAAGCGCGACGACCATGCAGCTGGCCTCGCACCGTTGCCAAATCCGGAGCAAATTCCTTTGCTAGCGGCGGCATCGGGGCCGTTGCTACTCCCCAGGCAACACTGCCTGCTAATGCGTTATGAACATGTTTTAGCCCTTTTGCAGGCCACACTTCAAGCCCCTGCACCAAGGCTGCCTCCTGGCCATTCTCACTTGGCACAATTAGAGCCCGAGCCCCTGCTTTTTTGGCCGCCTGAGCCATCGCCAAAACACCCCGCACTGGCCGCAAACTGCCATCAAGGCCCAACTCGCCAGTAGCCCAAACCCCCTGCAGCGCATCCGGCGCTTGCTGCCCAGTTGCCATCAAAAGAGCAAGGGCCATGGGGAGATCAAAGCCAGGCCCCTCCTTGCGTAGATCAGCAGGCGCAAGGCTCACCACAACGCGGGTTTGAGGAACACGAAAACCACTGTTTCGCAAAGCCGATCGCACCCTTTCGCGCGCTTCTCTACCGCTGGTATCCCCCAAACCCACCAGCTGCAAACCAGGCAAACCAGGAGCTAAATCCACCTCCACCTGGATGGGCTTCGCCTCTATGCCAAAAAGGCAGGCACCAGAACAAAAGGCCAGCAAATCGGCAACGCCACTAGTTGTTTAATTCCCCCTATGAATGATTTGTATCAAAAAAACAATTTGAGCAATCAGGATTGACGTTGGTTAAGGCGGTAACGAATGCGTTCAAGGCGGCGAATCGATGCTTCGGTGTAATCAAGCAATTCTGCGCGGCTCTGCCTATCTCTTGGGCCGTCTGTGCCATCAATCATGTCGGCGAGGCGATTAACCGCGTACAAAAGATCCATACCCGCATCACGCCACTCGGGTTCAAGACGTTTACGGATCGGGCCCTTGCGACGCTGGGCCAGCTCATCTTGGAACTGGAGGTGAAGCATCGCAAAGAACTAGTAACCGGCAACATATATAAGCGCCTCTCTGCTGCTTGGTAAAGGTGTAAGGATCTAGGCATTCATCCTGGTTCTCGTGACAGAAAACAATCAAACGGTTTTTGGCAAGATCTTGCGGGGTGAAATCAAGACAGATCGTATCTATGAAGACGAGCACTGCATCGCCTTTAAAGACCTGCAACCGCAGGCGCCAGTTCACATTTTAGTGATTCCAAGGCTCCATATCGCCAGCTTGAGCGAAGCAGATGAAAACCAAGCTTTACTGCTCGGGCACCTATTGCTGGTAGCTGCGAAACTGGCAAAAATGCAGGGGCTGATCGCTTGGCGCACCGTTATCAACACAGGCGCTGAAGCTGGTCAAACCGTGTTCCACTTACACATTCACGTAATTGGTGGTCGGCCATTGCTGTGGCCCCCCGGTTAAATCGGCAGAATAGAGATAAGAGAAACCGATCCCTTTGAGCAACCCCATTCAGAGTTTGCGCATTCAGCTGGTAAAGCTGCAGCGCCTAGCTCAACCTTATTTTTTACCGATTGAAGATTCAAACCCCTGGCAATTTCTGCTGCTGGTGGCGGCTCTGCTTGGGATAGTGGTGGGCTTAACACTGCTGCTGCTCACAGGCCTAGTGGCTGCGAGTGGCGCTTTAATCCCCCAATTGCAAAGCCGCTTCTTGCCAGGGGTACCCGAGCGGGTGGCAGGGATCTGGGCTAGCCCGGCGGGGGCACTAGTGATGCTGGCGCTGGCCTCAAGCATTGCTTGTTTTGTGGCCTTTAGAAACAAACTGCGACAGGGACGCTGGTTGCCGTGGTTACTGCTGGGGGTAATTGCGCTATTACTCCTTGTATTAAATGGTATAAATGTTGGCATTAGTTTTATCGCTCGCAATATCGATAATGCACAGGTTGCCTATGATGAGCAGGGTTTTTGGCGCATAATTTCTATCTACGGCTTTTGTCTAATCTTAGCTCTACCGATTCGTACATTGCAGAATTATATAATTCCAAAGCTGGGATTATTGTGGAGGGAGTGGCTAAGCAAAAGGCTATTAGATCGCTACATGAGCGATCGAGCTTATTATCAACTTAATCCAAATGATGAAAGCAACGCAGAAGTAGACAATCCAGACCAACGCATCTCTGAAGATGCAAGAAACTTCACCGGTACAAGCCTGGATTTTGTTGTGGGGGTACTAGAAGCATTACTAACATTCTTTAGCTTTATAATTGTATTGTGGAGCATCAGCAAAAGCCTTACCTTAGCACTTATAATTTACGCGATTGGTGGCACAACTTTAATAATATTTATTGGCCGCAAACTGGTAAAATTAAATTATCAACAACTAAAGCTTGAAGCGGATTTCCGCTACGGGCTTGTTCATATAAGAGATAATGCTGAATCAATTGCTTTTTATAAAGGCGAAGTTCAAGAAAGCCAAGAGGCACAAAGACGCCTTGGAGGAGCAATTCAAAATTTTGATCGCTTGATTATCTGGCAGGCTTTAATAAATATGATTCGACGCTCTTATGATTACTTATCTAGATTCTTACCGTGGATCGTTATTGCGCCAATTTACTTTGCAAAAAAAGTTGACTTTGGCGTATTTAGCCAAGCTTCAATTGCATTTGGCATGGTTTTTGGTTCTGTAAGTTTTATTGTTAACAATATTGATCAACTCGCCGCTTTCTCGGCTAGTATCAATCGATTAGAAGGTTTCCAATCCACAATTGAATCTCTGCCAGTTCCTGCGCTTGAATCAAAAGAGCGAAGCAATCACAGCGGTTCAATTTTACTGCGCAATGCCTCTGTTGTACCACCTGGCACAAATCAAGTATTAGTTAAAAATATCAACCTTGAGGTGGGCCCGAGCCAGAGAGTGTTGGTGGTTGGCCCCAGCGGTTGCGGCAAAACATCACTACTTCGCCTAGTTAGTGGTTTATGGCCCAGCGGCAGTGGTGAAGTTGAACGCCCTCCCCTCGGCGAGCTAATGTTTATTCCTCAAAAGCCTTATATGTTATTAGGCAGCTTGAGAGAACAGCTCTGCTACCCCCTTGATCAAGCGCGCTTTAGTGATTCTCAACTGCGAAATGTGCTTGAGGAAGTGAACTTAGCTGGAATGATTAGTCGCTATCCCGATTTGGGGATCCAACAGGATTGGCCCAGGTTGCTATCGCTTGGCGAACAGCAGCGGCTTGCTTTCGCGCGGCTGTTACTTAATTCACCTCAATTTGCAGTGCTTGATGAAGCTACAAGCGCCCTTGATGTAGCAACTGAGAGGAGGCTTTATGGCTTGCTAGCCCAAAGAGATATGGCCTTTATCAGCGTGGGGCATCGCCCTACCCTCACAGCTTTCCACAACACGGTGCTCCAGCTTGATGGCAGCGGCGGTTGGAGTTTGCTGCCTGCCGCTAATTATGTTTTTGATCCAACCTGATGCCAACCCAACCAATCCCCATGGATCAATCCGCACCCCCGGCCACCAGTGCCACCACCAATGATGTGCCTGATTTTGGTTGGAGCCCCTATGCCGAAAGAATGAATGGCCGCTTTGCCATGCTCGGTTTTTCAGCAATACTATTAATTGAAACTTTTTCTGGTGAAACTTTTTTGCATTGGGCTGGATTAAGTTAATTCAAATTTAATTAGATAAATCGGTTCAAGGTAAATCAAGCAGCTCCACCTGCCAGCGCCCCCCTCGGCTCACCTGCACTGCTAGCACTCGTCCATCGCCACTGATGGCAACCTTCGCTGGCACCCCAGCTGGCACCAGCCCAATGGGCCGCAATAAAGCGAGATTGCGTTCATAAATCAACAATTCAGTGCGCCCTGCCAAACTGCGCACCAAGGCAAAGCGTTTACCAGCACTATCCACACTCACGCTTATAGGTTGGGCATCGGGGCGATTAAGCCCCGGCAACGGAGAGCCGAATCCTGTTGAAAAATCCAGCCATCTCACCTGAGCTGATCCGGGGGCGATCCAGGCCATTCCAGTAGCAGCCAAGCTGGGAGAGCTATCGTCTCCAGGTTGGGAAATACGGGGATTCAGGCCAAGCTCCGGTTGTAAACCTTGCCCCTCGCAGCCCCCAAGTAGCAAAAAACTAAATAAGCAATAAAAAAATGCTTTCTTGCTCATCGCAAGGGTGCTCCAGGGGCTAAATCCGGTTCGTGGGAAGGCAGATTGAACAACTCCACATCTTGCTGGCCGCGATGCAAAAGCTGAACCCCTAGGCGCTTGCCATCTGGCGAAATAGTTAGGGCTTGAGGAGAGCGCCCACCTGGCAATGGCAAGGGGCGTAAACGAGCTAAGGCCCGATCAAATACAACTATTTCAGAACGCTCAGCTCTTTGCAAAATGAAAGCTAAATAACGGCCGTTCCAACTCAAAGATGGCGAACGGTGGGGCATTCCCCAATTCAAACCTTTTAGGGGTAATTCATTGCCAGTGCTGCGCTCAATTAGACGCACTGCGCGTCTGCCTGAGCGCTCCGCCACTGTTACCAAAAAGCGCCCATTTCCACTTAGAGCAGGATCCTGCTGATCGCCAATACCGGGAGCTTCGAAACGTTGGCCGCAGGCGTTTAATAAACAAAATGAAGTTAATAACAAAAACTGCCTACACCCAACCTGCCAAATCATTTAAAACAGGCCTTAGTTAACTATCGAAACGAGAATTATTGCTTGG
>Ga0247844_1005757_pt1 | contig 15512 bp, 14 predicted proteins | sample LaCtaG_FD_192421 | JGI IMG/M metagenome (GOLD analysis project Ga0247844, IMG submission 192421) | Freshwater microbial communities from meromictic Lake La Cruz, Castile-La Mancha, Spain - LaCruzMarch201714.5m_1 | ecosystem: Environmental > Aquatic > Freshwater > Lake | place: Spain: Castile-La... | reverse complement strand
GGCTACAAATATTTTTTTAAGAATAAAAACATAGCATAACGTGCTGAAAATGTAGGATTTCCATGCAATTTATTTATGTGTCATTGCGAAACGCGAGGACAAGGCCTTCATTCTCTCCATGAAATTCATCAACTTCCCAAACAAAACCTTCGTCTTCAATAAAATAGCGATGTTTTTCAATGAGAGGTTTTTGACAAAAATTTTCCAAAAAAAATTGAGCATCACTCAGAGGTATTTCATATTCAAATTCTGGACGAACGGCGCCTTCTCCGATTCCTTTTATTGAAAGCCAAGCGAGATCTTTAACAATGCGGGCCCGAACAGTCGCTCCCTCGGTCTTAAAATAACCTTGCACATAATAAAAACCTTCGGACTTTTTCCAAAAATTGTTTTTAACTAAAAATTTTTTTTCAATTTCAATACCCATATTCTATCCTCGTATTGTATATATACCAATGCACTAAACACTAGGCAAGTGAGGAGCTCATGGGAAAAATGACTTTCCTTTTTGAACATTGGGACGAAATGACCAAAAACTATGAGCGATTTTCAAAAATGGCCAAAATTTCTTGTCCAAAAGAGTGTTGCCTTTGTTGCAAAATCCAACATGTCTCTGCAAATTCCTTCGAAATGATTCCGATTGCTGAAAAAATTTTTGAACTAGACCTTCTTGATGACACACTAAAGCGTATTGAAAATTATCCAGAAGAGCATTGTGTCCTTCTAAAGGACAATCAATGCAGCATGTATCATCTAAGGCCTTCTCTGTGTCGACTTTTTGGACTAGGGAAAGTTAAAACGAAAAAAGATCCTTATTTTTTATTTTCAATCTGCAGAGTTATCAAAGAAAATCATCCTCAAATAATAGAAACACTTTCTTTAAAAAAAGGATTTGAAAATATAAAAACATTTACTCAGCTCCATCTCCCCCTTCTTGCTCGCATCCCTGAAGAACAAAAAAATGAACTTCCCATTAACGAAGCTCTCAAGCAAGCTCTTATAAAAATTGCCTTCTACAAAAGCTATGAAACTTAATGAAACTTACAATTATTGATTCCAAAGAAAATGGCCCCTCTCAAAATCTTGAACAAGAAGACACTTTAAAAAATTTAGTCAGCGATGAAAATTACCTTCTTCGTTTTTGGATCAACGATCCAGTCTTAGTAATGGGCCGCTTTCAAAAAGAAATCTATGAGGCCAATATCGACTACCTTAAGGCAAACAACATTCCCATTTTAAAACGCTCCACAGGCGGTGGAACTGTCTATCATGATCATGGAACTTTAAATATTACTTTTTGCAAACCCAAAAATCCTCTTTTAAAAGAAGGCCAAAAAGATAGCACAACATTTATAAGCCTCATCGCTTCGGCCCTTAAAGATTTAGAGTTTGATGTCAGGCAAGATGAAAGAAACGGTCTTTATATCGGTGGAAAAAAAATCTTAGGAAGTGCGGCTTCTCTCACAGATAATACGCTTCTTGTCCACTGCTCGCTTCTTGTTAAAACAAATCTCGACACCTTAGAAAAGGCCATTAATTGGGAACCAAAGTATCCATCAAGTGAAAATGGAGCTTCACACGTTTTTGTCAAAAGCGTGAGATCGCCGGTTATGAATTTAACGACATTAAAACCTGATTTAACGATGGAAATTCTTAAAAAAAATATTGAACACAAAATTAAAATACTTATTGAAAAATTACCTTGAATTGTTTGTTCATCAAAACTTGAACGTAGGACTCCTATTTACAAAAGACGCTTTGCGGAAAAAATCCTTCTATTCCGCTGTCAAATATTTTTTAAATTCTCATAAAAAAAACAAAAAATAATCGTAAAAAGAATGAGACTTCCCACACTTATCTATGAGCAATGATCATTTTAAGGAGTCTGTATGTTTGAAAAATATGATCCACAGGAAGGAAAAATCTTAAGGATAATGAAAGAGGATGGAACTCTAGAAAAAGGGATTGAAGATCTTCCTCAAATGAATAATGAAGAGCTTCTAGGCGCGTATAAATTAATGATATTAGCGCGTGAAACAGATGAATGGGCCGTAAGCCTTAACCGCCAAGGACGACTCCCCACCTATGCACCAAACAAAGGGCAAGAGGCCAATACTATAGGCGCTCTTATGGCCCTTCGAAATGATGACTGGTTTGTTCAAGCTTTTAGAGAACTTGGAGGACTCCTTGTAAGAGGCGTTCCTCTTCATCAATATTTTCTTACATGGCATGGAAATGAATGGGGCAATCACTACCCTACAGAAAAATATCACATCCTTCCTGTGGCCGTCCCTATAGGCTCTCAGTTTCTCCACGCTGTAGGTTTGGCCTACGCAGAAACTTATAAAGGAACTGATAAAGTAGTCATCTCCTATATTGGCGATGGCGGAACTTCTGAAGGTGATTTTTATGAGGCCTTAAATTTTGCCGGTGCTTGGAATACGCCCAATATTTTTTATATTCAAAATAATCAGTGGGCCATCTCTGTTCCTCGTCTTGTTCAAACAGCTTCAAAAACACTCGCAGAAAAAGCACTCTCGGCCGGATTTGAAGGAGTTCAAATTGATGGAAACGATGTGATGGCCGTTTATGCTGCTACAAAAATGGCCGCAGAAAAGGCCCGTAAAGGTGGAGGCCCAACTCTTATAGAAGGTGTCACTTATCGCCTTGGCGCGCACACAACGGCCGACGATCCAACTCGTTACAGAGATGAAGCTGAAGTCCTAAAAACTCATGTTCCAAAAGAACCGCTTGTTCGTCTCGAAAAATATTTACGCCATCAAAAATTATTAAATGATGAACTTGTAGAACAACTCAAAAAAGAAGCAAAAGCTGAGGCCATCGCCGCTTTTGAAAAAGCAGAAAAAAGTCCTGATCCGACTTTAGAAGATACCTTTAAATATATGTTTAAAGAAATGCCTCCCCTTCTTAAAGAACAATTAGAAACGATCAAATCTAGACGTCAAATTGGAGGACAAAAATGAGACCACTTACTCTTGTACAGGCCGTTAACGATGCCTTAAAAGTTGAAATGAGAAATAATCCCAATATAGTTGTCTACGGTGAAGACGTCGGACTTGAAGGGGGAGTTTTTCGAGCAACAGTAGATCTGCAAAAAGAATTCGGCGTCAAACGCTGCTTTGATTCTCCTTTGGCCGAAAGTGCCATTGTTGGAACTGCTGTAGGCATGGCCATTGCGGGACTTCGTCCCGTTGTTGAAATGCAATTTTGTGGTTTCATGTGGCCTGCTTTTGATGAAATTATTAATCACGTTTCTCGCTACCGTAATAGGACGAGAGGGGCCATCACTCTTCCCATGGTCATTCGTTTTCCTTACGGTGGCGGGATACGTGCCCTAGAACACCACTCAGAAAGTCCTGAAGCTATTTTAGGACATGTTCCAGGATTAAAGGTTGTGATCCCCTCAACTCCTTATGATGCTAAAGGACTGCTCATAAGTGCGCTCAGAGAATCTGACCCCGTTGTTTTTATGGAACCCAAAAGAGTCTATCGCTCTATAAAACAAGAAGTTCCTGAAGAAGCTTACACAATTCCCATAGGCAAAGCTTCAGTAGTGATGCCTGGTGAACATTTAAGCGTAGTCTCCTATGGTGCTCAAATGAAAGAAGTCACTATGGCCGCAAGTCGTCTTAAAGAACAAGGTTTATCGGTTGAAGTCATTGATCTACGAACAATTTATCCTTACGACAAAGAAACAATTGTAAACTCTGTTAAAAAAACAGGGCGTTTTCTTTTTGTGCACGAAGGGCCGATCAGCTACGGCATAGGTGCCGAGATGGTCACAATGATTTCTGAAAATCTTTTTTCATCACTAGAAGCTCCCCCTACACGTTTGGGAGGCGCGGATACAGTATTTCCTTGGCCTCGAGCAGAAAATCATTACATGCTCACGGTAGAGGAGATCATGAGTGAGATGAAACGACTTATAAACTTTGTGCCTTAAGAGGTATAACTATGATTTACGAATTTAAATTTCCTGATGTTGGTGAAGGAGTTCATGAAGGAAAAATACTTCAACTCAAATTTAATTCCGGTGACAAAGTTGAGGCCGGCGATATTCTTGCGATCATTGAAACAGATAAGGTTGTCGCCGAAATTCCTACTTCAAAAAGTGGAACTCTTCAAAAATATGGAGCGCATGAAGGACAAATTATTGAAGTTGGTCAAACTCTGGCCTTTATTGAAATGGGTGGCGAAAGCTCCGAAGAAAAGAAAACAGCTCCTATCGCAAAAACAGAAGAAGATAATGCAGGTGTCGTAGGGCAACTTGAAAGTGCAAGTAGTTTTATTCTCCCGCCTACTGGAGAGGGTTTCTCAGATAAAAGCGCAGAGTCTATTTCATTAACAGGCAGACCTCCCAAATTTTTGGCCACTCCACTGGCAAGAAAAATAGCGCAAGATAAAAAAATTGACCTTTCTAAAATTAAAGGAACTGGCCCTGCTGGACGTATTACAAGGGATGATGTTTTAAAATCAATTCAAAGTGAAACACCTCAGCGTGAACTTGTTCAAAAACAAGAAAAAATATCAGGTGGTCAAGAGATCATAAAGCTTTCCACTCTTCGTAAAACGATCTCAAAAAACATGGAAGCAAGTCATGCTATCCCGACTGCTACTTTACACGAACTCGCTTGTATCGACTCTTTAAAGGAGTTAAGAGAACTTCTTAACAAAGGCCGAGCAGAGCGACTTAGTTATCTTCCCTTTTTTATAAAAATAATTTCGCTTGGACTTAAAAAATTTCCACAATTTAATGCTCACTATGACCCTCAGCAATTTGAGATCCATCGTTTCAATGAAATCAATATAGGAATTGCTGTTGAAACTGAAAAAGGTCTCATGGTTCCTGTGCTTAAAAATGTAGAAAAGAAAAATATTTTCGAAATAGATCATGATCTAAAAAATTTAGTGGCCAAGGCCAAAGCAGGTACAATTACCCTTGAAGATTTGCGAGGAGGAACTTTTTCTCTCACAAATTATGGTTCTTTTGGTGGTCTTTATGGGAACCCTCTGATTCTTCCCCCTCAAGTGGCCATTTTGGGGATAGGTCGCATTCATGAAGCTCCCTTTATAAAAAATGCGCAAATGGTAGCAGCGACAATGCTTCCTCTTTCACTTGTTTTTGATCACCGAGTGATTGACGGAGCGCCCGCAGGGAATTTTGCCACCTATCTTAGAACTTTACTCTCAGAGCCAACGCGTTTAATAGCAGAAATGAATTAGGAGAATATATGGCATACAAAAACTTCGATGTGATTGTTATCGGTGCAGGTGCTGCCGGCTACAGCGCTTCTTTTAAGGCCGTCGCTGCAGGTTTAAAAGTGGCCCTCATTGAAAAAGAAAAAATCGGAGGAATTTGCCTAAACTGGGGATGTGTCCCTTCAAAATCACTTCAAGCATCAGCTGAGTTATTTGAAAAAATTCAAAAAGCTAAAGATTTTGGACTAAAAGGAGTTGATTTTGGAAAAATAAAACCAGATTGGACTGCCATGATTGCGCGAGCAAATAGCCTTGCCCTTCAATCTTCAAAACGAACCGAAGAAAAACTTCATCGAAGTGGAGTCGAAATTTTAAAAGGAGAAGCAATCGTTATTGACTCTGAAAATATTTCCCTTAATGGAGACAATCTCACTTGTGAAAATCTTATCATTGCCACAGGTTCGCGCTACACTTTCCCAACATTTTTAAAGCAAATGGATAGTGATTTTTATACTCCAAAAACGATTCTCACTTTAGAAGAACTTCCTAAATCGATGACGATTATTGGCGGTGGGGTTATCGGTATTGAATACGCTTGTCTCTTTGCCACGTTAGGAGTTGATGTCAATCTTGTCGATGAAAAGAAAAAAATTATGCCTTACATGGACAACGATTTAACACAATATCTTCAAGAAATACTTCATCAAAAAAAGATCAAAGTTTTTAGTGGGTACAAGGCCACTAGTTACTCTGCACGTGACAAATTAGTTATTCAAAAAGAAGATGAAATACTGATGCTTAAAACAGACATTTATCTTTCGTGCATTGGAAGAAAAGGAAATTTTTTCGGATTAGAAAATCTTCTTAAGGCCGGCCTTGAAATCTATAGCGACCATATTCGCACAGATACCTCTTGCCGCACAAACCTTCCTCACGTTTATGCTGTCGGTGACATCAATGGCCGATTTATGACAGCTCATGTGGCCTCCAAAGAAGGAGAAGCTGCTGTCGATGCTATCTTAGAGAAGGAAGAAAATCTTATTTACGATTTCATGCCTTATAATATGTATTCCAATCCTGAATTTGCCTCCGTTGGTTTGACAGAAAAAGAAGCTCTTCATAGGGGGTTTCTTGTTTCAACAGGTAAATTTTCTTTAAGTCATAATGCCAAGGCACAGGCCGATGGAGATGCAGGTGGTTTTATCAAAATTGTTTTTGACAAAAAAACTGAAGAAATTCTGGGAGTTCATATTGCGACAAAACATGCTACAGACCTTATTGGGGAAGCTATCGTGGCCATGAATGCAGGAATGACTATAAAAGAATTTGCAAAACTGACTCATCCTCATCCAACTCTTTCAGAAGCTTTAGTTGAAACGGCCTATAAAGGAATTGAAACTTAGAATCATTAGACTTTAGCTTCGTTAAAAACATTTTTAACAACTTTAATCACGACATCAAAATTGCCACGTTGATATTCTTTCTCTCTCTGAGAGAGAAATTCATCAATCTTATTACGTGAAAAATCAGTTTTAAAAATTTCAATAGTTATCTCGTGCGCAATGATAAAAAGAGTCGCTAGAAATGGAATGTAAGTATTTTCAAGTCCCCTTGGAAATCCTGTTCCGTCATACCTTTCATGATGATTTATAATAATACTGTCGATATCTGCAGGACAACCTTCAATTTTCCTTAAAGAGGCAAGCGGGGCAGTTACGTGATTTTCAAATTTTTTCAAATCTTTTTTTGAAAATTCTTCTCGATCAACAAGGCCTTGCTCTAATTTTAAATAATTAATATCTGAAAGACCCAAATCGTGAACCATTGAAGCAAGTGTCAGTTTAATAGAATTATTATCGTTATAATAATCGGTACAACTGAGTATCGCATTTGAAAGATAAGCAAGAACTAGTGAATGTTCTGAAACAAAATCTTTTTTCTTCACTAAATTTAAGCAAATTTCTTGAAGCTCTGGTGAATCATCAAGCGATGAATAAAAAATATTCATTGCACGATTGACATATTTCAAAGAGCGATCATTAATTCCTAATTTATTAACAAGAAGTGCAAACATCTCATGGGCCACTAGAAGATCTTCTGCCTTATCAACAAACTCAATTTCCAGCTCATTCTTTTCATATTTCTCATTATTTTCATTTAAAAATGAATCCATCGACTGAATAAAAGAGTCTAAGTCACTTGATTTTACGTATAAAAAATCGGCCTTTTTTTCTTGAATACGTGCCAAATCAGGCGCAGTTAATTCAGTATCCGCCAGAAAAAATTTTAAAAATTTTTTTTCAGAAAGTTTGATATAAAGATCACAATTCAGCTTTGAGATTTTATAAACACAATTAACATGCACTGGAATAAATTCGTCATTCAAAGTTTTAAAATTATTTTGTATTTCTAATGCATTACAAATATGCTCCAATATATCTTGCGGATCTGGAGTAATTTGCATTAAATGAACATTTTTATTTCGCGAATTTAATTCCCATATTTTTAAAATTCTTAATAATTGATTGTTGTCAGCTAAAAGAAAAAGCGCCGGAAGAGACAGAGTAATTTCTTCTAATACGGCAATCTGCAAATCACCAAGCTTATTTGTAAAGCTTGCCAAACAATATGAAAAATCATTTGTACTTGTAATGAGATCTAGAAATTTATCAAAAGAAAATACAATGACAACTTCGCAAGAAAAAGTGCTTTCTAATAAATATTTATAGTAAGTACCTTGTTTATTATCTTCAAAATAGGAAAGAATCCTCAATACTTCGCTCCTTAATCATTGATTTCAATAATATATTAGTTCTTCCTGTCAAAATTTGCCACAGATAATTAAGGCCGTTAATTTTTTAGTATTTAAAAAAAAATCCGATAAAGATTTAAATGGAAAAATAGGAATACGAAAAAAATGCTTGACCATTTCAATCTTATATTAGACCAAATATTTATTCCAATTTTTTTGGGTTTTTTAATATGTTTTCTTATTTTGAATTTGATTGATAAGTCCTCAAAAAAGAAAATTTCATTTATCAATATTGAAGCAAAAAAATCCCCCACAAATGCAAAGCTGCTTGGTGGGCTTGGTGTCAGTTGTTCTCTTATTGTGAGCATGGCTTATTTAACAATAACAGCACTTAGTCCTTCAGAATTAAAAGTCATAAAATCTTCAATAATACCAATCATCCTCGTGACTCTCTATGGTTTCATCGATGACAAATATGAAATAAGAGCACGTCAAAAACTTTTCTTTCAAATTCTGGCCGTTGGAATTTTGAGTCTTTCTAGTTTTAACCCTCTAAAAGACATAAGCACATTTTTATACTTTAGTATTTCGATGTCGGTAGGTCTTGCTCTCCTAAATGGGACAAATCTCATCGATGGCCTTGATACATCTCTTATTAAGATTGGTGCTATTACTTCCTGTGGCTTTATTTACCTTGGTTTACACTTTGCTTCAGACATAACCATTTTAATTTCACTCACAACAATATTTTCTCTATTTGCTTTTTATTTTTTTAATAAAGTACCTGCAAAAATCTATGCGGGAGAAATTGGTGGCGCAATACTTGGACTTACCTTCTTCATTCAAGGGCAAATTATATTTTTAACATCACAAAGTATTTATGAAAAAATGACGCCTCTTTCTTCGTTGTCCTTAATCTGTATTGCGGCCATTTATCCACTTGCGGAACTAGGAATCACTTTTGCACGAAGGCTCTATTTTAAATCGGCCACGTTTTGCGGTGATCATTTACATTTGCACCACAACTTAAAAAGCTGCTTTAATCTGTCAACAAATCAAACAACGACATTTCTTTTATTCATTAATATTACTCTGGTTTTTATTGGATTTATTTTGTCAAATTTCGTTAGTCCATTTATTGCACTCGCGACCTCTTGCTCTCTTTTTATGACATTTTATATTTATATTTCCTATCCATTTTGGAACAAAAAAAGAACACAGGAACAAAACGAACTTTTTTTTATAAATTTAAAAGACTCACCTATTTATATTCTGAATAGTGATGAAATCGAACATCTTTATAGCTTATATTTACAAAAACCAAACGAATCAACTTATGAGCATCATGAAGCTGCTTAGTTTTGTGAACTCATTTCTCCATTAAAAGAAAATCAAATTTTAAAATTTCATTAAAAGTAAAGATGAAGATTACAGAGGAATTAATTCAAGAAAATCTAGCTTTCTTACGAAAAGTAAATACACGCTGAGAACACGATTTATCGTAGAAGAGAGGTTTTGACTTATGATAAAATTTGCAGGTCTACAATTTCAAGTTCTCACTCGCTCCGATATTTTAAATACAGACTTAAATTTTAAGTTTTTAACAACAGCAAATGCCGAAATTATTGTCAGAGCAAATGAACAAATTGACTACCGTGGTATTCTTTTAAAATCTCTTTCGTGCTTTGATGGACAAATTCCATTTCTTCTTGCAAAAATGCTAAATCCCTTCAAGAAGTTCGAAAAAATTTCTGGATCAGATTTAATTTATGATGTTTGTGCCTATGCCCTCGCTCATAACGAACGTCTTTTTTTACTTGGAGGTCAAGTAGATTCAAACCAAAAGGCCGTCTCCATATTAAAAGAAAAATTTCCAGATTTAGATGTCAGTGGTTTCTCACCTCGTTTCTCCCCTTATCCGTTTCCAGACGATATTGAAAATCAAATTAAAAATCATATTTTATATTTTAAGCCCCATTTTATTTTTGTAGGATTCGGTGCTTATAAGCAGGAAAAATGGATTGATGATCACAGGGATTTTTTAAAAAATCTAGGAGTTAAGCTGGCCGTTGGTTCTGGGGGAACTTTTGAATTTGTATCAGGGAAATTACCAAGGGCCCCGAGATTTTTGCAGTTAATAGGCTTAGAAGGTGTTTTTCGTTTTTTTGTAGAACCAAGTGCTTTTCGACTTAAGCGACTTTTTGTGAGTCTGAAAATATTTTATTACGCCTTTAAAAATTAGTTTTAATTTGAGCATCATCTTTTGGGGGAGCATTTTGACATTCATACAAAAGCGCCTTTTCTAGATTAAAAAAAACAGAATCCCAGGTATATTTTTCTTTCGAAACTAGACGAGAATTATCAGACATGTTTTTCCAAAAAATTTTATCTTGAAGTAATCTTAAAATTTGGGCCGCTTGTTCCTTCGGATTTTCAGAATAAAAAATATGCTCACCATTTCTAAGCTCAAGCCCTTCTATTCCAATAGATGTTGTTACTGTAGGTAAGCCCCGATAAAGAGCATTTACTACTTTTACTTTTATGCCACTTCCAAATCGAAGCGGTGCCACGAAAACACGAGATGAATCATAAAAAATATTTAAATCCTCAACGTAACCATGCCAAATTATGCGCGGATCATTTCGCCATGAGGAAAAATCATTGCTCTCTTTTAACTTTCCAACAATATTAAATACGACATCAGCTTGCTGACGAACAACTTCGGGCCAAACATTTTGAAGAAAATATAAAAGCCCATCAATATTGGCCTCCCATGTTAGAGTACCAATATAGAGCAATGATTTTTTAGTTTCGTCAAAATTCAAGGTCTCTTTTTCCAGCAATTTCTCGTCACCCAGATGAAATGTTTCAATAAATTTTTCAGTTTTAGGAATTAGTTTTTTAAGATTATCAATATCATTTGGTGATGCGAGGATGGAGCATGCACGATTCATGATAAATTGTTCATATTTTTTTATACGCCAGGATTCAAAAAATGTTAATAACTTCAAAAAAATATTATCCTGATTTTCTCCATAGCGCTTCCACATAATGTGCTCAGCATTGTGCTGATGAAGAATTACTCTGCCTTTATAATTCTTGGGAACATACTGAAACATTAAAAAATGATCAACAAAAATAACATCCGCAGACATACTCATTTCATTTATAGCTTTAGAAAATACTTTGGATCTATTACGATACACGCTTATAGGAAGGAAAAATAACAAACTTTTTATATAGCTCACCATGGTGCGTGGAATAGATAAGTATTGCGTATGAATTTTAATATTGGGATAAATTTTTAAAAAATCATAAAAACAATCCTCGCTTGTTTCTTTTTTAAAAAAGGCCAACTCAATATGATATTTTCCTTTTAGATATTCAATCATCTTGTATGTTTTAATGACTCCCCCGCTCGTAGGAGGATAAGGAAGTTGTGGAGTTAAAAAGAGAATCTTCATTTTTGCTCCTGTTGTCTATTATCCCAAACGAGAAATGCCGAAAAAATAAAAGCATAAAGATAAATATTTTTAGGCATAAAGAAAACATTCCCCCCCTTGTAGTTGAGTAAAACGAAGGAAAAAACGATAATAAAAAGACCTTTATTTTTTTTGAAATATTTTTTTAATAAAAAAATGACTAAATATAAATAAGATAAAACACCATAAATGCCGTAACGATAAATTTCTTGTGCATAAAAACTATCTGTATAAAGTCCGGTTGAAGAAGCTTCCTTCAAATCATAATCATGATTAGGAATAAAAAGGATGCTGGGGTTTTCGAGAACATACCCAAAAAATTTTTCATTCCATTCCTGCATAACAAGATAAGACGAAGATGAGGCCAATGCGTTTCGATTCCCAGAAAAAAGACCTAAAGCTTCTAAGGCCCAGTCGCCCTTAATGAAATTTGCCTTAGTAAAAACACTTAATAGTGCTAGAAACAATGGAACAACAATAATTAATAAAAAAAACAGTCGTTTTAATGAAGAGAGGAAATTTTGTGATGAGGCAAAAAGGAGAATTAAAACTACGTTTAATGGAATGATGAGCAAACTTGTTCGCGATACAAATAGCTGACAAAGATAGATGATGAATATCAATATATAGACTTTCATACGCTGTAATTTTGCAAGCCGAGCGTTCAGTGCGAAATAAAACATTCCAGTGGTGAGGGCAATAAAATAGACACCCGCAGTAAAAAAATCTTTAAAAATAGAAGTGTAACGAAACTCAGAAAAAACTTGTTTGTCTAAGAAAAAGAACTGAGGTTTATAAAGCCAGAGAACAAGCTCTCTCATGTGTAAAATATCAAATCTTTGTAAAAGGACAACAACCGCAGGCAATGACAATAGGTAGAATACTTGTAAAATAAAATTGTGAAAGGATTCGTTATCACATTCTTTTTGAATCGTAATGAATCGTGAGTATAGAACACTCAAAAGACATATCAACTGGGCGCAATTTCTGAGAATAAAAACATCGTAATTATTGATAGGCTTAAAAGCAATTATTGAAGTAAAAACACATACAACAAAGAAAGCAACGAAATAAACACTAAGTACTTTTAGAGAATAAACAGGTAAAGATTTTTTAAGTCCCATGATGAACAAAAAGTAAACGTAAAATTCTGCTAAATTTATAAAATGCCCTGACAAATCAATCACTGGACAAAAAATAGTAAGAGCAAGGATAAAAAAGACAGCATATTGAGATTTCATATATTAAAACTCAAGCGAAAAAAGCGAAAAAGATGCCTCAACTTTCCAAAACAAAGTAGCTTAAAAAAATGTTTTTTATAATAAAGTCTAAAACCTTCTTTGGCCTTCGGTGAATTTCCTATAGTGGCCCCCGAATGCTTACGATAATAAGTCAAATACTCGGGACATACTTTACATGAATACCCGGAAAATAAAACACGCGTCCACATATCCCAATCCTGGCAGCTAGGTAAACTTTCATCAAAAAGTCCTGCCTTGAATAAAGCTTCTTTTCTAAGCATGACGGAAGGAGAAGGAATAAAGCAAGAAGTTAAGATTTCAGATAAAGCCTTTCCTTCTATCAAATCATTTTGCTCACGCAAAAGTTCTTTATTTTCGTTAATGACTTGTGTCCAAGTATAAACGATTCCTACATCAGGGGCACTTTGACTGAAAAGTTCTACTTGCTTTTGAATTTTTTTAGGAAACCACTCATCATCATCATCAACAAGTGCAATTAAATCGTAGCGAGCTATTTTAATTCCTCTATTTCTAGAATAGGGGGCCCCAGATGATTTTAAGTTTTCAAGTAAAGTAAGAGGAAATATTTTTTCATATTGAGAGATCAAGGCTAACAAAGATTCTTTTTCCGACGTAACATCATCAACAACAATCACTTCAAAATCTTGATAGCTTTGCTTAGCAATGCTTTCTAACAGATTTCTTAGCAATTGAACTCGATTACACGTAGGAATGATTATAGAAACACTCACAAATCAAACCTCATCGTTATATCATGATTCATTGGTAAAAAAACATTCATTAAAGCACCCACAGGACTATGTCCTTTAGTTTTTTTCAGTGGAGCGCGACTAAACTTTATAAAGACATTACGAGTTTTTGCCTCAAGGGTATTTAGAAAAATTAAATCTGAATAAAAAGAAATACTTTGCACTGAGGGAATAAAGCAAATTGAATAATTAGTGACACGTATATAATCTTTTGAGAACGAATAATGTCTAATTAATATCCCAAAGACTGAGACCCAGATTAAAGAATTTTTAAAAAAAAATCCTTTTCCAAATTTACGCCAGGAAATATTTTTAACCTTTGTTAAAGGCATAGAAAGATCAGTTATATTATATAATGATTTTTGAAATTGCTCACCACCGAGCATTGGTGTTTGAAAACGATCACGATGAAAAACAAGTGGAAAAGGTAAATCATTTGTCCAGTAACCTCCGGGAAGAGATAATACGGCCCGATAATTTAATTTATTAATGATGATAAATGAACTATCCCGATAATTCTCAGCTAATTTTTGCCGTGAAATACTTATGTTCATTTCTTTTAAAATATCAAAAGATTTGCTTAAAAATAGGCCCAAAAAGGAGAGGTAATCAAAATAATTATTATACGGATACCAACCATAAAATCTTTCATCCATAGGATTATAATTTTCAGGAATCTCTGGTTCAATTCCATTAAAGACAAGTGGAAAAGTTCCATTTGCTTTTTTATTCGCCTCTAAAAATGAGATCACTTTTTGCAAATCACCTAACACTGATGAATCATTAGTTTCTTTATAATCAAGGGCCAAAATATAAATGAGTACTCCCATCCCGAAGCTTTGCTCCTGCCCTCTGCCAATGTAGAGAGTATCCCCATTGGGCATAATAAAATGACGAATAAAATGGGTGGACTTCAAAAACGCTTTTTTAAAAAAAAGATCTTTTGTTTTTAAAAAAATTTCGTAAATCATGGCCGCAGAAAAACAGTGATATTGAAATGATTTTACTTGCGCATCATCTAAAATAAGTCCATTTTTCATTTGAAAAATTTGAATCTTTTTTTGGGCTTCATTTAATGCTAAGTCGATCTCAACCCCATTTAAAATCCTAACCACACTCCGTAAAAGCGTCCAATTCGTACATGGTGTATTTTTAAATTTCAAGGGAAAAAGAAATTGATGAAATTCTAAGTCATTACTTCGTTTTAAATAATCAGTGAGTGCATAATTGTTAAACTCAAAATGAAATTCGGGGTCATTTTTATTTTTAATATTATACTCATTCCGTAAAATCTGTCGAATCTCTGGTGTGAGTCGATTATGCTTATGAAGTAAACTTAAAGAAAAAGTTTCAGCATAAAAAGTTCGCAATCGAAATGAGGAATTTTGAGTGATCCATGCTGCAATATAGTCTGATATTTTCTCTGAAAAAAGTGAACATTTTAAGGCCAATTCATTCATGGCGAATATCTTTTGCAGGAACACCAATTAAAAGAGCTCTGTCTTTATAAGTCCCCCGTGTTACTAGTGCAGATGCACCAACAATTGAATTTTGCCCAAGAATCACTCCCCCAAGAATTTTGCCACCATGACCTAGCCACGTTCCGGAAGAAATAGTGATCTCACCAGAGGATGTCATTGCTTGATCCATGATGGGACTGTTGCCTGTTGTTTGATGGTTATTCGAAGAAATAAGACAAAAAGGCGCAATGAGAACTTTTTCCCCGATTGTTATTTTAGCGCCTGCTAAAAAATGGGTGTGAGCATTGACTCTACATCCTTGATGAAAATATATTCCATCGCCCTTATTATCACATTGTAAATAAACACCCTCATCAAACGAACAATTATCAGAAATCGTAATTTTTTCTGGACAAGAAATACGAACAGAAAAAGGAATTAGCAATTTTCTAAAATTTTTCCCCCATCGAATATTTTTACCGTAATATTGAAATCTTTTTTTGTAATAAAATTTAAAAAAGCAAAAAAACAAAATCCGATCTATAAGCATAAATGGAATATAAAAAAACCCATCCCCTAGGAGTGAA
>Ga0247844_1005754_pt1 | contig 15515 bp, 25 predicted proteins | sample LaCtaG_FD_192421 | JGI IMG/M metagenome (GOLD analysis project Ga0247844, IMG submission 192421) | Freshwater microbial communities from meromictic Lake La Cruz, Castile-La Mancha, Spain - LaCruzMarch201714.5m_1 | ecosystem: Environmental > Aquatic > Freshwater > Lake | place: Spain: Castile-La... | reverse complement strand
TCGGGACTTGCGCTGTCCGGCTGGTTGATTTTGTTTGCATAACTTTGTTTTACGATCCGTAGACCTTTTCCCAAGTTTCGTCGATTTCGAACCACGTTCCGTTTTGCCGGCAGCTTATGTTTGCCAGACGGATTTTGCTTGTGAGCGTCGCCTCCGAGGCGGTCGAGGTTGTCAAATTCCGGTAGCCAGGGATCGTTGTGGCACCCTCGACTTGGTCGGTGGGGAGGTCCGGCCACGGCTCCTCTTGGGTTGTCTTTTGCGAGATGATGTCGACCGATGCGGCGGCGAGGTATGCCTCTGCTTCTGCCATGAAGCGAACCGAGCCGGCCACCGGATGGTAATCGCGAGTGTGCCGGTAAGTCACTGTGTGGGCGTAGAACTCGATTTCCAAGTTTGCCGAGGCCTGCTGGGAGACTGGTGCGTAGATGAGGTTGGATACCCCTCCGCTTTCCATGTTTGTGTAGGAGACGAGTTGTTCAAAGCTGCGGGTCTGGGTGACTTGCTGGCTAGTCGTCTGGCGGGAAAGGTCGGAGGAAATTTGCGGGGGTTTCCAGTTCCCCGTTGTGTTGGAATCTGGGTATGCCTGGCCGGAGTATTTGATCGTGACGCGCTTGAGGTCGCCGGTGCCGGAGTGATCCTCGGGGGTGAACGAGACGATCCGCATTCCGACGTATTCGTCATCTTGCAGGCCGGGCAGTTTTGTGAGCCGGAAGGCTTCGAGTAGCGACGCTTGGCCGATGAAGACCCGCGTCATCTCGTCCAAGCCGTATTGGTTTTCGGCTGGTCCGCTTTGTTCTGGTGCTTCTGCAAATGGGATTGTCATAGCTTTGTTTTATGTGGCCGGCGTCATGCCGAGGGATTTCATCAGTTGATCTTGGATCGCGGCTGCGGACGCTTTGATTTGCTCGAGGGCTTCACTTGTTTTTGGTGCGGCTCCGGATTCCCCGAACAGGTCGGGGAGAAGTTTCTTTCCTCCCCCGCGTTTGCTGGGCAGCCCAGAGGTGGCCTGTTCGAGGATCATGTTGGCTTTGTTTTGGGCTGGGTCGGCGATGTAGGAGAGTGCCGTCGAGGCTTTGAAGTTTGCGTTTGTTTTCGAGAGGTTGTCGGCAGTCGTGTTGATTGCGGCTGCGAGCTTCTCTGTCGATTTTGAAAGCATCCCTCCGGCCAGTTCCTCTAGGGCGTCTGCACTTTGATTCATCGGGTTTTGATTCCCGAAGATCCCGGAGCTGGTGGCATTCTTGAGCGGGGTAAGCGCCTGCGAGGAAAGCCAAGCCATTGGTTTGAATGGAAGGGGGGCAGCGTTTACGATTTCCTCTTGGCGCTTTCCTGCCCAGTCGTGGATTTGGGTTTGGATTCCACCGATCCCGCGTTGAATTCCCGCGGTGAAGAGCATCCCGAAGGCGACGGCGGCTTGCGCAAGTGCGATGGCCGCATCCGCTGTCGAGGTTGTGAGCCCACGTGCCAAGAATTCCGTGACCGAGGTGCCGACACCGAGTGCGTAATTTCCGGCCGTTGCGACACCTGCGATCAGGCTTTGTTTTAGGAATTCTCCGAGCTTTCCGCTGGTGAAGAGGTCGACGCCGGCTTTGATCCCTGCCGCGATCTTCTCGCCGAATTGGCCGGCACCTTTCGTCATCGCTTCCACGGTTTGCGTGGCACCGAGGATAATGGGTTTGAGCGCGTCCATGACGGGGGTTCCAACGGCCACCATCAGGGCGCTGATCCCGTCCCGCAGGGTGGACATCATGCCGATGAAATTCTTTGAAAGTTTGTCCATCCCGCCGGAGAATCGGGCGAGGCCGGCGGCGGCGGCATCCCATGCCATTTTGCCATTGCCTGCTTCCACCAGCTTTTCGATTTTCCCGCGGAGATCCCCGCTGATCGCTCCGATTTCCTGGAGCCGCTGGAGGGCTTCTCCGGCTGGGCGGTTGGATTGCAGGTTCGAGTAAAGCCGGCCGATCGCCCGGGCTGCCTCTTCGAAGCTTGCCCCGGATGCGGCGGCGACGTCTCCCACCATGGTCAGGCCTTTTCCAGTCGACAGGGTTTTACCAGCCATGACCTCGAGCATTTTGGAGGCCGCTGTGATCTCGGGAAGCTCGAAGGGAGTCTTTGCGGCGAATTGGACAAGCTCTCCGATCCGATCCTTTGCGGCTTTTGCAGACCCGAGCAAAGTTTCGAACTGGGTCGTGATGGTTTCGAGGTTGGCGGCCTTGGAAATTGCCAGCCCGAGCCCGCCGATGCCGGCGACACCGGCGGCGAGTCCTCCCCCGATTCCGATCTTTCCGATCGATGCGAGGGTTTGGCCGGTCGAGGCGGCGACCCCACGTGCCCAGCTTGCGGCGTCCGCCCCGGCGGCGGCGAGTCCCCGCGTGAAAGCGGATCGGTTGAGAGAGATTGAAGCCTTCAGCTCCGCTTTTTTTGTTGCCATACTCCACGCCCCTGTCAAATGAGTGGTTTGGGGGCTTGCTGGGTGGCCGGTTCCTGCATCATGGGAATAGCGTTTTTCTGGCCAATGGCATACAGGCGGCAGATTCTACCGTCTGCGTGTGCAGGCAGGTCAATTATCCGCGTGTTTCGGGTTTGGGAGAGGGTTTTGGTTTTTGGTCTCTTTTTCTTTGGGTTTTCGGGCCCCTTCTAAATACCCCCTATAAGGGGGTATTTTTGGGAAAGGGTTGGGAATCTTTCCGGGAAAGGGTTGGGAAAGGGTGGGAAAAGCGGAAAAGCTGTGTTTATCGGCATCCCCGGGTTTTGCCCTAGGGAAATCATCGGAGATGCCCAGCCAGACTTGATCTGCGGCTGGGTTGTTTTGGCGGCTCCTGGGGCCAACCCTTTCCCGAGTCTGCGGGAAAGATTGGGAAAGACGGGAAAAGCTGTGTTTATCGGCATTCAAGGGTTTTGCCCTAGGGAAACCCTCGGAAAACCTTACTGGATGGGGATCAGCGAGCGGACAGTCTTTCCGCGTTCCGGGCAAGGTTTCGGGCCGCAAATTCCAGAACCTTCTCGGTGGCCGCCGGAAGCGCGGCTTCCAAAGAAACGTGCTTCTCAGCCCCGGACGGGAGGGCGACAGTGAGCGTGGCCTCGGCGGTAAATCCGGAGGCAGTGGCCGTCTTGCCGGTCGAGTCGGCTGCCCAGCCGTGGCCGGCTCGCAAATTCTTGTAGAGCCCGAACGCTTTTCCTGCCAGTTTCACGGCCAGCTGGATGTAGCCGGCCCCGCGTTGCCTGGCTCGAAGTTTCTTCTCCGCTGCGATCCCCATTTCGTCCCGGGTCATTCCCTTTTTTGCAGAGAGGACGTATTTGCGTTTGCCTGGTCCGCGGCGGCTTTGAACAACCGCCTCCATGTCCGCTTTGATCCGCCCCCGTAGCGTCTTTTTTGTCTCCTTCGCGGTGTTGATGATTAGAGTCTTCGCCCCTACATTGCACGCCTCCGCGGAATCCTTACCAGCCGAATCCGCCCACTCGCGGAGGGCAGCGTTGAAATCGCTCTGGTCGACTGAGATCATAATCCTCGGACAAGGGTCAATGCCCGCTTCTTGCGGCGGTTCTCATCTGCCGAGCTGGTGAGCGCGACGCCACGCATCATCCAGAAAATGTTTTCGTAGTGCAGGGCCCTCGCGTAGGGGATTTCCCAGAGGACCCAGTGTTCTGTTGCCCCTTTGATTACCCCGCAAACGGTCGCCACGAGGAGTGCCAGATCAGGCGGGGTCAGTTGTTTTTTTTTGATCCCTCTCCCGCCTCGGCCGGCTGGCTTGTTGCCGCGGATTCGTCGGAGAAGAACCCCGAGACGATCGCTTGCGCCCGGAGGAATGCAGGGCTGGGGAAGACGAGTTTGTTTTTGTTTGCCCATGCGAATGCCTCGGCGACAGCCTTGCGCGGGTGGGCATCTGCGCGGAGGACTTCTTCCTCTGAAATCGAGCAAAGCCACGCCACGATCGTGACGTCCCTTGGGAGCCCGGGGTAGGTGACTTGCAGGGTTTTCCCGCCGTCATCTTTCAGCTCCGTGATATCGGACTGGGTGAGCGATCCCCACCGCATCCCCATCGCTTGCGCGACGGCACGGCGAAAGGCGCAGAACGGGGACATCGGCTTGGCGCCTGGGTAGATGGATTCGGAGAGCTGGAAGGTCGAGCGGAAATCCTGGTCCGCGGAGTCTGGGAGGATTTCGTCGTCGAGGTCGGAGAGGGAGACGGGGATGTCATTCATGATTTTGTGTTTTTTGATTTTGGGATTTTTGATTTTTGATTTTTGGGTCAAATCGCCTTTGCCATGAGTGCGGCGACTTCGTCTTCCGGCATGTCGGCCGGCACGAGCGTGAAGCTTTGTTTTCCGGGATGGTCGTAGCGGCGGTATGGTTTGTCGAGGTCGGATGAGCAGACCCGCTTCATCTCGTTTTTGATGGCGATGTGGTTCTCTTCCATCCGGCTTTGGTAGCAGACGATCGCGGATGGGAGTATCTCGAGGAGCCGGACAAATTTCTGTTGGATCGTCTCGAGGGTTGCTTTTGCCGTGGCTGGATCAGCGGCGGCTTTGATGACGCCGGCACTTGCGATCTCGGAGATCTCTTTTTTGAGCTTGTCGAGCTCGTGTTCTGCCTCTCGGCTGACCCAGTTCTTGCGGACGGTTTCCGCGTCGCAGATCCATTCGCTGGATGCTGGTTCCAGACGGAAGTGGAATATCCCGAGGGTTCCCGGGGGTTTGTTTTTCGTGTAGGTGCGGATCAGGGCGCGGTGGGGCTTGAACTGGAAGCCCAGGGAAACGAGTGCCGCGGCGAGAGCCGTGGAGTTGGTGTATTGGGCGGTTGCATCGGCTTTGATGGCCGCCTCGCGTTCGGAGTTTGTCATTTTGTTTTTGGGGTTTTGCGGGATCTTCCCGCGGGTTTAATCTTCGATGAGGATGAATTCCACGTCGACATTTGCCACATTTGCTTTTGCGTAAACGTCCCCGTTTGCGCGGAAGACTGCGATGTCCCCAGCCTTCAGTTTTGCGGCGAGTTTTCCGGTGGTTCCGACCTCGACAAAGTTTGTGGCGTCAGCGTTCCGCACGGCGACATAGCCGACGGTTGTGATCTCCCCTTTGCCGAGGACTTCCTCCGCCGCGGTTCCGATCGTCTGGAATGTATGGACATGGACTTTGCCGGCCACGTCGCGGAGAAGGTTCCCGAACGAGCGGTTTACCGAGGATCCGTTTTTCTCGAATTTGAATTGCGAGAAGTTGATGGAGAGTTCGTTTGCCATGGGTTATGTTCGATCTTCGAGTTGGGCGGCTTTGAAGGAGACTTTTTGGAGGGCCTCACGGTTTCTGGTGAGGGTGATTTCCTCGCAGTAAATCCCGCCAGAGGTGATTCCGCCGAGGCTGGTGTGATCGTTTGCAACGACGAGAACGCCACCGATCGTGGGGGAAATGTTGCCGGTGGTTTCGCCGGTCACTTCGATGTTTTTGCCCTTGTCGTGATACCAAGTGCCACGCGTGTTCCCGTTTTTTCCGGGGACTTGGACTTTCTTGTTTGCGAGGGCGGTGATGACGACTTGCTCGACATTGATGCCGGATTCGTCTTCGGTAACACCGGGCGTGAAGCCGGAAAGGTCTACGAGTGTGGATGCCATAATTTGGGGGGTTTGTCAACCGGTTATGCTGGGCTGGTGAGGACTTTGAAGGTGCGGGTGTGCCGGCGGCGGTCGTCGTCGTCGGTTCGGTCGGAGGTGGTTTCGCCCAAGGCCGAGAAAAGAGAGAAGTTCGCGAGGGCTGGGATTGCCTGGACCCAAGTTCCTGAGACGAGCGGGGTCGGATGTAGGATCGCGGTTTCGATTTTCTTCCAGAGGTCCGCGGTTGCGGGGGCGTCGAGCGTTGGGATCAGGGAGCGGATGGAAATCGTGAGACTCATCTCCGAGACGACCTTTGAATTGCCGGCCCCGTGCGAAATGATCCCCCTGGTGGCCGCGATAAATTCCACCCCGGCGAAATCCTCATGCTGGGAGTTGTCGTCCGCGAGGAGTGCAGAGGAGGTTGGGGCCTCGCGCTTGACGAGCTGGGAGGCGGCGAGTTCTAGGGCGGTTTCCTGGGTCATAGGGATGCTTGATTTTGTGGGTTTACGGGCGGACGAGGGTCAACACGCGTGCGGACGGGCGATCCTCGATTTTTCCGATCCTCCAAGTTTTTCCTAGGTAGCCAGCCGAGCTGTCCACGGCTGGGGAAGTCAGGAGGTTTGTTTTGGTGATGACTGCGGTGCAAGCCTCGGTCAGGATCGTGCCGGCCATTTCGTAGTCTGGGTCCAAGGGAGCCGAGGAAACCACCGCCTCGTAATTCACCCCCGCGATCGTGACGGTTTGTCCGCCGGTCGAGGCGAGCCTATCTGTGGCAAGGCGGAGTTTTTCGTGTCGATTCATCGGGATGGCCGGGGGTCAACACGCAGAGAGCCGGCCATTTCTGGCCGGCTCCTTTTTTGCTTGTTTGTGCTGGTTCCTAGGATTGTTTTTTGAGTGCCTCTTCGGGGAAGGCCTCGCCCAAGTAGTCGCGCAAGTATTGGACTTGCTCTTCGTAGCTGGGTTGGAAGATGAGGTCTTCGAGGGGTTTGATTTTCTGGAGATCCTCGTCGCTCATGTCAGCGAGAAGCGGGGCGACTGGGGCCGGCGTCTTGCCGATGCTGGCCTTGTAGCTGGCGTATTCCCCGCCCGTGGTTTTCGTGACGAGCACGAGGCGTCCGGCGGTGGGGTCGGTGATATCCCCGTGGGTTCTTTGCCCGAGGGTTTCGCTGCCGGGCTCCGCGTCGACCTCGTTGGCGAGGGTGACGATCTGGTGCCCGAGCCCGGGGGTTCCTCCGCGGTCGCCTGCGTAGAGGCTGGCGAGGATGACTTTGAGGCGTTCCGCTGGCGGGTTGTTCGGCAGGAGCGCAAATGCGACACCAGTCGGTTTCCCCCAGAGCTTGATTCCGCCGGGGTTGGCCTTGGAATAGACCTCTTCCTTGCGGTTCTTGTAGAACCAGACGCGCACGTCCGTGACGGGATCTCGGCCCGGTGTCCGCACCCATTTCCGGTTGCCCATCTCGTAGACTTCTACGCATTTCAGGACACCTTCGTTTTTCCCGCCGGTGACAGGGGGAAGGATGCGGATCCAAGTTTTCTCTTCGAGGAATTTGAGCCGCGCAGCTGCGTAGCTCTTGTCTTTGAAGATGAGGTCTTGGAAAAATCCAGTTCCCTCGGTTGCTTTCTTTTCCTCGGTCTTTGTCAGGTCGAGGGGTTTTGCCGCGTCCGTAGGGGCGGCCCATTCGATTTGCTTTCTTTCGCTCATGATGTGTTTTCTTTCTGCTGTCTTCTTCTTTTTTGTTGATGCCGGGCCGCGTTGCCGCGTCCGGCGAGAGTGTTGGGATCAGGTCAATCCTCTGGGATGAGGCTGATCAAAGGGGAGCCGGCGAGTTGCAGGAGGAGGGCTTGAGCCCCGTCGATTTCCTCCATTTTGATGATGGGGCTGGCGAGGGAGACTCCGGCTTGGATCGTCGCGGCCAGTTCCTGCCGGGCTCTTAGAAGAGCCCAGCGTTTGTTTTCTGCCGTGGCCACCCAGAAGCGGGGCCACGGTGTTTCTTGGAAGATGGTGTCTGCGATCATAGCTCGATTGCTGGTCTGTTTGCGGGTTTGAAGAAGCGGGATATCCGGCGGATGGTCGAGGGCGGGAGCCACGCGGTCAGGCGGCCGGCGACTGGGCGTTCTGAGCCGGGGTATGTTCCTTCGTTTGCCTCGAATGCGTCCGCGACTTCGCGGAGGTTTGCTTTGCAATCTGGGTCGCCGATTTCGTAGATCCGGCGGCTCCCGACGTAGTCGTGGAATTTGCGGACTTGATCTGTGGTGAGTTGGGTTTTCATTTTGTGGGTTTCATTTGCGGGTCACTGCTGTGAAGTCTCGGATGACGACTTCGATATAGTCTTCGTATTTCTTCTCGCCCTGCCCGTGCCAGCGATTGCGGATGATTGCGATCTGGGCGTTTTGCTTTGCGAAATATGCCTCGAACTCGGAGGAGTCGTTTGCCCATGTCGTGTCCTCTTGCACCTCGTCGATGTCCACCTCTTTACCAAGGACTTCAGCGAGTTGCTCGGCGTCCGCCATGTCCACCTCGACGATGTTTGCCCCCTCGTTGATCGAGAACTCCATCACGATTGAATCCCCCGCGTCGATTGATTCCGCGAGGCGGGCTGCCGTCGCCGCGAGGTGGGTTTTGTTGTTGCCCTTGTCTGCGAAGCAGTAGAGTCCTGCGCCGAAGGCCCCGTCGTCATGCATTTTGTTGTTGCCCTTGTCTGCGAAGCAGTAGAGTCCTGCGCCGAAGGCCCCGTCGTCATGCAGGTTGATTTTGCTCTTGTCGAACACAGACCACTCGCAGGTGGCGCGGTGCAGGAGTTTGAGTTGTTTTGTTTTCATGGTTCTCTTTTAAGGTGGATCTGGAAAATGCGCAAGGCTTTTTTTCAGAAATCTTTTTGGGGACCTTTGTTTTTGTCTAGGCAGGCACTTATGATTTGCTCTTTTTCGAGGAGCGTCTTGGCGAGGTGCGCGTCGAGGCTCTCGTCATAAACCAAGTATTCCACGACCACCCCGCGTGTTTGTCCGATCCGATGGGCGCGATCCTCGGCTTGTGCCATCTTGCCGGGCGTCCAGTCCATTTCCAAGAAAACGACGCTCTTGGATTCTGTCAGCGTGAGCCCCATGCCGGCGGCGGTGATCTGCAAAACCAAAGCATCGAACAGCCCGGCTTGAAAATCCGAGACGAGCTGGTCGCGGACTTGCAGGCTGTCGCGGCCATCGAACTTTGCCGCCCGGAGGCCGGCGGATTGCAGGCTGGCGAGGACGGAATCGATGGCATCATGATGATGGCAGAAAATCAAAGTAGGCTCGCTCTCGGCTTTGGAAATCAGGAGGCTCTTGCATTCCGCCGCCTTTGCCGTCCCGAGGTCGTGGCGGAGTTTCGTCATCTCTGCGATCAGCATGGAGCACTTTGCTTTGAGTTCGGCCACGATCGCTTCGGCTCCGGGTTCCTCGCCCCTTGCTTTGATTTTGTCGGTGATCTCTTCGAGCTTTGATTTGGCCGCGAGTTCACCAAGGACGAGCTGCTTTGTTTTCCCGCTGGCATCCAGCGGGATGATGACCCTGCGCTTTTCGGGGAGTTCCGTGAGCACTTCGTTTTTGAGCCGGCGGATCATGAAGCGTCCGCGGAGTTTGTCTTGCAGCTCGGATTCGTTCGAGTGGCCGGAGAAGTCCCACCCAAAGCGGGTCTTTTTGGCGTCGCAGTAGCGGCGGTGGTATCCGAGGAAGTCGGCGCCCAGCCCGTCCTTGTCGAGGGTTTTGATCATCGTCCAAAGCTCGGTGGGCCGGTTGAGGATCGGTGTTCCGGTCATCATCAGCCAGAACTTTGTTTTCAGGCTGGGCAGGCGTTCACGGCCACCCCCTAGGATCGCTTTGGTGCGTGCGGCTTTCGTGTTTTTCAGGCTGTGCGCCTCATCGCAGACGATGAGGTCCCACTCGACCTCCGAGAGCTTTTCCCGCAGTTTCCCCGCGATGTCGTAATTGATGATGACGAGGCTTGCCTCGGAGATCCCGTCTGGGGCCTTCGGGGTTGGGATTGCGATGGTCGGCTTTTTGATGAGCCACTTCTCCGCCTCCCGCGCCCAGTTGAGCTTTAGGGATGCCGGGCAGATCACTAGGACTTTGCGGAATCTGTCCGGGGAATCGTTGATCGCCCCGAGGGCTTGAATTGTCTTGCCCAAGCCCATCTGGTCTGCCAGTAGGACTCCCACTTTGCCGGCCGCTAGGATCGTCCGCATGTAGGCGAGAAACGCCTTTTGATAGGGCAGGTAAGCTAGCCCGGCTGGGGCCGCCACTTCAATCACTGCGGAGGTTGCTGCGCTTGCCTCGGATGCGTGGGCAGCCGTGGCCTCGCGGCGGGCTACTTCGTTTTTTGCAGAGGAGTCGAAGTGGCCGGCCAGCTTGCTTGCAATGGCTGTGTCATTCGTCCACCAGCGTCGTTCCTTCGGATCCCAGCGGAATCCGGCACCCTTGGAGATTTCTTTTTCCGAGAACGGGCAGACCGCCACGAAGGTTTTATCGAAGATGATTTTCATAGTGCCTTCCCCCATTGATCCGCCATTGCCAGCGCGATTCCGCGAAAGGTCTTCGAGCGTTTCTTCCAGCGATCCGAGCCCGGAGCGAGGCGGTTTTGTCCGCTGTCAGTTTGGTTTCCCCAGCGTGGTTTCCCGCCCACCATTCTCGGCTCGACCCGTCCGGTCGGTTTCAGGAGTGGGAGTCCGTGCACCCAGAGGCAGGTTTTCTTGGATGCGTCATCCCCGAAGTCATAAGGCTGGATTATCTGGTCGGGTTTCTGCATCGCGTTGATTGCCCCGACCGGGTTTTCCAATGCGACCTTGGCTCCGATCCGTGCGGCTGCGCACCACATCTCCCAGAAGAATTCCACGGCGTCGTTTCGGGCTTCCACGCGGGCTTGGCCGACGAGGGTTCCGGGCTTTGTTTTTTGATGGTAGGGGCCGGGTCCATACGCCCACTCAGCGGAGTGGGTCAGGTAGGTGCAGGGTGGGTGGCCGATGACCAGATCCCAGTGGCGGCTTTTGATGGCTTGGATCGCATCCCCTTGGATGTGGCAGGGGCTCCCGTCATCTACTGGCAGAAGATCACAACTCCATGCGTCGTGCCCGAGGTCGCGGAATGCCTCGCGGACAGTCCCCGAGGACTCGCAGGCGATGAGGATTTTTTTGGTTTGAGACTTCATAAGTTTTCAGCGGCTGCGTGTGTATCCAAGTTCCAAGGCGATCCCCTCAACTCCGGGTTTGTTTTCGAAGCGGGTTTCTAGGTAGATCCCGTTCCGGTTCGACTTGAGGCTGGCGGGGCAGTCGGCTTGCATCCGCGTGGCGGCTTTTTTGTCCTCTTCTATCGCCCAGCTGGATACCTCGAAGGGGTCGAGCGGGACGTCGTAGTTTCGGAGGATGAGCTGGCGACCGGAGTCGCTGAATGTGAATGTTTTCATAGTGGTTTCAGGTATTTTGTTTTTCCGCATTCGCAGGCGAGTGGCCGGCCAAAGTGTTTCATCCACTCCTTGTTATCCGCGACCCCGAGCGGGACCACTTTGATCCCGTTGGATTCTCGGAGGGAGACCTGTGCGGACCAGCTTGCGCAGTGGGTGCATTGAAGCCGCCCGTTGTCCCCGGAGTAAATCACTCCGGGGATCATTTTGGGTTTTGTCGCGCTCATGCCAGTTTCCCCCATGCTTCCAAGATTTCGATTTCGCTGGGTTCGGTAAGTTCTTCGAGTTCGCGTTGCATCGCCTTCTTGGCGTCGCGTATCCCGTCGACATTGCGCCCGGAGAATTCCGTGTTGCGGGTGTTCCAGAATGCTGCCTCGTGGCGGGAGGCGGTTTCGACCCCATCGCGGAGTTTGTTTTTGATCTCCGCGATCGTGCCTTTGAGGGTTCCGAGGACTTTGCTTTCGAAGGTCGTCTGGCTCATGAATTCGGTGAATGTTTTCATTAGAAGAGGGCGGAAATCGCTTTGAGGAGCGGGGTGGTTTTTTCGGTGATGGGAAGCGCGGCGTATGCGGCCCGGAGGATTTCATCCGGGCAGATCGTCGCGGGGACTTCTTCCACGTTTTCGTAGGTGGCCTTGATGAAGGCTGACTCGACGCTGTCGACTGCCTTGGCGGTTTCGATTCCCGCGTCGAATGCCAGCGGGGCTGGTGAGCCATCCCAGTATTTACCGGTAAGGCGGTTGCGGAGGAGTTTTGTTTTCATGGTATGCTTTCTTTTTTCTTTCTTTGCTTCGGGGCCGGCGGTCTTGCCGGTTTTCCCTTGCAAGATGCGTTTTATGGCAGACCCGAAAAATGCGCAAGGCTTTTTTCAGAAATCTTTTTGGGGACCTTATGAGAAGGCCACTTATGACAAGCCGGGCGGACTTTGCTTTACGCAAGCCCGGCAAGTTCCTGGGCCCGGATGATCGCTTCGGGGCGGCTTTGCGTGAGATGCAAGTTTACCGTGCCGGCTTCACGCTCGGCTTGCAGGCTGATCACTTTTTCGAGATGGGCGAAGGCGAGGCGGTTATACTTTGCCGGCCACTTCGCCACCGCGTCCTGGGTTTTCTGGATCGCTTTGTTTATCGCGGTTTGCTCGAGCCACGTCCCGTAGCCGGGGTATCCGCGCCATGCCCGCTCGAATACCTCGTGGTGTTCTGGCGAAAAACAAAGAAGCCCGCAGTTCAAATAGTTTTCGATTTCCAGCCGGTAGTTCCGGCACTCGAGCTCGACGCGATCGCTCGGGAAATCCAATACGCCGGCCATGAGCGGGGGGGCTTGGGAAATCAAAGCATCCGGGTCCCATTTTTGAAGCGGGATGATGTCGGCATCAAGCGCGAGGTAGCGGTCGTATCCCGGGAAGATTTCGAGGAGGTGGCACTTCAGCCAGCTCGGATGGAGGATGTTTCGTTTTACCGCATCGCACGGATCTGTCAGGGCTGCGCATTCCCAGCCGGTGATGGCAGGCCAGAAACCGGCCGCGTTCTTGGCTGCGGTATCCCAGCCCTCTCCGATTCCGATGACGACAGAAATTGATTTCATAAGTTTGAGAATGTGGGTTCCGCGATCGGAAAGGAGACCTGCCCGAGGTGTTCGATGAGGACGCTGGTGTCTGCCCAAGTTTCGAAGCCGGACTCGCGGGCATCGTGGCAAAAAAACCAGTCCTCGGAAAGATAGCGAACGTCGCACACCCCGACTCGGAAAAAGTCGTGTTTTCGGGTCCGTGAAATGTCGCAGATGTAGGAGTTCTCCGGCAGGTCTTTTTCCAAGGCCTCGAACACGCGGCGGTGGATGCAGAGAAACCCGGTGCCGGCTTCTTTGCAGCGAGTCAGGCCGCGTTGCTTTTCCGGGTTTTGGTGGCCGGGGATCATATTTGCCACCCAGCGAAGCGGGGCGGCTTGTTTTACCGGATAGAGGCCGGCCACGATCGGATATCCCGCCTCGACGTGTTGGATGACCTGCAGGGCGTGTTCGGGGGCAAAAACGAGATCACTATCAACGAAGAAAAGGGCATCCCAGCGGGTATCTTTGAGGAAGAAGTCGGCGAGGTTATTCCGTGCCCTGGAGACGAGGGAGTCGCCTATTCCAAATTTGATTGCGTCGACCACCCCGGCCCGGTGGGTGGCGTAGATGCTTTCGATGCTCTGGATGGGCGCCTGGCCGTAAACTGGCGATGCGAGGAGGACTTTCATTTTGTCGTTTTTGTTGGTTTTGCAGAGCCGAGATTCGAACTCGGGTTTCGAGGTTATGAGCGACGCGTCTTGACCAGCCTAGACCACCCTGCGGGATTGGCGATCTGTCAAAAACGACAAAAGCCCCAGCTTTGCGAGCCGGGGCTTTTGTTTTGCGTATGGAGGCCCTTGATGGGCGGTTTGGAGGGTTAGTATTTCAGACGAAGCTCTGCGCTTGCTGCCGTGTTGTCGCCGCCGTTGGCTTCGACCGTCACGCCCAGTCGGACGTAGCGTTTGGTGCCTGCGGGGAAGCGGACACGAGCGCTGTCTGCGACAGCTCCGGATGCTCCACCCGTCACGACTAGGCTCAGGCCCACGTTGGTGAAGTTTGCGGCTGCTTCGGCAGATTCCTGCACGAAGAGGGTGGCGGTTTTGGTGTTGGCGAGGTTGGCCAGGGCTGGGCTTGCGATCAAGGCCTCGACGTTGTCGGCGACAAAACTGTCACCCACGAGGTCGACTGCGTCTGTGTAAGCGGTTGCTCCGGCTGCGGGGAATGCCTTGGAGACATTCGTTTTTGCGTCTTCGATGTTGCGTCCGTCTTTCATGAGATTTTTTCCTTTGAGGTTGGGTTGGTTTTGGGGAGGGCTTTCGCCCTCCCCGTTTGATTATTCGGCTTCGGTTGCGCCGATCCGGATGCTGTCGGTTTCGACGATCTTGATACCGAGAGATTCGGTCGGGCGGTCTGCGATCGCTCCGGATTTGTAAGCCACTTGGCTCACTGCTGTCCTAGAGGTCTGCAGTTGTCCAACCGAGCGGGCGTTGGCGAGGATCATCAGGCTGGCCTTGTCGTTGCGGAAGCCGGCGGGCATCTTCTCGAGGGCATGTTGGATGAGGGCGTCGGTCAGACCTTTGCCGGAGTCCGTGGTGACGTTCGTGATCTTCACGATGCTCTTGGGGTGGTTGGCTTGGAGGCCGATCCAGAGTCCCATGGGGGAGACGTAAGCGGGGAGGATTTTGGTGCTGTCCGCGGGGTCAGTCATCATTTGCTCAGTGAAGGCGGGGACGGCCAGACCTGCGCCGCGGCCGTAAACGAATTGGACTGCGTCGGGGGCGTTGCGAACCAGGTAAACCGTGGTTGCGTTTGCGGCTGTCGAACCGGTCGCGGAGACCTCTTCGGAGGCGAGGGCTTTGAGGCCGATGAAGCCTTTGGAATCCTCGGAATCTTCACCGTAGTAGAATTGTTCGGCGAGACCTTCGAGGGCACCTGCGACGTGCTCGATGGAGCGGTCAGCGAGGTAGGAGTCGGCTCCGTCTTCGTCCGCTTCGGCGACGCGCTTGTCGACGATGATCGGGTTTTCGAAGATGAAGGTTTGGATCCACTTCTCGTAGTATCCAGCGGCTCCGGGCGTCACACCGGCGTTTGCAGCGCGGAAGGAACCTTTGGGGTTGTTCCGGCGGAGCGTGGCTTTATAGGCCGTGCCGTTGATGGTGCGGCCTGTGAGGACCATGATTTCGGGGAAGGAACCTGCGACTTCGTCGATGATTCCGATGGTTTTGTCGGCGCCATTCTTGGCGGCGATGTCTCTGAGGGTGCCAATTGTCATAAGTTTGGTTTCGTTGTCAATCTGCGGTTGGGTTTCGGGTTCGAGTTATTTGCGTTCGGCTGCGATTTTTGCGGAGACGAGTGCGCGGCCTTTCAGGCCTGCGAAGGCTGACTTGTCCTCCTCTGTGTTTGCACCGGTCTTGAGCGGGTCGTGGCCTTGGCTGGCCAGGAAGTCGGCTTGAAGCTCGGCTGCCCGGGCGTCGACTTTGGTTTGGAATTCGGTTTCGAGAGTTGCTGTCTTCTCGGTGATGGCTGCCTCGAGGCGGCTGTCGAAGTCTGCGGTGGCGGAAGCCTGCGCGGTTTCGATCGCTTCGATGCGGGCGGTCATGCTGGTGATTGTTGCCTCGGCCCCCTCGACAGTTTCAGCCGGTGCGTTTTCGGCCGGTGTGGGTGCGGGGAGTGCGTTCTTTGTTTCGAGGGCTTCAACACGTGTGCCGAGGCCCATGACGGTGGAGATGATTTCGCGGATGGTCATACTCCCCGGATTCCGTCAACCGGAACCGGGCTTATGAAATCATTCCGGCGAGCCCAGTCCGGCTGGTGATCCCATCGATCAACCCGAGATCCATCGCGTGTTCGCCGCTGTAGTGGCCGGCACGGAAAACCTCCGCGTCGAGTCCAGGACGGCAGGCCGCCACGTGGCTTTGGAAGCGCAGGAGACCCTCGTCCATGCTCGCTTGAAGAAATGCTTTTTCC
>Ga0247844_1005753_pt1 | contig 15516 bp, 31 predicted proteins | sample LaCtaG_FD_192421 | JGI IMG/M metagenome (GOLD analysis project Ga0247844, IMG submission 192421) | Freshwater microbial communities from meromictic Lake La Cruz, Castile-La Mancha, Spain - LaCruzMarch201714.5m_1 | ecosystem: Environmental > Aquatic > Freshwater > Lake | place: Spain: Castile-La... | reverse complement strand
CGCATTACTGTCAAGCAGTAAATGGTAAATGTCACCCAAAATATCTTGCCAAAAACTGTTGCATACAACTCTAAAACTGCTATACTAACAACACGCTGCCAACAACAGCGAACTAACTTAAGAGGATTTTATGAAATACTTCAACCCTGAAACAAAAACTTTTAAACTGTTCAACGCTCTTTACAATGGTCAGAAAGTGACCGCAAGCCAGGCCGAAAAGCGTTTTGGTATCAAGAACATTGGTGCCGAAGTTAGCCGCATTCGCCACAATGGTTATGCTGTTTACGCTAACCAGCGTACCGCAGGCAATGGTGTGAATGTCACCGAGTACGAAATGGGTAAACCCAGCCGCGAAATCGTGGCACTTGGTTACAAAGCCAAAGCCATGGGCTTGACCCTGTAATACAGGAACCTGGCAACTGGTAAGTCACAACAGGTGCTTAGGCACCTGTTGTTTTTTCCAAAAAGCAACACCCAAATACGAAATTGCTGTAAAATAAAACCATGCTTAAACGAATGATGCAACTTCTTGGACGCCATCGTGTGATCCTGGATCGGGAAAACCAAGAGCCATATCTTGAACGCTACTATCTGTTTCTGAAAGATCGTGGTCAATTTCCGTTCAACATTTTTGTACACAAGTTCATCAAAGGAGATCCCTGGGATCCACATGACCATCCTTGGCCTTACTTTACCCTGATCCTCAAAGGTGGCTACTGGGAATGGATACCCACACTAGACTCCTTGGGTCATGTGTACTGCGAACACCGGGTATGGCGCGGTCCTGGACATTTTCGTGTTTGCCCTGCTGGTTCTTATCATCGCATAGAGTTAGAACCTGGCGTGACACCTTGGACCTTGTTCATACCCGGACCACATCAACGAGAATGGGGATTCTTACGCAATGGGAACCAGTGGGTACCACACTTTCAATATCAAGCACCCAAACAGAAAGACAACCATGTTGAATTATCTAAGACGCACGCTGTATAACTGGCTGCAAACAGAACAACACAAACAATCTACCCTTGAACTCAAACCTCTGCGAATCGAGGATTTCGTGCAAGATAGAATGTTGAATTCTAGGCCGTTGAGTTTTAATCTTTATCGAGCCAATGGTGGTTGGATCGTGGAGACCAAAAAACAAGTTGACCCAAACTCCATACACGGTCTTAGCACATCCAATGAAGAATCCAGACCCAGACTGCACATCGTACACGATGATCAGGATCTAGGCACTGCCATCGGCAAGATCATTTTTATGGAAAACTTACAAAAGTAAATATCGCCATGGACACTATCTTGTACTTGATTCTGGGTTTTGTGATTGGTGCCGTGGCTTATCGTCTGTTGCTGCTGGTACTGGCACGCTATCTGGTATGGCGCAATCGTAAATTGATTGCACAGCTACAGTTGGCGGACATCATGGTAATAGCACAGGTAGAGCAAGTGGATGATATGTTTTTTGTCTACAGCGAAAAAACCCAAGAGTTTCTAGCACAAGGACGTACCTGGGAAGAAATCCGCACACATTTCAAAAGTCGTTTTCCTGGCAAGGTGTGTGCCATAGATCAAGCAACAGCTGATGCTATCCCCAGGCTGACTCCAGCATCAGAATAATCATCACTGGAGTCCCGCAGGTACTAAGTATCTGACCCATGCAACTTGAACTAGACTTCAACCGTATTGATGAGCGTTCGGCTGATAGTTTTAACTATGCCCAACACACTTCCAAACCTTTTGGTGAACTGGACCCTGTGATACAGTGGTGCAGACAAAACCTCACACAAGATTGGCGCTGGCAAATGATATCCTTGCCCAACGATCACGATCCCGGTGAATACCTTTTTTATTTTGATGGCGAGGAAGATTACTTCATGTTTACCATGAGGTGGCGATGACTGACTCCTACCAGATCTACAATCAAGACTGTGTGGAGGGTATGCAACAGCACGTTTCTGATGATTCCGTAGACATGATTTTCACTGATCCACCCTATGGCATCGCAGGGGATCAACTGGACACGCACTACAATCGCGATGAATCCAAGGTCATTGGTGGCTATGTAGACGTGCCTAGAGATCAGTATGGCGCCTGGTGCAGTACTTGGATTCGGGAATGTGAGCGTGTGTTGCGTCCCGGCGGCTCAATCTACATCGTGAGTGGCTACTCAAATCTGCATCATATCTTGAATGCTCTGCATGAAACTGAACTCGAAGAAATCAATCACATCATAGCACAGTACACCTTTGGTGTCTACACCAAAAAGAAATGGGTCAGCAGTCATTATCACGTGTTGTTCTGGGCCAAACCCCAAACTAGAAAACAGCCACGCACCTTTAACACACACTGCAGATTCGACGACACCACTGAATCCTACAACGATCGGCTGAGTGTTCAAAACCTGCCCAGAGAGTACAAGACCGGTGAGATACGCAACAACAATCAGTTAGCAGAAACATTTATCCGAAAATTCATTGACTACAGCACCAATGCCGGCGACTTGGTTTTGGATCCCTTTGGCGGATCATTCTCCACAGGTCGCGCTGTGTTGGCCATGGATCGCAGATTCATTGGCTTTGAACTCAACCCCCAGGCCTATCAGCATTTTGCTCCAACCCTAGGTTAGTACCCACTAACCTAGCGGTTTTTCCACGGTTGACCAAAAAATCCCGTTTTGCTATAATATGGGTATAGTAAACAACCAGGAGCCACAGTGGCATATATCGTTTTCAAGCATTCAAAAGAGTTTGGTCCTCGTCAGGGTCTAGAAGGGCCTTTCCACTATCCCAACGGAAGGGTGCTGTACTATGATGCCAGTGCCGGTGAGTACTATGATCCCTTGACTGACTTTTATGTTCCTCGTGAAGAAGTCACCGATCTACAGGCCCAGATCTTGGGGGTTCTAGCAGGTTGACCAAAAAATCTCATTCTGCTATAATATGTGTATAGTGAACAACAAGGAGCTGCCGTGAAATTCCGTAAACTCAATACCCAAGAATCCGAAAACGCAGGTGCGGTACTGTTTCGTGCCAATCTCTATTCAGATCAGTGCAAGGTGTTGTATTCCGGCGCCCAGCAGTGCCGCGCTCGTAAGTTGGCTGACTATGCTCGCGAAGCCTTTTTGGGCAAGGTGTTTTTGGACTTCCGTAAAACATTCGTGGCCATCAAGATTGAAGCCCGCAAACTAGAGACCAGACACCGTGACTGGCGCAATCTCTTTATCGACGAGCACAATGTGATTGGCCTTGGTTCGCCCATTGAAACGCCACAGGGCTATATTTTCCGTTTTAAAGTTTGATCACAGTTGACCAAAAATTGCCTTTTTGCTAAACTAAGCATATCGTAACCAATCAGGAGATAGCAGTGCCTACCATCAACGAAATCAATATTGAGATTATGCAGGGTAACTTTACCAATGATCAACTCAATGCCATTGGTCAAGCCATCAAGTTCCGCCGGCGCCAGATTGGCCGAGATTTGAAAGTGTCAATCCGCGTGGGTGATACTGTGAAGTTCTATCATCCCAAACTGGGCCAGGATCTGCAGGGTCCGGTGACCCGTGTCAAGATCAAGAACATCTTGGTCAACACTGCTCGTGGTATGTACAATGTGCCAGCCAATCTCCTGGAGCGGGTATAATGGGACAGGTGCTGGCAATGTTTCCCGAAGTGGCTGCCGATAGACTGGACGGTCGTGGCTATGACATTCCTGCCAAGACTGTCACAGCCTTGGAACGCTATGTGTTTGAAAGCCGCAGTCCAGGATCATTCTTGACTGCGGTGCTCAGCAACGATCTGCAGATGGCTGTGGTATATGCCGATGATGACAACTTGGCTCTACTCCGGCCCATCTGTCAGTTCGTTTTCAATCGGTTGCCCAGTGTATGTTGGGGATCAGAAACAGCAGTAGAACTGCATCTCAAGCAAGGTTTACAGGTTTAATTTCAACTCTGGAGGCATTATGAAAATCTTTATCGCATTCGTGGCAGGCATCATCATAGGTGGGGCAGGCGTGACATTTTCAGATGTGGCACGCATTGCCGATCGCGGCGTAGATTCCGCCAAGGCAGTGGTCAAAGACTCGGTGAAACAATAATGGACGGCATCGAGACTTGGCTTACCTTGGAAGATATGCAACGGATCTGGAGTGTGGTAATGCAAAATGCTCCAGAAGTGCTGGCATCCGAAGATGAACTCACAGAGTTCCATCGAGTGGTGGAACTGGCGGCGCAGATCAAATATGGTGTGCAACCAGCACCGGAGGCTATACAATGAAGTGGGCTTGGTTATTGGTCACTGTGTCGGCGTTCACGGCCTATTGGCCCGCAGGTTTGTTCACTGCCCTGGCGCTGATAGCACTTGGACACTAGGATTATCACGATTGACCAAAAAATTCCATTCTGCTATAATATGAGTATAGTGAACAACAAGGAGCCAACCATGAAACGACACACAGCACAGCCCAAGGTAGAAATCACCATTGAGCAGGCCTTTGGCCTGTCGGCTCGTGTGCATCGCGAACTGGGTGGTTACTTCAAAGATGGTGATGTGACCCCGGGAACCATAAGCAACAAGGTCCAGCTGTTACAGTACATCATTGACGGTGTCAAGGCCACCGAAGCCGATCTTGCTCGTGGTAAAGAACTGCTGGCTCATTGCCGTGGCCTGATCATGAAAAAATTGGCCAACGACATCAATCAGTATGACAGCGTGATTCTAGAAGTGGCCAATCGTGACACCATCACAGATGCAGATCGCTATCACCTGGCTTTGCTGGCGTCAGTGCCGCAGACTGTGGCTCGTGTGGAACAGCACCGTCAGCAGGAAGAAAAGATTGCTGATCGTGCCCAGTCGTATCTGGGCGCAGTGGGCGCCAAAGTCACTGCTGACATTGAAGTGGTGCGAAGCAACTTCAGCGTGAACTATGGTGTGTTCTTTACCACAGCCAAGACAGATCACGGTTGTGTGGCGTTTTTTGCCTACAAAGAACAACTCAAGCCAGGACGCTATAGCATCCGTGGCACAGTCAAAGCACATCGCGATGACTATCAGACTCAACTGAACCGTGTAAAGATCCTGTCATGACTCGTAAAGTAGCCGTGATGTGGGACTGTTATGGCCTTGAGTCTGCGGTTCGTATCGACGACTTTGACCAACAGCGTGTGTTGGCCATATTGAAAGGTGAAAATCCCAACAAGGTACCCTTGCCTTTGAATCTCACCGTGTGGCAACTCCGCGCACAGGTCAATAGTCACAGGCACTATGAGATCTATGTGATTGAAACCACAGATGATGTTTCGGTACAAGACATAGTGGATGCTTTCGAACGTGCGCCGCAGGCCATGGCCGACCGTGTGCGTGAAATTGGTCATAAGATTTATGGTCATCGAGTGGCCCGGGATGAAAAGGTGCTGATCCGATGATAAAGGAATTTGGTTTGGTCAAAACTGACATTTTGGCCAAATCCAATGTTGACAGGAAAATCCATTCCTGTTATAGTAGTGGTACAGTGACAGTGTCGCTGATTTTTTCAACTTTGATAAGTGAGGCATAGTATGGACAAGAAGTTTACAGCAGTTGGTATTACAACTAAAAATGGTATCACCAAAGTGCGTTTTGCAACCGACTCTGTGGCGCGCCAAAAGTCGTACATTGGCCTGGGTCATAGCATCGCTCTGTTTGAGGACCTTGAGCGCCCAATGTCTAAACTGGAAATCCTGCAGATGCTGGATGGCCGCGAGTTAGAAGGCGACGCTGGTTTTGCAGTCAGCAACAAACTGGCTGAAATGACCCGCTCTGTTAAAAAGGGCGAAGTCAAGGTCAAGGCTACCAAGCCTGCGGCTCGTACCACAGCCAAGGCCACTGCCAAGTCTAGTGTGGCAGTAGAAGCCTAAACTGCTGGTGCTTGAAGCAAAAAGGATCCGCAAGGATCCTTTTTTGTTGGCTAAATAAAAGTGTGCCACATCTCAAGGATTACGACCTTACCGAAGAGCAACTCACAAGATTTGCGGCTGTGCTTGGTACCCTGGTCGAACTAGAAGTTGAAACCATACATATGGGCAGTTTACTGAGATTGATTGGAGTGCCAGAATCCCTGGCACAAGAGTTTGATCATGAAACTGTGGCCATCGATTCCGAAACACTGGATCAACTAGAACAACAACCTTATCTACATTAAATGACAGAACCTTTGTATCTCGTGATAGCACGAGGTACTGATGCCGCCCAAAAACTCAAACATTGGGCCAACAGTAACCGAGTCAAACACACCATCCAGGGCAACCGTCTGGGACTCTTGGATGACCACAGTCTTGCCAAATTCCAAATGACCTGGCCACACAGTTGGGACACTGTGACTGTGTGGGACAGTTGGAACAAAAGACACATCAATAACGCCTAAAAATGTTGACATCTGCAGCAAGTTTGTATAAATTATTATTATCGTAACCGGAGAAACACACCATGCAAATCGCAATGGCCGCTGAGGCCCTCAATACCAAATTACTACAGGTTTTAAAACTACTCACACAAGGTCTTGCAGTGACCATGCTCATGGCCGCAGGTATCGCGGCAGTGCCAGGCCTGGCACAGGCCATATTCACAGGCATCCTGGGCTACATCGTTATCTTCATGCCCCTGGTGTTGAGTTTATTTTTGATGTTCCGTATGGAACAGCTGACCACAGCACAACTGAAATACAGTTTCTGGGCTTTTTCCATAAGTTTTGGTATCAGCCTTAGTTTGATTTTTTCAGTGTTTACCGCAGCCAGTATAGTGCAGAGTCTACTGATCACCACTGTCAGTTTTGGTGCATTGGCAGGTTGGGGATATTTCACCAAAAAAGACTTGACCAGCATGGGCGGATTCCTGTTCGCAGGAGTGATAGCACTGATCTTGATTGGTCTGTTCAACATTTGGTTTGGTAGTTCACTGCTGCAGACCATTATCAATGTTCTGGCCGTGGGCATATTTCTGGGCTTGACTGCGTACGATATGCAACAGATCCGCAACCAACTATGGGTCAATGATGGTGACCTTCAAGATCGTGTCATAGTCATTGGAGCACTGAGCCTGTTTATCAACTATATCAATATCTTTGTTAACCTCGTACAACTGTTGGGCAATCGCGAATGACAGATCAACCCCAGAGAAAATTTACCACGGGTGTGGCCAAGGATGTGACCGACAGTGCCAATTTGCTGGCAGAAATGCCTGAGCAGATACGTTCGTGGATGAATCTGCGCCAGGGCCAGTTCCAGCATCGTGTGGAAAAGAATGGTGCCGTGGTAATCCAGCCTGACTTACCCGAAGATACCGATATCCCGCCCAACAATGGTTGACTTGAACAAACTGGATCCCTGGGACTTGCCATCCATTGACATTCCTAGTTTATCAGTTTCAGACATCAGTGCCTTGAACGACACCACGTTCACTGGCAACGGCAGCTATGTCTACAGCAGTCCCACTTATACCAGTCCTAACTATACCTACAATCCAGGTCCTTGGACCATATCCGATGATTTAACCATAAAGGAAAAGGGCATACAACTGGAGGATGGTGCAGACATCAAGTTTGGCGATGTCAGTCTAAAACAAACGCTGAAGGAAATCGCAGACAGATTGGCCATATTGGTACCCGATGTGAAACTAGAGCGTGAGTATGAAGAACTGAGACAGGCTCGAGAGCACTATGAGCATGTCAAGCAAAAATTGACCATGCTGGAAAAGTTGAAAAACACGCCCGTTGAACTGCCTCGATAACCCTGGTGCTGTCAGGGTCTCGGGCTCTTGACTGATAAATCCCATTCTGCTATAATAGTGGTATAGTGAACAACAAGGAGATAATATTGCCTAAACTGTCCAGGATGGAACGTAAGTTAATTAACCAGGCCATGGTGAATGACCAACTCAAGAACTATTTTAACACGGAAAAAGGCCGCGGGCCACGCGGTGCTCGACTGAGCAAATACTTAAAAGAAGAACAAGCCCTCAACAGTCTCCATGAAAAAGGCATGGTCTATCGGATAGATCGGAGATCGTGGGAAGAGACTGTGGGTCGCTATAGGGCCTATGGAACCTCGTACGTCTACCAGTTGAATTTGGATTGGTTTGACATTAGCCTGAGATCCTCTCCCATCGCTAGTCGTGGGTTGTAGAAGGCAGACAATGACCATGGATCTTAGAACTTCGGTTGATGTGATACAATGTTTTGCCCACGAGCAAGGCATCACTGTGTTAGAGGCCTTGGAGCGGTTGGATAAACTGTGTGGCCAAGACTGGATCAACTGCTTGCCCGGTGCTCCCACCGGGCTTCCTAGACACGCCACCGATGAGCAAGATCAAGCCGTGGGGGCTTTCTGTCGTAATCGCAGACTCTGGATCCAGCAAGCCCAATCCATGTCAGTAGACCTAGAAGGATTCTCACTATGACCATGCATTTAGAAGGACCTTGGTTGACCACCACAGGCCGGATCCGTAGCAAGCGACGCAAGTTTGCATCCGCTGATGCCGCACGTCAAGCACGTGAGTTAGCAGCCGAGTGGCAACAGCGACAAGCTCAGTGGGCTAAATTAGCACCCAAGCCTGTGGCCTCCAAATTTCAGGTCACGCCCGCTAGATCCATATCACCGCAATATCCACCGGGACGCGAACCGCAGGCCATACCCAGCAAGGCAGATACCGTAGGAGTTGCCGCCAGGCCTGCCGACAAGGTATATACTGGTACCAAGATCAAAGGCATTGGTACCTTACACAAATCCAACGCCGTGCCCATATTCACCGACGACGAAGCCATTGACATAGCACACATGAGGAGATAGCAATGAAAGCAATGATAATCAGTCTAGCATTAGTAGCCACACCTGTGGCAGCAGATCCCGGTCTGCTAAAGAAATACAACTGCACGGCTTGCCACGCACAGGCCGCAAAATTGGTAGGCCCTGCTTACACGGAAGTGGCTAAAAAATATGCTGGCCGCGCCGACGCTGTGGCATATTTGACGGGTAAAATAAAATCCGGTGGTTCAGGCGTGTGGGGTCCGATTCCCATGCCTCCGCACCCACAGGTGTCAGATGCTGATGCCCGAGCCATGGCCACTCATGTGCTCACAGTGAAGTAGGCATGAAACTGTATGTCACCAGCGATCTCCATCTGGAGTTTGGGGATCTGGATCTTGAAAATCGTGACGATGTGGATGTGCTCATACTCAGTGGGGATATCCTGGTGGCCAGAGATATAGAAACCATGAATCCACGCGGTGTGTTGAGCCAGGCATTCCTGCACAGGTGCCACAACCTGTTTCCCCAGGTGGTCATGATCCTGGGCAATCACGAACACTATCACGGTGACTTCTGCAAAAGCACAGACATCATCCGTGCCGCTGTGGCAGACTATGACAACTTCCATGTGTTGGACAAGCAGTCAGTTGAGATCAATGACTATGTGTTTATTGGTGGTACCTTATGGACCGATTTCAACGGCAATGATCCTTTGACCCTGACCGCCGCCGGCAGCATGATGCACGATTTCAAAGGTGTGAAACATTCTGCCAATGGTGCAGCAGGTGGCTCCTGGAGATTCCTGCCCCAGGATGCACTGGCTGATCATAGAGCCATGTTGAAATATATCTCCAGAACCATCGACGATCGCAGAGCCCGGAGCGAGCATTCAGATCGTGTGATCGTGGTGGGGCACCACTCGCCCAGCAGACAAAGCACACACGCTCGCTATCAAAACGAAGTGCTTATGAACGGCTGTTACAGTTCTCACCTGGACGGGTTCATTTTAGACCGTCCAGAAATCTGCCTGTGGACCCACGGACACACCCATGAGGATTTTGACTATGAGATAGGGCGCACCCGGATCGTGTGTAACCCACGTGGCTATGTGGGCTACGAAGCCCGTGCTGATCAGTGGCAACCAAAGTTAATTGAAGTCTAGCAAAACCGTAAATAAGTAACACACACTAGGAGAGCAATCATGATAGACGTGTTCTTGTTAGTAGCAGTGGCCACAGCAGTGGGAATGCCAGCCATATACGTGGTGGTGAGAAGTATCATGGAGATCATAGATAAAACCAATGAAAATCGTTAATCGTTATGAGTAAAGAAGACTCGCTTACACTAGAAGGCGAAGTCACCGAAGTATTACGCAATGCCATGTTCCGTGTGCGCCTAGATCAGGGCGCGGAAATCACAGCACATATTTCAGGAAAAATGCGCCAGTACAACATCAAGGTGCTGGCAGGCGATCGCGTGGAAGTGGAATTTTCACCCTACGATTTAACCAAGGGCAGAGTCACACGCAGACTTTAAATAAATAGAGTCATGCGTGAAATAATCACCTTACTAGAAGAAAAAAGCCGACCACAGGACATAGGTATCGTAGAACTGTCCTACACGGACTCGGATTTGAATCCCGTTATGAGTGCTAGAACCATGGAATATCACTATGGCAAATTGGCCCATGGCTATGCTGATCGATTCAACAAAGATGAAGGCGATCGGGAATTCAACTATGCTGGTGCTTTTTTACACAATTTATTTTTCCCACAGTTTAGAAAATCGCGCAACAACAATCGCCCCAACGGTCCCATTGGCAGCATGATCAACGCTAAATTTGGATCCTGGGACGAATTCAAACAACAATTCCAAAAACAGGCCATGACTGTGCAGGGATCGGGCTGGGTTTATCTGGCCAGATCTGGGGATATCAAAATCATACCCAATCACCAGGTGCGCGACGATATCCTAATCTTGGTAGACTGGTGGGAACACGCCTGGGCCTTGGATTATCAAAGCGATAAAAAACAATATCTAGAGAATATATGGAAAATATTCGACTGGAATGTGATCAATGCCCGCTGGGGACAGGCCTACCGAAATGATTAATATCACAGAATCTGCCCGAAACAAAATCACACAACTCTTGGCTGAAGAAAATGATGACAATTTACGAGTGCGTGCTTTTGTGCAAGGCGGCGGCTGCTCCGGCTTCCAGTATGGATTTACCTTTGACGCAGACACAGCCGAGGACGACTACAACATAGATGGTGTGTTGGTAGACTCAATGAGTATGCAGTATCTACAGGGCGCCACCATTGACTACGCAGAATCTGACCTGGGCGCAGAATTCAAGATAGTAAACCCCAACGCAACAACCACCTGCGGATGCGGCAGTTCCTTTAGCGTGTAAAACCCAAACCCGCTAAATACTCTAAAGGATCCATTAGAGTATGCCATTTCAATTAATCAATGTAGGTACAGCTCCCAATTCCAACGACGGTGATCCATTACGGGTAGCACTGCAAAAAGTCAATGACAACTTTTTGGCCTTGGCCAATGTGGGTCCCATCAATGGCGCAGCCGAAGTATTGACTGCTGCATCGGGCAACACAGATGCCAACATCGCCATGACCTGGAGCGCCAGCAACAGTACCTCCATCATTGGCAGCACCAGCAGAACCAACGGCAACATACGCATCAGTCCACGTGGCACGGGCCAGGTCATCCTGCCCAGCAACACCTATGTGAGCATACAAGGTGGATTAAATGGCCAGTTTTTAACCACACGTGGCAACGGACAACTGTACTGGAGTTATGGCAACGGCAACAGTGTGCAGGCCTCAGGCGGCAACTATCAGGTACAGTACAACATCAACACCACACTATCGGCCAATGCCAATTTCACATTCAATCCCAACACTGCCAATTTAACTGTGGTGGGCAACATCGTCGCTGCGGGCATTTATTACAGCAACGGTTCACCGGTGAGCACAGGCGCAGGCAACTACAGCAACGCCAATGTGGCCGCATATTTGCCTGTGTACACTGGCAATATTGCTGCCACTGGTATCACTACCAATCGTGGCAATATCGTGACATTCACAGCAGGCATAGCGTCCGCAGGAACTGTACGCACAGACAATCTACAGTACGCCAACGGTCAGGCCTATCAATTCAACTACAGCAATTTAATGGTAGCCAATTATTTGCCCACCTACACAGGTGCATTGACCAGCCTGACAGGCAATATCACCACCACTGGCAACATCGACGGATACTATTTGTTTGGTAATGGTGTATATTTGACCGGGCTGGGTGCCACCTACGGCAACGCCAATGTGGCAGATTACATGGACGGCTATACCGGCAACATCACTGCTGGCAATATCACGGTAACCACCGGGGTCACAGCAAATAATCTATCTGCCAACAATGATTTAACTGTGTCAGGCACAGGATATCTTTACAATATCAGCAGCGGTGGCACCAGCACATTGACCACGGCCAACATACAGTATGCCATTGTCACACAAAATCTCACAGCCACTGGCGCCAACTTTTCCGGCATAGTTTCTGTAAATCGCATACAGACCGACAACTACTACTGGGCCAATGGTGTGCCTGCTGCCTTCCAGGCCAATTCGGGTTCGTCTACAAATCCTGCAGGCAGCAACACACAGATACAGTTTAACAATGCTGCAGCATTTGGTGCGTCAGCACAGTTGACCTTTGATCCATCCAGCAACACTTTGTCTGTGCCCATGATCCAGGCAACCACTGTGACAGCATCCAACGGCATCAACGGCACCTTGATAGGCACACACTATGGTGCTGTCTACGCCAGCAGCATCACTGCCAATGCCAACATCACTGGTGTGGGTGCCAGTTTCTCAGGCACGGTCACTGCCAACAACTTCATCAGTACAGGTACCACAGGCGGTTCGGCCAATTTAAATATCACTGGTAGTGGCAATTTGAATCTGCAGAGTTCGGGACAGATCACTGCCAACGCTCCTGTGCGCTTGGCCAGTTATGCCAATACCAGTATGCCCACAGCTACAGCCGGCGCAGTGGCCTATGTTACCACTACCAATCAACCAGCATACTACAACGGCAGCAGTTGGCGCTATTTTGATGGCTCTGCGGTATAATGCGTTACTATGTGACCGCACGCTCGGCTGAAGACAAGCAGAGTTTGTTAGGCAGCCTCACTGCGGTGATAGACACAGAACCCATGAGCTTGCGCAACATCCTGGTTGACGCTGACGCCATAGAAAAATTAACCAATGATCCCAGAGTGCAGGACATACAACCGCATCCGGAAGATTGGCCAGGATTTGAATATCGGCTATTTGCAGAATGAGCACCAGAGCACAATCAGGAAAATTTGATCGGCAGATCAGTAATGTCACCAGCACTGACACGAACTGGGGCCTGTATCGCCATATCAACCGTGTGAATACCTGGCCTGGCCCTGCACCCAATATCTATGAAATTACCGGGGACTACAGTTACCAACAAGATGGCACCGGCACGGACATCATACTGGCAGACACAGGCATAGACGCCTATCACCCTGAATTTCTAGAAGATGTCAACAGCAGTATTGCAACAGAGTCGGGAAATGCAGTATCAGAAACCACGCTCAATACTCGTGCTAGCCTGCGTGGCATCGTTCGCTACAACAACAATGTGATATCTGTGGGCGATGCTGGAACCATATTTGTCAACACACAACAGGTACAGTCATCACTGCCGTATGCTGTGATGGATGTCACTGTGTTTGATAATAAACTGTTGGCCGTGGGCGGTTATTATGGCGCCAGCGTCAGCAGTTCACAGACACCACAGGGTCCAGGTATTAAAATACTGAGCAGTACCACAGGACAGGTCTGGACAGATGAGACCCCATACGGAACCAATAATGAATATGCGCAGGGACAGTTGAGATCCATAGCAGCCAGTGCTGCCAGTGCTGTGGCCGTGGGCAGCACCAACTATGCTTTCCGTAGATTTGATGCCGCCCAGTACAATTATGTAGCACCCACTGCGAGAATCTTGCGCTATGATGGCACCTCTTGGACCAATATTGCCACCACATTCACACCGCCATTGAATTACAATCTAAATCGCGTGGGATATTTCCGCGACAGATATATTGCTGTGGGTGACAATGGTACTATCATAGTGTCAGGCACGGATGGTGTTTCGTGGACTAGAATGACCACGCCACTGACCTGTGGATTACATGACATCGCGCAGGGACCTGCCAATATCTACAGCATTTATGTCACAGTGGGTCGCGGCGGCTGTATCATGACCAGCACTGACAACATCACGTGGACTGCGAGAAACAGCACCACCCCAGCAGATTTATTTGCTGTAGCATATACCGGGGGAAGATTCATAGCCATGGGTCAGAATGGCGCAGCAGTTTACAGCGCAGATGGCATCACGTGGAGTGCCTACAACACAGGTATTACCAACACTGTGTATGCCATGTCGGGCGCAGACATAGCCACGGGAGCCAGCACCAGAGTGCAGGCCTATGACTGGAGCAGTTTGGGTGTGACGGGAGTGGCTGCCAGTGTGAGTATTGGTGGTTATCTAGGAGATGCCACTGCCCAGGATCCAACCATATCCGGTGGCGGGCACGGTACCAATGTGGCCAGTATTGCTGCCGGACGTAGCAATGGCTGGGCTCGTGGTGCTAGAATATACAGCATCAGGATCTTTTCCGGCATTGACATGACCACAGGCAGCACCTTGGGTGCCATCAGCCAGACCAAATATGCACAATTGATCCGTGCGTTCCATAATGCCAAGTCTGCACCGCGCAGGCCCACCATAGCCAATCTCAGTTTGCAAACAGTATTAAATCAAACTGCCAACAGTCAATATGTCACACAATTAAATTATCGCGGCACTGCCACCTACAATGGTACCACTGCTGCTTTTCGCGATGCCACACGAGGATTAATCAATACCTTATTTCCCATCAGAGTTTCGTCAGTTGACAGTGATTTGATAGATGCCATTGATGATGGTGTGATCATAGTTGGAGCTGCTGGCAACTACAGTTACAAGCAGGACGTCACAGGCGGCACAGACTACAATAATTCTGTGATTTATAGAAATCCTCCTGTGGGACTTGATTCTACACAGTATTACATGCGCGGCAGCTCACCAGGTGCTGCCGGAGACAGTGTGTCAGGCAACACAGTGATCTGCGTGGGTGCAGTAGACAGCAGTTTTTTCAGCACCACCCGACAGGTGAGAGAACAAAAGGCCGCTTACAGCCATACCGGGCCCAGGGTAGATATCTATGCTGCCGGCAGTGATATCATGGGCGCTTATCGTAATGTGAGTTATGGATCTAATTTTGCAGTGCTGGATCCCAGATCTGTGGCCACTGCCTACAGTTATTATCTAAATAAACTCACAGGCACCAGCCAGGCCTGTCCGCAGATCACAGGTATGTTGGCCTTGTTTGCTGAATCCAATGCCAATTTAACACAGCAAGGCGCCAGACAAACCTTGATCAATTCCGCACAGTCGGGAAGACTCTCAGTGACCAACAGCAATTTCCAAAACAACAGCACCCTGCCCAATTACACCAATTACAGCAGTTTACAAAGTGGAATAAATCGCATGGCTTATATGCCAGCGGTGCCCATTGGCGATGGCGCACTGGACTTTTTTAACGGTACCACAGGCTCGGGCAATTTTGA
>Ga0247844_1005742_pt1 | contig 15533 bp, 15 predicted proteins | sample LaCtaG_FD_192421 | JGI IMG/M metagenome (GOLD analysis project Ga0247844, IMG submission 192421) | Freshwater microbial communities from meromictic Lake La Cruz, Castile-La Mancha, Spain - LaCruzMarch201714.5m_1 | ecosystem: Environmental > Aquatic > Freshwater > Lake | place: Spain: Castile-La... | reverse complement strand
TGTCTCAAAAAGGCAAAAACGAAGGGCAATGGCTTGGTCCCCAAAAGGTTCTCGAAATCTTGCCATCGCAACCGCATATTTCAAAATACCTGCCTAATATAGTTTGCACAAATTATTTACAGTAACTTATTTTATAAATAATTGGTTGCAGGGCTTCGCTCATCGGGTCGATATTACTTGGTGGTATTTTGCCGCTGCTGCATTGTTGGGGCTTATCGTAGCATTCTTAACAGTTAGTTATCAAGCCATTAAAGCCGCGTTGATGAATCCGACGGAATCGTTGAAAACGGAGTAATTAGACGGAGCGTTTTCTAAAAATCTGATTGAAGGGAATTTCGATGCCGATAACCGGATCTTTGATAATCCCTTCAGAGAAAGTCAATTTTTGGCCATCAGGCGTACGAATCGTTATGGTTTGCAAAAGGGGCACTACAATCCAAACTGACTGCACACCTGCCGGAAAATAAACCGTATTTATCTTGTCAGTAATGTCCGTCATGGCCTGTTTGGGCGAGAGAACCTCAATGGCAATAATGGGAGGTTCGGTAATGAAAATAACATCTGTATCCCAGTCTTCGGGTAAATTGGGATATACAGAAACGTCGGGTTTGACGGGTTTACCGTTTAGCTTCATTTCAAGTTCTGGTAAAATATCGTACAAGTCGTCGTAACGTTCCAAGTAGAAGCTAATCCGTTGAATAGTTCGAGAGTGATTAACGGACATAATATCTTCGGTTTGGTATTCCTCAATTAAATCAAAAGGGGATGTTTCCATAATGATTGTTTTTTAACAAATATAACACAAAATAAAGGTAAAAAGCCCAACTCTTCCGCGTGGTGATGCCAAACCCTACAATTAAGCTTTTTTAACAAACCCCCGCAACCATTTTGTACGTACTTTGCAAGGCCATTTTAAACGTACAAAACCATGCTTCAAAACTATTTCAAAATCGGTTGGCGCAATCTGCGTAAAAACGGAATATCTACGTTTATCAACATCTTCGGGCTGTCCGTCGGACTGACCTTTACGCTGTTGATCGGCAGCTACGTGTGGGACGAATGGCAGGTCAATGCCGATTTACGAAATATTGATAACCAATACATTATCCAAAGCAAGTGGAAGCAGCCCAACATGGGCATAGAAATTACGTCGCTCGCACCGTTGGCCAAAACCCTGAAAGAGCAATATCCCAATTTGGTTGAAACTTATTACCGTTTTGACGGCGTTTCCACCACGATTTCCAAAGGCGCTAACCATTTTAGAGAAGACATTCAAATCGGTGATTCTACGCTGTTAACCATGTACGGTTTTCCGCTCCTACATGGAGATGCCCGTACGGCGCTGAACCGACCCAACTCGGTCGTTCTTTCTGAAAAAATGGCCCTCAAATACTTCGGCAAAACGGATATTATCGGACAAACCATTCAAATAGAATCGTTTACGAGAGAACGGAAGGATTTTATGATTACGGCGGTATTGGCTCCCCTACCCTTCAATTCCGTCACTCAATTTGTCAGCACCGAAATCCCGGTCCTGTTGCCCATGAGCAGTTTGGCTTTTTTTGGCCGCGAAGCAGGCATGACAACTTGGGATAATGCCTACGTGGTCAACTACATCGAACTGAAAAAAGGCATCACTCCCACTGATTTACAAAAACCTATTACGCAAACCATTGCTACGAACGCCTCCGAATTGGTAAAAGCGAATCTTGAGGCAATTCTGAAACCGTTACGCACGCTGCACCGCGAAAACAACAACGGACTCATTAACAAAACCCTCCTGACACTCAGTTTAGTAGCTCTGTTCATTGTGTTCATGGCCGTTGTCAATTTCGTTAATATCTCCATTGGCAGTTCGTCAAGTCGACTCAAAGAAATCGGGGTTCGGAAAGTATTGGGGAGTGAAAAAAGACAGGTGATTGGGCAATTCCTGACCGAATCCATTCTCATTGCTTCTTTCAGCACGCTTTTTTCGTTGGTTTTATACGAAGTGACGCGGTCATTTTTTGCCGAAATCTTAGGAAAAGAACTTCGTTCTGTCTTTAGTGCACTCCCCTTCTTTTTAATCAGTGCCCTATTTTTGGGGCTTCTTGTCGGGCTGATTGCCGGGGCTTATCCAGCTTTCGTGCTGTCGTCGTTACCGTCCATTGACTCCATGAAAGGCAAAATGAAAACTGTCAACCAAAAAAGCATTTTCCGCTACTCACTGATGACCGTTCAGTTTGCCATTGCGCTGTTTGTCTTTGGGGCCGCCGTCGTCATTGCCCGACAGGTTAACTATTTCTTTGACAAAGACTTAGGCTATTCCAAAGAATCCATTGTGTGGGCTGCCGTTCCGCGCGATTGGTCTGCGCAGGGCATTGAAAAAATGGAAACCATCCGCAAAGAAATGACTCGCCTGCCCGACGTGCGCGAAGCCAGTCTGTCGTTTGAAATTCCAAATGGAAAAACGGGCTTTCAATCAGGGCTTTTCCGCGTAGGCCAGGACTCTACGCAAGCCGTCTTTGTGCCCGTTTTGCAAACCGACGAAAACTATGTGCGCACCTACCAAATCCCTATAAAAAGCGGTACGTTTTTTCACCAATCGCAACAAACGTTTGCCCCCGACCGTATTGTGTTGAACGCCAAGGCGGCTAAAGTGTTGAATTTCTCCACCCCTGAAGCGGCTCTTGGGAAGCAGGTAAGATTACAGGGTTTCCCACAACCGTTTACCGTGGTCGGCGTCACCGGCGATTTTCATTTTGAATCCATGCGCCAGAACATCGGCCCCTTGGCTTTCATTCATCTCAAAACCACCAACGTGTACCGTTATTTTTCCTTCAAAATTCAATCTGCTTCGTTGAAAAAATCAGTGGCTTCGCTCGAAAAAAAGTGGAATGAATTGCTGCCGGGAGCGCCGTTTGAATTCAAATTTTTGGATGAAATGCTTCAGAATTTGTATCAATCGGAAGTACGACTCAAAAAAGCCGCGCAGTTAGCTACCGTTTTATCCATCATTATTGTGCTTTTGGGAGTGATCGGCATGGTATCGCTGAGCGTAGCGCGTCGCACCAAAGAGTTGGGCATTCGCAAGGTATTGGGTGCCTCGGGCGTCAGTTTAGTGATGCTGTTTTTGAAAGAATTTTTGGTGGTGAGTACAGTGGCTGCGCTCATTTCTTTTCCGCTGGTGTTAATGACCATGAATCAATGGCTTCAAAACTACGCGTATCGCATCGAAATGAGTTGGCTTCCTTTTGCGGCCGTTGGAATTGTTTTTGGCTTATTGATTATCTTTCTGGTTGGTTTTCAAACCTTTAAAGCAACGTTAATGAACCCAACCCGGTCGTTGCGCTCTGAATAACAAACTTTTACATTTCGTTTACATTCTTTTACAGGCATTTTTCTTTTTGTTCGGTTGTATCGGATACTTTTGTTTCCATCGAGATGAACGCGGAAACAACCGACAGAAATGAAACCAATCAAAGTACCGGCAAGAAGTTTATACAAGAGAAGAGCAAAACTGTTTTTCCTGCCGGTATTATGCCTTTTCAGCACTCTCTGCAACGGGCAATCAAAACTGATAAAGAGCCAAGGCTCGGATCAGTATCAGAATGTTCATTGTGGATTGCAGGATAAGGCCGGGAATATGTGGTTCGGCACCACAGGCGAAGGGGTTTATTGCTACGATGGTAAATCATTTACCAATTTTACGACGAAAGATGGGTTGAGCAGTAATACAGTTTGTTCTATTTTAGAAGATAAAGCTGGAAATATTTGGCTCGGCACCATTGCCGGACTTTGTCGGTATGCCCCCAAAGGGGCAGGTGGGAAAAACTTTACCATTATTCCAATCGCCGTATCAAATTGCCGCTTTTTCAATCCTATTACTCCCGTAAACAATAACTCATCCGCAAAGAATGCCGTGTGGAGTATGTTTCAGGATAAAAGCGGCACCCTTTGGTTCGGCACTTCTGAGGGTGTCTATTGCTACGCAGGAAAATCATTTACCCGTTTTTTAGATAACAAGAGTATCATCAATAAAAATGCGCTTCAGCTTAAAAGTATTCAATGCATTTTGGAAGATAAAGCAGGAAATATGTGGTTTGCCTCTTGGAACCGTGAGGGTGTGTGTCGTTTTGATGGTAAAACTGTAGCCTCTTTCAAACCGAATGATGATGATATGGTTTATTCCATTTTGCAAGATAAAAACGGCAACTTATGGTTCGGTACCAGAGACCATGGCGCGTGTCTTTATGACCCCAAACAAGCAGATGGAAAAGCCTTTACCGATTTTTCAGACATAAAAGTCTTTAGTTCAAGCTGTATTTATTCCATGGCAGAAGATAAATCTGGAAAAATTTGGTTCGGTACAGAGCATGGAAGCGGTGACAAAACTGACACGCTTGGCGGAGTATGGTGTTACGACCCTTCGGCCGCTCGGCGGTCCGATTCGCTCAGGGCAGGTTCAAAATCCTTTAAAAACTTTACAACGAAGGACGGGCTTTCTCATAACTCCGTTTTTAGTGTCACATTGGATAAATCGGGTCAATTTTGGTTTGGCACCAGAGGTCTGGGCTTGTGCCGATACGACCTTAAACAGGCCGTTGGAAAAGCCTTTACCAATTTTGTAGAAAACACGCATAAACAATAGAAGAAATAAACAACTAAAAAATCACAAAAATGAAAAAATCAATGATGCGTCTGCTCGCCACGCTAAGTGTAGTGTTGGCATTCTCTACCACCAACACCTTTTCTAAAGGCGGTGAAAACTACTTTTATGGTAACCCTCTGGTTTTGAACGGCAAACCCTTGGATTATCAAACTTTTTGGAAAGGAAGTAAAGGCGTATTGGCGCTGGTCAAAGGCAATCCCACTTCGTCAGAAGCCACTAAAGTTCCTTTTAAAATTTACCTCAAACACGATGGGCAGGTGATTAACAAAGGTCTATCTTCCGATTCACGTGAATTGTACGAAGTAGAAATAGCCCATATTCTGGCATTAGCCCGTTTTGGTGACCAACTCATTATCGAACCTGCTCGCGAAAGCGATGCCAAGGCTAAACGCGTCATCAATTTGACCAAGATTGACTTAATGTACATGATTTTCAGCCCTATGTTTGCCAAACAAAAAGGCGGCGACGGGTGCTAAATTCTCTTTATCATTTTGGAAGAAATGAACAGCCATGAAATTTAATTTTAACTAATGAAAAAGCATTTCTTACCAAACCAACTGTATCTGTTGTTACTGTTAGTGGTTTTTGTTACTTCCTGCAAACCGCAAAACAAACCTGAAAACGCAGATGGCAGCGTAACTGAGCAGATAGCTTCAAGCACAACGCCAACCGGTACTATTTTCGGAGCAAATACATCCGCCGAAATTGACGAAAACATCCGCAGTATCTTTCAGGACAACAATGGGATTTATTGGTTTGGCACAAATGCCGCAGGAGTGTATCGGTATGACCCCAAACAGGCCGCTGGGAAAAACCTAACTCAGTTTACGGAAAAGGATGGGTTAGCCAACAATCAGGTTCAATCCATTCAGGAAGACAACGCAGGCAACATTTGGTTTGGTACGGGAAGATTCGGCGTCAGTCGCTTTGATAGTAAAACCTTTACCACATTTACCACAAAAGAAAGTTTGGAATTAAACAACGATTGGAAAAAAGAACCGGACAATCTATGGTTTTATGCAGGAGGCGGAGCTTATCGCTACAATCCCAAACGGGCAGTTGGCCATTCGTTGACTTATTTGCCTTTTCCTAAACCGGATTTTGACGCTAAGTATACATCCGCCCCGCCTGAGAATCTTAGCCGCTACGCTGTTTACTGTACGTTGAAAGATACAAAAGGGAATCTTTGGTTCGGCACTCAGGCAAATGGCGTGTGCCGCTACAATGGAAAAACCTTTACTTGGTTTAGGGAAAAAGGCTTGGCTGGTCCGGCAGTTCTTGCGCTGTTTGAAGATAAAAACGGAAATATTTGGTTTGGCAACAATGGCTCCGGATTATTCCGATACGATGGAAAATCGCTAACCAACATTACCGAAGAAAAAGGACTGAGCAATAAGGAATTCAGCGTATCCAATAAACCTGGCCCAGGTACTCTGGCTCGTATTTATTCGATAAACGAGGACAATACTGGAAATCTTTGGATAGGAACGGTTGACGCAGGAGTTTGGCGATACGATGGTAACCAATTAACGAATTACACGGCCAAAGATGGGCTTACAAGTAATGCTGTCAATACTATTTATAAAGACAAAAAAGGGGAGCTTTGGTTTGGGACAGACGCCGCAGGTATGTGTAAATTCAATGGGTTATCCTTCACTAAGTTTGTGGTTAGATAGCATTCTACATTGGGCACGGCGTCTAATACTGTGTTAGTGGTCATTGTAGGACGTCACTTAGACATCGAACATACATTAGAAATGAAACAAAAAATATGAAAAAAATCATTTATGCGCTGATCTTACCGCTGGTTGTGGTAAGCGGACTGGTACTTGCTAATCGCGAAATCAAAAATGAAACTTCTAAAAAGTCAATCCCAAAGCCTTCGGGCGGCGTTCCGCTCTCTGCTGCTGAAAGGAACGCCGCATTGAAAAAATGGGAGGCTACCCCGGATGGTATAATGTTCAAAAAATGGGAAGCGTCTCCCGCAGGCAAAAAAGTGTATGCCAGTGAAGCTAAAATAAGGAAGCATATAAGTGCTTTTACCAATATGGAGGGAGTTGTAACCTCTCTTTCTCTTCCGCCAGGCTCAAGATTAGGTTTCGGAGTGATGGTAAGGATTAATGGTGACGATTATATTGTAAAATTTGAGCCAGAAAAGTCTCAACTTGAGCAATTGTACAGTCTGAAAGTTAACGACAAAATAATTATAAAAAGCCATAGCGTATCGCACGCGCCCAAGTATTCCTATCCAATAGTATCGGGCGACTATGTAGAACGAGATAGTAAAGTAATTTTTAAACGTGTCCCCCGAAAAGGCGGTTGCTAAGTAAATAAATTATGAAATACGCACACGTAATGCTTTGTTGTTGATGGTTGTTTTTCACACCTCCTGTGGACAAAACCAAACAAACACATCAAAAGATAATATCAAGTCTGAAATCACAGACACACTCACTTCTAACATTTGGGATATCGAGCAAGATAGAAATGGGAATATTTGGTTTGCAGCGAGCGATGGTGTTTTTCGATACGATCCCAGACGGGCAGTTGGAAAATCGTTTACCAAAATCACAGGCCAACTGATCTCAGAGCCTTTTTTTTCTGTTTTTGAAGATAGTAAGGGGAATTTTTGGTTCGGCACGTATGGCTCAGGTGTTTTTTATTACGATCCCAGACGGGCAGATGGAAAATCCTTTCAAAATTTTACAACAAAAGACGGACTTGCCGATAATTCTGTTGTGCCTATTTATGAAGATAAAGCCGGCATTATTTGGCTTGGCACAGCAGGTGGTGTAAGCCGCTATGATCCCAGACGGGCAGTTGGTAAATCGTTTCGAAATTTTACAACTGCGGATGGACTGTCCAATAATGATGTTCACGCTATTGTTGAAGACAAAACAGGCAAAATTTGGTTTGGATCACGGGGTGATATTTCCATTTATGATGGTAAATCATTTACCACTCTCACCGATAAAGACGGCAGAACTTTCAGTAACGTATGGTCTATGATTAAAGACAAAAAAGACAATATCTGGTTCGGCGCCGATGGTCTTTGGCGCTATGACGGCAGCTCCTTTACCCAAATCGATGAGGTTGGTGCTGGTATTATAATCGAAGATAAAAAGGGAAACGTTTTGACCAGTCTAGGTGGGCCTATTTTCCGTTATGATGAACAGTCATTGTCTGATAAAAAGCCACATGTAACAGTAATAAAGACAAAATATGAAGGGCCTAGGAATCTGCCTTTTGGGATGTTATGGGCTAATGATGAAAGTATTTGGATTGGAGCTGACCGTTACCGTTATGATGGAAAGACCCTAACAGACTTTAAAAGTGCAGCCGGTCAGAAATAAGTGCTTTTTACGAACATTTTTTACAGCAAAAAACAAAGGAAAATGGCAAAGTATGCGTTTCGCAACCTGATTTATAACTGGCTTTTGGTGGGGATATTTCTAAACTCTTGCAATGGTCAGCCGAGGAAGACGACTGATGCATCAAAACCAAGCCCAACAGTTATCAAAAACTTTAAAGCCGTTGGCTTGGCTCCCGATTTTGACACTACCTTAGTCAGTCAATACTTCCGAAGTATTTTTCAGGATTCGAAAGGGAATTTATGGTTTGGTTCCTTAGGCGAAGGCGTAGTGAGGTATGATAAAAAAACGTTGACCTACTTTTCCAATCCAGATGGTTTTGTTAACAACACTGTTTATGCTATCAATGAAGATAAAGATGGCAATATGTGGTTTGGCACCGATCAAGGCGTGTATAGGTATGATCCCAGACGGGCAGTCGGAAAAAGGTTTAAAAATTATAGTCAAAAGGATGGACTAAACCATATCGATATAAGTCGCAAAAGCATCCTTGTTGACAAATCCGGCACTGTTTGGGTAGGTACCCATGGCGGCGTTTACCAATATGACCCAACGGCTGATGGCAAGGGCGATAAATGTTTTTCTCTGGTTAAGCAACTGCCCATAATGAATGTGGCAGGCATCATGGAAGACAAAAGTGGAAACATTTGGTTTGCGTCTTCGGACAAAGGCGTCTTTCGTTATGACCCCACGCAGGCAGAAGGTAAAGCCGTTACTCTTTTGGCTGAAAAAGAAGAATTGGGCGAGAACTACGCAGGAGGCATAGCACAGGACAAAGCTGGAAATATATGGTTTACCATGAAAAACGGCATTTGCAAGTATGACCCCAGACAAGCCGTTGGGCAAAGGTTTACCGACTACACTTCCAAAGACGGCTTAGGCGGAACTGAATTTTGGGGACTCATTATTGAGGAGTCTGGTATCATTTGGATTACCGCCCGAGGCAGTACAACGCGCTTTGACCCTTCCATTCCCTTGCCCAACCCCCAAGCATTTACGGTATTTACACCTGCCGACGGCTTAAACTGCTGTGTTCAAAGTATGTATCAAGATAAGTCAGGAAATATGTGGTGGGGTACGGGGCAAGGACTCTATCGATTTGATGGCAAACGCTTTTATCAGGTTAAAAAGAAAGGCCCTTGGTAGTATAAACAAATCGAGACGACAGAATAAAAACACAAAAAAATGAAACGAATAAAATACTTTTTCATTTTATGGCAAGGGTTGGCCTGTTTGGCCCCTTCTGGCTATGGGCAAATGAAAACCAGCTTAAAATCAGGTCAGTTGAGCCTGATTAAATCACAAAGTACAAACCCTGGCGACAATGTTCATTGCGGTTTGCAAGACAGGAAGGGAAATCTTTGGTTTGCCACCACAGCCGATGGCGTTTTTCGCTATAACGGCAAGACTTTCACCAACTTCACAACGAAGAATGGACTAAATAGCAACGGCATTTTTGCGATATATGAAGATAAAAAAGGGAATATCTGGTTCGGGACAGACAAGGGGATATGTCGCTTTGATGGAAAAACTATTAGCCCATTTTCAGAAGCCAATGGAAATTTTATAAATCCTTTTACAAAAGAGCAAACCACAAATATTTTCGTCAATAGTATTTTAGAGGACAAAAATGGAATATTTTGGTTTGGCTCAGAAAATGGTGTTTACTGCTATGATGGGAAGGCATTTACCCGTTTTTTAGACAATCCAAATCTTGTCAATCCCACTCAATTTGACCCTAAATTGGTGCTGTGCATGATAGAAGACAAAAAAGGAAATATTTGGTTTACGACCAGGACCGAAGGCATTTATCGTTTTGATGGGAAAACTTTGTTCAACTACAAACCTAATAACGAATCTTGGCTTCGTGGGCTTTTAGAAGATAAAGACGGAAACATTTGGATTGGTAGAAGGGAAAAAGGCGTTTGCCGTTATGATGGAAAAACATTTACGAATATATTACAAAACGGCACTTTTGATTTATGCACAGTGAACGAAATAACGCAGGACAAAAAGGGGAATATTTGGTTTGCTACCGAGGGCGGTGTTTGGCATTACAATCCCAGACGGGCAGTTGAGAAAATCTTTCAAAACATTTCAAAGAAAGATGATTTTCGTCATCATGGTACTTGGTTTGTTTTAGAAGATAAATCGGGCAATTTTTGGATAGGTACGAGAAACACAGATTTGTATCGCTATGATCCCCGACAGGCAGATGGCAAAACTTTTACTCGTTTTTCGGAAAAATGAAGCAACTATTCTGCCTACTATTTTCATTCGTCTTTTTTGCTTCCTGCAACGGACAAGGCAAAACAAACTTGCCAAAAGAAAATGCAACCATTTCTACTGGTCAACCAAAGCTAATTAAGACAGAAGGCTCAGGTAAATTTGACAAGCAATATGATATACTTGGTTGTGGCTTGCAGGATAAAGCTGGCAATCTTTGGTTTGGCACAAGTAGAGAAGGCGTTTATCGCTATGATGGCAAGTTATTTACCCATTTTACAGTGAAAGATGGTTTATGTAGTAATGCTATTATTTCTATTTTAGAAGATAAAACTGGAAATATTTGGTTTTTTTCACAAGAAGAACTCTGTCGTTTCGATGGAAAAACCTTTACCAGTATCCCAATTCCTGCAGCTGTTGGCGTTAATTTCCTTTCCAATAATCCATCAAATAGTACCTCATTCGAAGAAAATAAGCTTTGGAGTGTCATGCTGGATAAAAGCGGAAAATTTTGGTTAGGAACGAGTAACGGTGTCTATTGCTATAATGGAAAAGTTTTTACCCCTTTTTTGGATAATTATAGCATTATAAATAAGAATAGAGTGCATCTCAAATGGACACAGTGTATGTTAGAAGATAAAAGCGGAAATATATGGTTCGGCTCTTGGGTTAAAGGAGATGAGGGTATTTGCCGTTATGATGGTAAATCAATAAGCCAATATAAACCCTATGGAGGAGGCTGGATTCGTCAAATTGTAGAAGATAAAAATGGAGACATACTGTGCGTTACAAGGCTGCACGGGGTTTGCCGATTTGATGGCAAAACCTTTACCAATTTTACTGAAAAAGGAGGGATTGACAATAGTTCTATTGACGCAATTTTAGAAGATAAAGCTGGCAATCTTTGGTTCGGTACAGAGAAGGGCAGCGGTCAATTAGGTGAAGATGGAGGACTGTGGCGTTTCGATGGAAAATCTTTTACTACGTTTACAACCAAAGATGGGTTAGTGCATAATGGCGTTTTTTTTATTTTGGAAGATAGAAATGGAAATATTTGGGTAGGCACAAGAAACACTGGCTTGTGCCGCTACGATCCCAGACGGGCAGTCGGAAAAACCTTTACCAGTTTTTCTGAATAGAACACGAACTCAAATGAAAGACACAAAAATGAAAAAGCATTATTTACAAACTCAAATCTTGACATTTCTATTACTATTTGCTTGTATAATGTCCTGCAACGGACAGGTGAAAACAAACTTGTCAAAAGATAATTTAAGTGCAACAAAAACAACCACGAACAGTCCGCCGAAAATGATACGTACACAGGGTGTCGTATCTGGGAATGTGGGTTGTGAGTTGCAAGATAGAGCAGGGAACTTATGGTTCAGCACGTCTGGCGAAGGTGTTTATCGCTTCGACGGGAAGTCATTTACAAATTTCACAACGAAAGATGGACTGAATGATAATGATGTAAGTGCAATAATTGAGGATAAAGCAGGAAATATTTTGTTCGGTACTAAAAGCGGAATCTGTAAGTACGATGGGGGAAAATTTAGTAAATATTTCAAATCAGATAGTTTGACTAAATTTGGAATCACCAGCCTTTTAGAAGACCGAGAGGGCAACATTTGGTTTGGCGTGATAAATAAAGGAATTTATCGGTATGATGGGAAAAATGTTTCAAATTTTCTTTACAAGTATGAGCATCCATTCTATGGTGATAGGCACGAGAAATATATCAGTGATATTATACAAGATAAAAATGGGAATATTTGGTTCAGTTCTTGGAATGGCGGTGGCGTATGGAGATATGATGGAAAAAATTTCAAGAACTTTCTTCCATCTGCAAACTATTATAAAACAAACCAAGACCAAAGAAACATCAATTATCCACAGAATACTTCCGATTATCTTTCAAGTACCTTCTATTCTCCATCGAAAGACCATATCACAGATGATATGATTTTCTCTGCCACCGAAGATAAAGCAGGAAACCTTTGGTTCGCCACCAGAAGACACGGCGCCTGCCGTTATAATGGGAAAACCTTTACAAGTTTTGGAGAAAAGGAAGGCTTTGTAAGTTATGGAATATCTTCAATTTTGGAAGATAAAAAGGGAAATATTTGGCTTGCTACTGATAAGAATGGCGTGTTTTCTTATGATGGAAAAACTTTCAAAAATTTTACCACAAAAGACGGGCTAATTAACGATTCTGTTAAAAGTATTTTAGAAGACAAAAACGGAAACATTTGGTTTGGCACAAGGGGCTTTGGTTTGAGCCGTTATAACCCTAAAAGCGCAGTTGGAAAAACCTTTACCAGTTTTTCGGAATAAATGAAAAAACTATTTATCCTCACTCTATTCCTCTCTTTTTCTGCCTTTTCACAGGAAAAAATGGGTTTATCCCTCAAAGAGAGTACCCTATTTTGGAAGGGAAATTATGCAGTTGGAAGTAACGGTCATGAAGGAACCTTGCAGTTTTTATCAGGAATGCTGACCCAATCGGCCAATGGAAAAATCACCGGCGGTAGTTTCGTTATTGACATGAATTCCATCAAAAACACGGACGAAGAAGATGAAAAAGGACGCAAAAACATAGAAGGCCACCTTAAATCGAATGACTTTTTTGACGTCAAAAAATTCCCTACCGCCACTTTTACCATTGTCAAAATGGAACCCACCACCCTTCCGAATAAATATGCCGTAACGGGCGATTTATTGATGAAAGGCATAAGCAATCGTATAGTTTTTACGGCGCTCATTAACCAAAATAAAGAGGCAATTTCCGTCAAAGCCGATCACACATTGATACGTACCCTGTGGGGAATTACCTACAAATCACAGGGGGCTTTTGATTTTGGCAACCTTAAAAATGATCTGATTTCCAATGCAGTGCCGATCAAGATGGAGTTGTTGTTTAGAAAAAAATGATGGTAGATACAACTGTATTAGCCACTACTCATATATCTGTATTTGAACTCTAATCATAGGATTAATAACAGGTTGCATATCGGCATTATATATACGCCATTGTCCCCCATTATTTCTTATTCTACTCAAATTTTCATTAAATTCAACTGCTCTCCCAATATTTTGACCAAAATGTGTTATAACCTTTTTATTTGGCCAAGTTACTTCATAGCTATATTTTGGATTGGTAGAATAAATCCATTCCATTGATATGAAAAAACCCTCATTTGGAATAGGAATGTTATATTTACTTACATCAATATCAAACCAACCATCCCCTCTACGAGCATGGACTATCAAATTTTCCTGCAGCAAATCCTCTCCCGGCATTCCATTTTGGTTCTTATATATACGCACTCGAAACGGAGTTTTATGTTTACCTAATCTACTAATCCAATAACCTACTTTATGTATGTAACCCTCTGATTGTAAATAGTTGGGAATAAGTACAGCTATTTCCTGAACTGTCGGAAAAGAAATTTGTCCCACAGATCTCGTAGTAGTTTTTATCTGAGAACCTAACCATAATGTATGCTTTTTGCGGTTGTTTTCAATAATGACTTCTTGTAGTTGGAAAGGCTTTTCAGATAAAAAAATCTTCATTGGATTTTTCCACTGAGAAAAAGGAATTTTATACTCAAAGAAACCTAAACATCCAACAATAAGCGTATCGCCGACAGGGCGTTCGTCAAGTACAAAATATCCGTTTTCATCTGTACTTGTGCCCCATTTACGATGTTCATCAGTAACAAAAGCAAAAGGGACAGGTTGATTAGCCTGTTTGCTAATTACCTGCCCTTTGTACTGATTTTGGGCCATTAAACCCATACATGAGACAACATAAGCAATTGTAAATAAGCACTTTATGTTAAACATAATTTATAATCCGTTTATTGGACGAAAAAGTGACATTAAATCACATAAATTCAAAAAAATTACCCTGATATTTTCGCAAGTTCATAGGTTTACAAGCATGATAAAGCGGTATTAAGGTATTTAGATACCCGTTTCGGTGTATTAAGAATAGAATTTTAAACAGAAATAACCCGGCAGAAAGGCTCCATCATTGAGCTAATTCTGCTACATTTGAGACAGAACTTATGGAAATCATGGCAGGTAAATTGGCAATCGTGGCTTCTTTTTTAGTGATCAGCATGCTGTTTGGACAGTTTGCCTGGGTAACTTCTGCCACTGATAAAATCACTCCGGAGCGCTTTGAAGAAAAAGCCAATCTGGCGCTCCGCCGTACAGGTCACCATCTGTTGTTGGCAGGCGGCGATTCCACTTCCCGCATTCCTGCGGTTAAGAAATTGGAGGATGGCACGTATGTGATACAATTAAGCAAATCCTTCGATTACAGCCGTTTGCCTTCTGTGTTACAGGAGTCGCTCGACCTTCACGGCATCAAAAACAACTATGATGTGGCGGTCATGGACTGCAAAACAAACGAATTGCAGTTGGGGTACAATTTTCAGGATTATTCCAAAACCAAGGAAGTTGCCTGCGTCGGACGTGAACAGATAATGAGTTGCTATAATGTAAAAGTTACTTTCTCTCTGCCCGAAAATCACCCTAAGTCCAACCCGGTTTGGTGGACGTTGGGCTTGAGTCTTGCTTTCATCGGCGTTTCATACATTGTGCTTTCGCGGAGAAAAACAGTTCCGGCTCCGCTTATTCAAACGTCCGATGAACAGCCCATTGAAAAACCGACGCGGCTGCATTTTGGGGAGTCAAGTATGGATGTAGAAAATCAACTGCTTTATTCTGCCAATACGCAACATAATCTCACCTTTCGCGAAGCAAAATTGTTGCACTTATTCATTAAACACCAAAACCAAGTCTTAGACCGGGATTTCATTCTCAAATCGGTTTGGGAAGATGAAGGTGTAACGGTGGGACGCAGCGTTGATGTTTTTGTATCGCGTCTGCGAAAGTTGCTTCAGGAAGATTCTTCCTTAAAAATTGCCGCCGTTCATGGCGTTGGCTATCGACTGGAAGTCAGTCATTCTAACGACGCCTAACTCACTTCTTTCATTTTACAGTATCCTTAACACCATTGTTTTAATGGCGTTTATGGCAACTCATTGCTAATTTTTACTCTACAACTCAATCACGACCGAACTCCATCACGAGAACTTCCATTCTATTCCTTACCTTTTTACTATTTAGCACAACCGGTTACTCTTTCCATGGGGGTAGGACAAGTTAGTTATAAATCTCAAAAATAGCGATATTTGGTTTATGAACACAGAAGAGCAAGAGTTTTACGCCCTTTATGCTAAATTTTCAGCATGGAAAACGAGTCAGTCTAAGCA
>Ga0247844_1005737_pt1 | contig 15537 bp, 12 predicted proteins | sample LaCtaG_FD_192421 | JGI IMG/M metagenome (GOLD analysis project Ga0247844, IMG submission 192421) | Freshwater microbial communities from meromictic Lake La Cruz, Castile-La Mancha, Spain - LaCruzMarch201714.5m_1 | ecosystem: Environmental > Aquatic > Freshwater > Lake | place: Spain: Castile-La... | reverse complement strand
TAATGCCCGTAAGGTTTGCTAAATTTAATAATATTTAAACCTTTCTTAGCTCTTGTTACTGCCACATACCATACTCTTAACTCTGAGTCTCTATCTTTTTGTGTCTTGTCTCTTAGAGTACATATCTTTGGACATGCCTCAAAAACAACCACATGATCAGCCTCACCACCTTTTACCTGATGTATTTTATCTATAATAATCAATGGTTTAGTGGTATAATCAATACCTTTTTCTATTAATTTTTGAATATAATTTATATCTGTTACTTTAATTTCTAAGGCCGTTGTCCATGATCCCTTGTTCTGTATTAAACCACATTTCTCATTCAATAATTTATAATTAAAATGATCTTCTTTAATTGATTTCCATTTCTTTGATGTCATGGTTCTCCAACCATGTTCTATGTTATTTATATATTTATATAAAAAAGTAACTTCTTCTCTGTTGATATATTGGTCTTCCATTAATTTATTCCATAGTGCAATAGATTTCCAATGACTTGAATTTACTGATCCTAATCCTTTTGCATTTTTAAAATGTAATCCCATATCTCTGGCAGTATTTCTAACTTCAACCAATTCGTTTTTAGTTCTTGTTAATATCATCCAAGTATCACTAAGATAATCTTTAAATTTAATATGGCTTAATTTAAAATTATCTGTGCTTACATATCCTTTGTGACCTGCTGGATAGTATTGTTTCTTTTTTCTATTAACTACATTCTTAATAATGTTTACTGAAAATCTTAATATCTCTTCTGGTAATCTTCTTGATTGTCTTAACACAATAGATCTTCCTGGAAACTTTAAAAATTCCTCTACACTAGCTCCATTCCATTCATGTATGGCCTGATCGTCATCACCTGCTATATAAACTTTTTTAGCTTTGACTGCCATTAAGTAAACAAAGTCCCACTGTAATGGAGTTAAATCCTGTGCCTCATCTACAATAAAATAATCTGTTTCAAAAGAATGGTCATTTATTAAAAAGTTCTCTACCATATCGGTAAAATCCATGAAGAAGCCATCTTTGAACTTTATCCAATTATTAACTATATCTACTAAGTTACGCCAGTCTTTTGTCTTTCCTTCTGAACTATCGTTATCATAAGCTTCTTTTAAAGTTATCTTACAGTTTCTTGCTTTCTCATATAATTGAATAGGATAGTTTTTAATAACTAACTTTCCATCATCTTCCTTCTCAACCTCTAATTTAATTTTTTCTCCTCGTTCTAAATAACTAAATGCAGGGATATGTTTTCTTTCATCTATTATTTCTAATGCTGCATCTCTTGTTCTTGATAAACACATTGAATGTATTGTTTTAAATAATGAAAAAGAATCTTCTTTATATGTACCTTTAAATTTTTTAAGAACTCTTTCCATTCCTTCTCTTGCAGCTTTAACAGTATAAGAACAAAAACCAATATAATCAGGGACCATATATTTTCTTGAAATACCTTTCTCAACTATATTTAATAAACTATGAGTCTTCCCTGTTCCAGGAGGGCCAAATATTTTAATTGTTTTTTTAGCAATAGCTTTAAGTATCTCTGGATTCTCACGTATACTATCTGCTGCATTTCTAACTTTAGTTTGCGGTAAATTCATTTGATTTCATTTCTTTTTTAAATTTTTCTATGTTCTCTGTATTGTCTCTTGGTACAACTTTAAATGTTTGAAGTGTTGAATAACATCTACCTTTGTATTCTTGATATGTTTTATGCAATTGAATAAATCTTTTATGAGCATCTTTTTTATCAGGAAATTTATTTTTTTCTTTTTCACACAGTTTAGCTAAAATCTCACCAAGACTTGTTTCATATGCTTTGTTGTATTTTTGTTTTGCATAGTTCTTAAATGAAGTTACATTCCAAAAGTATCTTCCATTTTCTTTATCTTCCTTCCAAACATATCCCATTTCTATTTGACTTAAATCATTACCACCTCTTCTTTCATCAATGAAAGCCGTAAGTATTGCAAAAAATTCTGACATTTTTTCTTCACCTTCATCATAGCTATCTACTATTTTCATTTGAGTAAACCAATTGTCTTTCATTGTTTGAAATTCTTCTGATGGCAGCATTGTCCATTGAATGTTTTCTTCCCAACATCTTTTAGCTATTGTATTTTGAGTCCACAATTGATCCGTTGTCATTGATACAACAACTTCATCTCCTTGTTCATTAACCATTGTAAGTAAATGTCTTCTAGGCATTGTCTTAAGCATTCTATAATCTGTTACCATTACAATCTTCTCTACTAAACCATACTTCCTAGTTCTGCAGCCAACACGATCGCAGTGTCCTAACTCATCTATTTGTCTACAATTATTTTTATATAACCAAATATCTTCTTCATCTTTTTGATCTACCACATCTTTCTTTTTCATTACTTGAGATACCTTTGTAGCAAATTCTTTATGATTAAAACCGTCTTTAGATAGAAAATGTTTTTCTACAAATTCATGCATTTCATTTCTTATTTTCTCTTCATCTTCTCCATGAATTTTTCTTGCAACACATCCAAACTGCATTAAAACTTTATCTCTTTCTCCTTCTCCTACGTTATTCTCAAAGTAATAATCCATGCATGGAGGATAATCAGATGTAAACTTATTTCCTATCTTAAATAATTCTTCAGGTGTTATTTTTGTAATAGGCATTTGTAAAAACTCTTCCAATGTATAAAGATCATTCATGTCATAATCTTTTATTGCCCATCTTCTTTCTGGCCCATTATCTTTTGCATTAAAGTATGGGACGTTTAACATGTTGCCTGTTCCATCTTCTGATAATCTTGTTTGCACTGGGAAAATATCAATTGTTTTTTTAGGTCTTCCTAATTTTAAAGATAATGTTCTTAATCTTGTTTTTAATTCTTTTGCTGAGACACTTCCGTCTATAAATAAATATGCGTGTATACCACCAGATTTAGATTTAAATGGTGTAAAGGGTAATCCCCATGATTTTATTTTTGCTAATACTTCGTTAGCTTCTTCAACTGATTTAATTTTATCTACATCAATACATCCATAGCTACAGGAGCCATCTGGACGTGTTGGTACAATACCAATAGGAGTTTTTCCCTCAATGTGATCTGTAAATAATGGAAGCTCATTTCCATCTACAGGAAACTCTTTCCAATTATATTCTCCTTCAACTTTGCCATCCGACCTCTTCAAGCCCGAAGGCTTGAAGATGCCGTACTTTCGTTTGGATCCATCGAAGAGTTCTAGGAACCTACCGAAGTCCATAAATTAAAATGGAGTTTCTTCAGTAGTTGCTTCAACTTCTTCTTCACCATGCTTAACGTTGACTGCTCCTTTTTTACAACTCATGTAAAAATCTTGCGCTGCATTAAGCAATGTATTGTTTGGAATATCTTTATTCCATTCAATCTCCCAACCATACCATGATCCTAAACTATTTTTTTCTAAAATAGTTTTTAGAATATAGATTTGAGAAAATGCTGGAGGCATAAAAAATCCTTTTACACCTTTTCTTCTCTGAGTCATCATCATAGAATTCCATTTTCTGGATTTTTTTCTTTGAGTTGCTTTCATTGTAATCAAAGCTGACTCTTTTGGTTGGTCATTGTCATCAACTAATAAAACATAATGAGAAGCTGTCTCCTCAATATAGTTTCCATTTTCTAAACGATCCTTTTTATCTGGACCTCTTTTAGTTTTAGTTAATATATCTGATGATGAATCATAGATAGCAACAGGTGCCCCTGCACCTTCTTTGCCTCTATCTCTCCATTCTAGATATTCTAACTTATAAAAACATGGAACAACTCTAATACCTTTAGCCCCATCATATAATTGATCGGACACAGTATTATAAATCATACCAGGTCTTGCGTTAGCTATGTATTTAGAATCACCAGCAGTTACCTGTGGGGAAAGTTGGCTCAAGATTTTTAAAAACGGTAGAGCCACATCTTGTGACCCAATGTTTTCTAATCCTGCTCCAGACATCTTTTCCAGTGACGCAATGTCTACTGAAGGTAGTGGTGCTTCGTTTTTCTTTACTACTGCTTTTACTTGTGCTTGTGTTTGTGCAACCATTATTTACTCCTTGTTTGTTATTTTTGTTTTGTTTGCAACGTATATACCGAATATATCGGAAGGAACCATACGACCATTTTGAATTTGTTCTCTTACGAACGCTTTCAAGGTCATCGGTTCAACCTTTTCGGCTTGTTTATAACTATGACCTTTTTGTTGAACTAAGTCAATAAGTTCCTTAGCCTTATCATCCTCAGATCTACCAAAAGTAACAGTTACATTGTTTTTGATTAAATCACCATGTCCGTTGTCCCTGAGCCATTGAAATGCCTCATTGGTTTTATCGGTTGGGATCTTAGCAGCATAGTAGGGTTTTACTTCTACTGCTGAACCATCTGCTAATTTTAATAAAGAAATACCCATCTCTTGCATTAAATTAGGTATTATCTGCTCAGATAACTTAAGCTCCTGTTCTTGAATCTCTTTTAATTGATTCTCGATATCTGCTATTTGTTTCTGAACGTCTAATAACCTTGTGCAAGCTACGGATATATCCTTAACTTTACTACTATCTACATCTATTGATGAAGATAATGTTTCAAGATCCATAAAGACCTCCTTTTTTTGTTTGTAATGTTGTTTAAATTATCTTATAAATAATGTCAAATAAAAAATTAATAATGAACAATGATTAAATACAAGTTTAAGACGAAACCTTACGACCATCAAATAAAAGCTTTGCAAGAGTCATGGAATAAAAAAGAATATGCTTGGTTTATGGAGATGGGTACAGGCAAAACTAAAGTTGCCATAGATAATATTGGTATTTTAAAACAACAAAACTTAATAGATACAGCCATAATCGTAGCTCCTAAATCAGTGTACTTAAACTGGGAAGATGAAATTGCGAATCACTTATCTGATGAAGTTCCTTACTCTATTTACTCTTGGAACAAATCTAAAAAAGATATTGATACTAAAAATTTAAAAGTTTATTTAATTAACACAGAAGCATTATCTCATAAAAGCGGTGTATCTTTTGTTAAAGATCTTTTAATAAAGAATCCTAAAAATATTTTTATTATAGATGAAAGTACAGCAATAAAAAACCAGTCAGCACTAAGAACAAAAAGCATTTTAAAACTATCGCAATTAGCCCTGTACAAGCGGATATTAACAGGATCACCAGTAACAAAATCTCCATTAGATTTATATACTCAATGTGCTTTCTTAAGTCCAGAGTTATTAGGGTTCTCTAGTTTCTATAGTTTTAGGGCTAGATATGCTGTTATGGATGCTGTTCATGTAGGCAATCAAAGATATATTCATATTCCTAAGTATTATGTAAATTTAGATGAATTAAATATCAAATTAAAAACATTCTCTTATAGGGTAAGGAAGGATGAATGTTTAGATCTTCCTGAAAAAATCAAACAGTTAAGAACAATTCAATTAACTACAGAACAAAGAAGTGTTTACAATAACTTAAAAGAAAAAGCCATTGCTATTATGCAAGACGAATCAGTAAGCTTTACAGTTAAGCTTGTAGAACTATTAAGATTACATCAGATCACAAATGGTTTTTTAAAAACAGATGAAGGCAATATAAAAGAATTTAAAGATAACCCTAAGATGGATGAACTATTAAACATTTTAGAACAAATAGAAGGCAAAGCTATTATCTGGGCTAATTATGTTCATAATATAGAATCTATTACTTCTAAGTTAGTAGACATATATGGTAAAAATTCTGTTGTTAATATTTATGGTGATGTAGATGCTGTTAAGAGAAAAGAGGCAGTACATAGATTTCAAAATGATCCTGAGTGTAAATTTTTTGTAGGCAATCCAAGTACAGGGGGTTTTGGATTAACTTTAACTGCAGCAAGTTATGTAATCTATTTTTCTAATAATTATAATTATGAAATTAGAATACAATCAGAAGACAGAGCTCATCGTATAGGTCAAAACAAAAATGTTACTTACATTGATATTGTTGCTAAAGATAGTGTGGACTTTCACATTATGAAAGCATTGCAGAACAAATTACAAATATCTAATAAAACTTTAGGAGAGAACGTTAAGAATTGGATTTAAAGTATTGGTCTACTTTTTTTAACCATTTATCTTTGTATTCATCTAACATTGATTTATCCATATCAAATTGTTGATAATATAAATCTTTAGTACATACACAAATAACTCCTTTGTTAATTGGTCCAAAGTTATCTTCATGTGCTAATGCATAAGCAGCTATTTGATAAAAGTAATCATCTATCCATTCTGCTCTTTTAGGTTTATTTGCTTGTTTAAAATCTATTATTGTGGGCTCACCAGAATGCTCTCCAACTAAATCAGTTGCTCCAGCATATAAATCTTTATAAGCTAAGGATACCTCATTACCATATATAACTTTTAATGGTTCTAAATTTTTTATTATTGTGTGGGCCATTCTTCTTGATAAATCACCTTGAGAAGTTAAGTTTAAATAACCAACACCATTCATGTATTGTTCAATAACATAATGCATTTCAGTTCCTCTCAGTGCAGCAGCTTGTGTTATCTTTCTTGCTTCTTCAGCGCCTACTCTATCTCTCCATTTTTGTAATGATTCTTGAGATTCTTTTGGTTTAGTAGCTGATAGTATAGTTGTTACACTAGGAATCTTTTTACCCTCAACATCATAGGTCCGTTGTCCCTTGTCCGTTGTTGCTCGTTCGTATTTCTTGTATGGGTATTTTTTATCCCAAGAAAAGTCTCCAAGGATTGATTTGTTGTTATCTTCAATAAACTTCATTATTAGTTTTTATAGGAGGTACTACAGGTCGTCAAGGATCGATTTCGTGCGTATACGTGCGTTTATGAAAGGAAATGTTTGATGATTGCACCTAAAAGTAACAAAACTACAGCAACTAAGAAACCTATAAAAGCATTTACATATCTATCTAATTTCCCATGAATACTCATTACGTCATCATGTAAATGTTTTAAATGATTATTTTTAATAGAGTCTATATCTTTTTTAACACCTGTAATGTGACCTTGAATACTAATAATGTTTTCTCTTACTGTTTTAGGAGTCATCATCTTCATCTTTCGGTGTAAAGTCTCTGCATTCATTGCATTGACAATTTTTACATATTTCTACTTTAACATCATCAATATCTTCTATTAATCTTTCTCCACAATGATTACCATGTCCACAATTTTTACAATACATATTATCCTTGTCTAGCTATTTGTTGACTTAAAGTATCAAACGGAAATAAGTTTTTTACTTGTTGTTCTCTTGCTTCAGGTTGTTGCGCTGCCTGAGGTGTCGTTAAAGGTTGTATTCTAGGTGGTTGCAAAGCATTACCTGCTGTTTGTTGTGCTTGTTCTTCTTCTGCTACCGCTGTTGCAGCTGGAGCGCCTACTCCATAATCCTGATTTAAAGCTGTTAACGCTCTTGTATTACCTTGTACATAAGAATTTCTAAATGCATCTGCTTCTAGATTATATGCTGGTGGAGCATAGTTTCTAGCTTCCATTTCAGGAAACATTCTTTCTCTTTCTGATTTAGGAAAAGAAGAATATTTAAATCCCTGTTTAGGAACTCTCGTAGGAGTGTTTTGTAATCTTTGAATAATCTCTTCTGGTTTAATATTTTTAGGATCTACTTTTGGAAGATCTTGATCTTCATCAGCTAAATAATTTGCAAATCTAGCAAAAGCTCTTGTTCTTGTTTCTCCTGTTGTTACGGGAACCCCTAAAACTTTTTTAGTTCCAACTTCTCCTGCAGCTTTTGCAACTCTTTCTTCAGGAGATAATACATCCATCATATATCTTAAAGATGTAGGATCAGATAATATTTTACCAGCTCTTGTTGATAGATATAAAAATACCAATGGGGCAAATATATTACCAGTAGCAAGACCACCTCCTCCTAATACAAAGCCTCCTAATATTGCAGAACTTCCTCCAAGTGTTAATCTTCTTTGTAAGAATGAGGAAGTTTCAGATATTGGAACATCCTCTAATGCTTTTGTATAACTGATGAATCTTTCTAAGTTATTTAAAGCTTCTACTCCTTGTTTTCCTCCACCATATGCAGTTACTAACATTCTTCTACCTTCATCAATTGTTTTAGAATTACCACGTTTTCCCAATTCTTTAATAAATGTATCAGAACTAAATTCTGCAAAATCATCTACACCAAATTTAATATCAATTACTTCATTACCTTTTCCATCTAACGCGTCTTTGACTGTAAATCCTCTAGCCGCAGCAAAATCTTCTTGTCCTAATTTTCTTAATACGTCATTAGTCATGTCAGCTGTTTTAGGTAATTTAAGTAAGTTTTCTTCTGCAAATTTAAAAATTCCTTTTGAAGTTTTTGGACTAAAAGAAGATATAAAAGCATTATACATATATCTATTAAATGCTCTATTAAACATTTCTTTACCTTCTTTACTTGTATTATATCCATATAATATTTTTAATTGCTCAACAGCATCAGCATCACCAGACTTAAATACATTTTTTTCTACAACATCAAATAATTGAGTAGCACTAATTGATTCTGCTCCTGTAATTCCATTTAATTGTTTATTAGTAAATAAAGTTTTATCAAACCCTTGAGCTAAAGATCTTGCTACACTTTTATCATAGAAAGCTAAAGTTTTACTAAATATTGTATTTGCTTCTTTTAATCCAGCATTTAATGATTGAGCATCTGCGAATACTTTATCTAAGTAAGCATCTGCAGCTTGTTGACCGCTTGTTCTTAAAGTAGCATCATAACTTGTTTTTACTGAAGCATCATCTAATAAAGATGTTTTATTTAATTTTCCAAAAGATTCTGTTAAATCATTTTCTAAAGCTTCTCTTAATGAAAATAAACTTCTTCTAACATCAAAATATTTTGTTTGTTGTACTGCTTTTGTTAATAATCTTTGAAGACCAGCATATTCTTTAAATGTAAAAGGTTTTATAGAAGTTCCTTGAATAGCATCTATTAATTGATATAATGGATCAACTTGTTCTGATAATTCATACACACCTTTTCTTACTGGTGCATAATTTCCACCCAAACCATCTATGGCTGGTAATAGTTTTTTATGTTCAATAATAAAATCGTTAGTAACTTCTTTTGTTTTATTTAATTTTATAACAGCAGGATTACCTACATCCTCCGCTTTATTAAATAATGCTGTGTAGTTTGCACTAATTAAATTAGCATGTTTTTCAAAATTTTTTTTAAGTTGATCTAAACTTGCAACAGATAAAGCAGCTGTTTTCATTATGGGTGCTCCAGCCATTAAATCTTTTAAAAATGCTGTGCCTACTTTTTGTTCAGCTTCTCTTAATGCTTGGTCTCCAATTTTAGATACAAAAGGAAATACCCCAATTGTTTTAAAAAATGTTTTACCAAAATAAGAAAATGGAGCCCTAGGCTGTGTCGGATCCATTCCGGCAATTAAAGGTATTGGTAATCCTTTTTGTTGAGCATACTCTGCTAACTCTAAAGCCTTAGGTCCTTTAACTCCAAATAAACTTTTAACTCCTCTACCAGCCATACCTAATACAGGTAACATAGCTGTTCCTACTCCACCCCAAAGCAAAGAGTTTTTCATTGCTTCAACTGTTGCTAATGTAGTATCGCTTTCAACTTCTTGTGGTTTTAAGTATGCTAAATCACTTTGAATTGCTATAGCTAAATCTTTACCTACAGATTTATTAACAAGATCATATGCTTGTACTCCGGCCCCAGCTCCTAATGCTCCTCCAGCTAATGATTGTATTTCTGTTTTAGCTAATTGCTGATATCTCCCACTTACAACTGCATCTGTAGCTCTACCTACAGATCCTAAAACACCTCTTGTGAATTTTAATTTTTTTCCTAATCCTGGAATTTTTTCTATATAATCAGCTAATTCCAAAGCTCCCCTTGTAAATAATGTTCCTTGCGCTGAATTAGGTTTGCTTAAAGAATTTATTAATAAGTCTTTATTTCTAATATAAGGTATTAAAGATCCTGTTATATCTCCAACAAACTCTGCACCAGGTCTAGTTGGAATTAATCCCGTTACATCACCTTTAAATACTGACTTACCTTCTAGTGCAACTGCTAATGGATCTTTTGCAAATTCTTTTTCTTTTGCTATTGTTCTTTGTGTTTCTGAAAAGGTTTTTACAATCTCTCCCATTCTAGGACCTTTAAGAACTCCTTGTTCTAAAAGACCATCAATAACTTGTAACTGTTCGTTTGAATATTCTTGAGGATTAAACGATTGATTGTTTAATTTATTTTGTAAACTTCCTATAACATTTGGAACTTGTTCCGCCATAATTATCCTTTAATTCCATATTGATTTGCTAAAGCATTATTAATATCGATAATAGATTTTTCTTTAAAGTCTACTTTACCTTTTTGAGCTTGAGGAGTTGTTGTTATTAATCCAAGTCCTGCGCTTCCACCAATTGTTCCATACATTTCTTTTGCAATAGAGTAATCATCATATCCTTGTCGTCTTAACTGTCTTACATAGTTATCTTGTTTGTTTTTAAGATAACTTTGTACTTCTCTTAATTCATCTTGTACTAATTTACCACTTTTAAATGGAGTCAAAATATTTGTAATTTTATCAATATACTCTAAGTCTCTATTTGTTAATCTATCTTCATCTTTAAATGCGTTAGCTAAGAAGTATTTTAATGTTTGTGCTGTAACTCCGTTTTTAGCTAAAACCGCTTTAGTGCTTTCATCTAAGTTTTGATAATCTTTTTCTATTATTTTAAATTTATCATCTATTTTTTTACCAAGGTCTTTCATTTTTTTTGCCTCAGCACCCGTAACTACTTCTCCTGTATTAACATCGATAATATCTTTGTAACTAACCGCTTTACCTAAATCTCCAACTGCTCCTGCAACACCTACTACTCTATTAAATAAATATTTAGCAGCTCCTGAAGTACCTAACGTTTGTGGGTCTTGTAATAATAAATCTGTAACTAATGCATTTGCAGCAATGTTATCTCCTACCTTACCAATTAATTTAACAGTACCAGCATCTGTTTCTGCTTTCTTTAAAGAAAATTGACCTATTTCACTTACATTTACTTTATATTCTTTTCCTTGATAAACATAACTTGTATCTTTTGTTTTATCATTTTGAAAAGCAGGCACTTGAGTAATTGTTCCATCTTGTAATTGTAATGGATAACTTCCTACATTTATTTTTAAATCTTTATTTGCTTCTGAAGCAGCTTTTCTTTGTGCTTCAATAAGTTTAGTATCTAATTCTTGTTCTTTTAATCTATATGCTGCAAACAAATCAACTGCTGGATTTAATGCATTACCTAATACTTCTCCAAAAGATCCTTTGCCTGATAATAAACCAGCTGCGAATTTTAATAAGAAAGCATTACCAGAAGCTGTTCTTGCAAAATCCCCTAGTTTATCAAACACGCCTGGTTCTTTAGGTTGTCCTTTTGGTGTAATTGTTCCTGATTTAGTTTTATCTGCTAATTGTTTAGAACTACTTTCTAAATTAGTGGTAAAAGTATCTTCTTTCGGTTGAAAGTCTCCCAATGGTTTAACAGTTCCTCCAGGAACTACTTGTGGTTGTGATACACCTCCCATATTAGAAAAATCACTTCCTGCAGGTGGTGTTCCTCCTGCACCTGTTCCTCCACCTTGAGGAGTAACATCTTTTAAATTTAATTTTTGTGGTGTTCCATACATCATCATAGATGTCTCAGGATCCGTTGTAGGTTCTCCAGGAATACCTTCTATTCTTTGTTTTTCTATTTGAGCAGCATATACTGGATCGTTTTTCATTCTTTCTTTAGAAAGATAATCAGCTGCAATAAAAGGAGCAGCAACTGCTGTAGCTCCAAGAACATATGGATTTGCAAATCTAGCTAACATTGAAGGAGAAGCTAACGCTTTTACAGCGCCTCTACCTAATAAATTTTTTATACCTGCTCCTTGAAAAGCAGCTCTTCCTGCTGCAGTGTCTGCAAAGCCAGAAGCTATTAATCCTGGAACTGCTACTTCTCCTGGTACCCCTGCAACGTTTAAACCTTCTTCTACAGCATAATAACCTGGAATACTTTTAGCAAATCTACCAATTCCTTTATATGTTTCTGGATTAAAAATTGATTGACCAATTTTTCTATATGTTCCTCTTTCATAAGCACTTGCAGGATCTACAATTGCCTCTAAACCTTGAAATAATTTACTCATTCCACCTTGTGGTTGAGTTGTAGTAGCAGGCAAGTAATCTACTTTTATTACATTTCCAGCTCTATCTAATGAATAAACTTTACCATCAACTGTTTTAGTTGTGTAAGGATTATACGTAGGGCCTTCAGGTGTTATTGGAGCTACTCCCATTGGACCAGTTCCTACTTGATATCTTTTTGGTTTTAATACACCTACTCTTAAAGCTTTTTCTCTGAAAAGTTTACGGTGCAATACTGAGTCATTCATTAATTCATCCTATTGCTTCGCACCAGCTGGTTTATTTAAATTAGCATACACTGAATATGCTCCAATACCTGTGCCTACCGTTTGTGCTAATGGGTTAACTGTTGGTGTTGTTGCTGCTGTAATTCCTGATTGAGATGTAGGACCTGCAGCATAAATATTTTTAACAAACTCTGCTCTTTGAAAAGGTTCATATGCTCTTTGTAATTCAGTAGCACGTTGTGCATCTAAAGTTTGTTGAGCTAATTGTCTTTGCACCCCACCTGCTTGTAATAAACTTTGAATATCAGCTTGTCCCATAGTTTGTTGTTGAGCACCAATACCTGCTAATTGAGTACCCATTTGTCCTAACTGTTGTCCACCTGCTAAACCAATTTGTTGTTGTTGACCTGCTAATTGTGCAGCTGTTTGAAATCCTGTTGCTTGTAACTGTCCGATGTTCGCGAGTCTTGCTCTTTCAATCTCGGCTTGTTGAACACCTTCTCTTCCACCACCAAATGCGCCAGTGCCAACTGCTTGTGCACCTAATTTATTTTGTGCTTGTTGTGCTTGTCGTGTTACTTCATCAATAACATATGATTGATATGGATTAAAAAATTGATTTATATTTGGTCCTTGTAATGCTTGTAATGTTGCACCCTGACCAGCTTGTAATGAAGCAATACCTTGTTGAACTGTAGGAGCACCTACACCTGTAGTTCCAGCTTGTTGAAATCCTTGTTGTTCGAGAGCCGTGGGCTGTGCTACTTGAAACTGTGGTATGTTAACTGGTTGAGAACCTAGGTTTAAACCTATGTCCATTAAACCAATCTTACGTTCCTCAATACCAGGAGCTTCTCTAACTATTTGTGTTTGTATTGCTGGAGCTGAACCGCCTCCACCACCACCTGATGAACCACCCATTAGTGTACTCCTCCTATAAATTTATCCATTTGCACATGACTGAATGTAAATCCTAATGGTGCTAACATTCGTTTCCATCCTGGTCTCCCAAATATTTCTATTTTTTTAATCCCATAGTTTTTACTAGCCCACTTTTCAAATTCTTTAATCTGATCAACCCATAAAGGTAGATCATGACCAGTGGCCATATTAACTATCCCAACGTTATAGTTAGGTTGTTTAACAATAGAAGATACACAAACTCCGTGTATATCATCCTTATCATCAACAATAACCCATAACTGTTCAAGACCTAATTTGCATTGTTCTTTAACATGCCAATGGTCTTTAGGATTAAAATTCCTATCTAATGCTGCTTGAATTTTATCTTTTACAAGCGGCCAGACTTTATCAATCTCTTCCGGCTTGAACTGTATCAAGTGCATTAGGCAGCCTCTGCTTTAGACTGTTGTAATAAATCAAAAACTCTTTTAAATCTTGCTTGTTGTTCATAAAAATACTTAGCTCCTTTTTCTCTCATTTGCTTCATATTATTAGGATTAGCACCAGCAATGATTCCCGCACCAAGAACACCATCTGTTCTAGTTACAAATTCTCCATCTGCAAGTTGAGCAAGAACAGTATCTTCATCTTTATCTCCATTACCTGTTCCATCCATTATATGTCCATTTGCTCTAACATAATTGTTAATATCATTTTCATCATGAGTTACTTTAGAAGGTAATACTTGACCTCCCATATTATATTTTTTAATTCCTTTTAATGTTGCAAGACCACCTTCTTTAGCTGTAATCATTTGTTCAGCTACTTTGTAAGGCATACCTGGTACATCACCTCTAGCATATACAGCTTCTGGTGGTACATAACTTTCAGATCCAGGTATAGATGTTGCAGTCATATTACCTTGATCATCATATTGTCCTACTTTAAATTTTGGTGGACCTACTTGAGAATAAATTGCTGGGTTAGCATAATTAACATTGGCACCATAGAATAAAGATTTTTTTGGAGCTTTAGCTGAATCTAAAAAAGATTTATATAAAAGTCCTCCACCTATTCCATATAAAGCGCCTTGACCTACTGTAGTGTCTCCCAGACCTGGAATTTTTTGTCCTAAAAACTTACTTGCATCTGCACCCATTTTAGAAAAATTTTCACCACTAAAAAAAGAGCCAAGACCAGAAGCTTTTCCTTTATTAGCAACCGCTTCAGCTACTGAAGCATCTCCCATTTGTCTTACACCTTCTGCAGCTTTGTCAGCACCAAAGCCTTGAGTAATACCTCCAACAGCTGCTCCTAACAAAGCACTTTGTAATGCTTTCTTAGTACTTGCTCCTGTAAGTTTACTTATTGCGAATCCTGTTAACGCAGGTATTAAAAATGCTGGTAATGCCATATGTTACTAATATATTAATATATTCGCCTATTTTAACGAATTTACTAGCTCTTAGCAATATCAAGCGATGTTGGATCTATATCACTATTGATATTTTTACCGTCAATTTCTGTAGCTGTTTCGGTCTTTTTAAACTCGTCTAATAATCTACCTGTATAACTAAACTCTCCATGATGAGATATGTATTCATCTACTAAAGCATACATTTTTATACCAGCATGTTTTGCTAATTTACAGAAGTAAAAATCTTCACCTGTATATGTTTTAGCTTTAGGATCCCAATACGTATCAAAGAAATTATACATGTGTTCTCTTAATACTAATTTACCATCAATTAATGTGTGTTGATTTATAGTAAACTCAGGGTATTCTTTTATTAAAGAATCCATAACAGATCTTTTAATTAACATACAACCTGCAGGACCACGTTCTACTTCTATAAGTCCATTTTCAACTTTTACATTAGATGGATCTGGAACTGCCATTGTGTATTGATTACCTAAAAGTCTTGGATCTAATGTTGATCCTTCTTTAATTCTTGCTTTAACTTTTTCAAAGTCTAATGTTTTAACTGGGTAAGGAATTAAACAAATTTCTTTATCATGATTAATCATTCTCTCAATCATTTTGTAATTAAAAGATATATCTGAATCTATAAATAATAAATGAGTAGCCTTTGTTCCCATAAAACCAGATACACAAAGCTGTCTTCCTTGTGTTACTAAACTACTTTTCATTACCTGAAACATTACAG
>Ga0247844_1005732_pt1 | contig 15553 bp, 20 predicted proteins | sample LaCtaG_FD_192421 | JGI IMG/M metagenome (GOLD analysis project Ga0247844, IMG submission 192421) | Freshwater microbial communities from meromictic Lake La Cruz, Castile-La Mancha, Spain - LaCruzMarch201714.5m_1 | ecosystem: Environmental > Aquatic > Freshwater > Lake | place: Spain: Castile-La... | reverse complement strand
CACACTTCCTGTTTTTAGCGTGATGTTATAATTGAGTTCTACGGGGTATTTTGGTGTTGTTTTAATATGATTTTCAATGCCTGTAGATAATGTATAGTTTGGCGTGATATTACCATTTGGCGTAGTGGATTGATGTGTCCCAACGGCTAAATTATCTTGAAACTTTTGCGTTTGCTGGGTTTGTTTTCCACATCCTACAAGTGTAAATGCTAAAAGTGTTGCAATTGATACAAGAATAACTGTTTTTTTCATAATAATTTTCTCCTTTGAATTTTTTATATCTCTAACACTCTTCGATGATGTTACGAAGAATTTTTAGATAACCTCGAAAGGCCTCACGGCCAGTTTCTGTGATTAAGTAAAGCGTTTTTGGTTTTTTACCTACAAAGATTTTTTCTACCTCCACAAACCCGTGGTCAACTAATACTCCCATATGGCGCGTCATGTTTCCACTGGTGAGTTCAAGTCTCTCTTTTATCTCCTTGAACTCAACTTTTTCAGCATTGATGAGCATGACCATAATCTTAGTACGATAGGGTTGGTGAAAAATGTCATTATAATACATTTTTATTTTGCTCCGATCTTGATTTGCTTGCATTAGTGAAGTAGCCTATAATTCCCATGATGATAAATGAAGAAGCAAAAAGATAAGGCAGAATAGCATAAAAAACACTATTAATATAATCTGGGAAATAGTAACCTGCACCACGTTCAAATAATCCAAAAAACAGACAGACTATTGAAAGTATAATGACTTTTCCATTGGTTAAACATCCGTAGATATAAAACAGAATTCCAATAAAAATGAGTTCTAGTCCCATGCTGTCACTTCCGTATGTATATTGGATGATGAATATGCAAGCAAAAAGAATATAGTAGAGGTTTAAGATGTTTTTTAATGTATGACTTAGAGCACTATACTTTATTCTGCCAGGAAATATGGCGATAAAGATAGAAATATTCCAGATATATCCAAGCCAGATATTAAGTTCGTGTCTTATATAGGTTGGTTGCCTTCCAGTGGCAAGATTATATCTATAAAAGATGATGCTTATAATAAGTAGAATGACTCCCATAATAATGAATTTTTTAGTTGAAAATTTGATTGAGTTTGACTTTTCAATGGTTCCCTCCATCATTTTCAGTTGTTCCATTGCTTCTTGTCTATCTATATTTTTCATATAAAAAAACTCCTTTTTGATTTTCAAGAGACTGCTCTCTATTAGAGACTATACTATTTTAGTGAAAAAGTCAATACGAAATAAACTAATAATAATATAAAAAAACTTTAGCTTAAATGGATTATGCATTTTATATAATTTTTCAATTATTATTTAATTGATATGGAGTGAATTATGTGCCCTATTATTTTCTAAGAGTATTTTTAAGGAGTCACCATGAAATAAATTTTAATTGTTCATTAATAAAAGCAAAATGAATTTTATTTGTATGTTTGAAATCCAGTTGGAATGGTGTGTAAAATTAAAAAGTTCTAAATTCTAAAAGCGTAAAAGTGAATGAATAGCTAAATTAATTTAACTGGTGTGACCGTAACTGCTATGGTATAATAACTCTATAATATAAGTTGAAAAAAACTGGGAGGTTACCGTGAATAAAGAGAAAAAAGCAAAAAAAGGTATGGTATCGAGAGTAAAAGAGGCTTGGAACAACCATTCATCAATTTTCAGACCATTAATGTAATTAAGGACATCGGTGCATCGTGCTGATGTCCTTTTTTATTTTATAGAATTTTTCCTCGAAAAAATCGGGAAACTTTGATACAATAGGAGAGGGAAAAATTTAAGGAGAAAAATGTTGTTAGAAAAGTTAGGAACAAGTGATTTAACAGTTTCAAAAATTGGGTATGGTACTTATAAACTGGGTGGATATGGATGGCCAACAGCTAACTTAAAGGAGGCAAATCATCTACTTGAAACAGCATATCAAGAGGGGATTAATTTTTTCGATACCGCTCCGATTTATGGGCATGGATTAGCAGAAGAGTATATTGGTCAGTCGCTTTCAAGTGTGCGAGAAAAAATTGTCCTCGCAACCAAATGCGGATTCTATTTTGGTGCGGATAAAAAATCACAAAAAGATTTGAGTTATGATAGTATTATGTGGAGTGTAGAGGGAAGTTTAAAAAGAATGAAAAGTGACTACATTGATCTTTTACAGATACACTACTATGATAATAAAACGCCATTTAATGAAGTGGCTCGTACACTAAAACGTTTAAAAGCAGATAATGTTGTTAGGTATTTTGGGGTGTCGAACTGTTCAAAATCCATTATGAAAAAAGCGGTAGCTCAGCTAAAAATCATTGCCATTCAGGATGAGTATAGTATGGTAAATTCAAAAGCAGAAGAGAGAAGTTTAAAATTTGCTCGAGAACAGGGGCTTGGCTTTATAGCGTATAGTCCTTTTGCTCAAGGTCTTTTTTTTGAAGCTCGAGAGAGTATTTGCGAGTTGGATGTTAGAAAATACCATCCACTATATTTAGATAGAGAAAAGTATGAGCAAGTAGTGTTAGAAATTTCAAAATTTTCAGACAAAAGAGAGAGAATGCTTAAATTTTTACTTGAAAAGCCAGGAGTTTTTCCTATTTTTAGTACCACAAATGCAGAACACTTAAAAAGCAATATTAAAATCACAAAAAGCCTATTGGAGGAATTAAAATGAAAATTGGTATCGTTGGATTTGGTGCAGCAAGTATTGGGTATGTAGAAGAAATGAAAGAGAGTAACCACGAACTTTACATTTTTGAAATGTCAAAAGATGTCATCTCATCGAGTTTAAGCGGTATTAGAAGTGATGGTAAGATATTCATTTCAAAAGATATGGGTGGAGATCTTGATATTGAGTTAGAGTTACAACGTGAGGTGGTGGATTTTTATTTGAAAAAATCTGAGTTAGAAGAGAAAGACATTGAACATGGCGTATCATTTGACAGTGACAAAAATGAGTGGTATTCAAAATTTTATGCAAAGGGATTCAATCCAATCAACTCTGAATTTTATCATATTGGAACAGATATTTTGAAAATAGTAATGAAAAATATCTATGAAGATTTAGAACCGAGAAAAAATGTTCATTTCATCTTTCAATCACTGGTTAAAAAAGTGGATAGAATAAATGAAAAAGAGGTTAAGATAACTTATCTTGATTTAAGCACAAAAGAGGAAAAATCGGTTATAATGGACCATGTTGTCATTGGCGTTGGCCGTTCGGGGCATAAATTGGTTGATGAGATTATCAAAGAGGCACCAACGGTTGCACTTAAAAATACTACTGTGGATTTAGGTGTGCGTTTCGAACTGCCTAATCACGTGGTGGCAAAGCTCAATGAGGAGATGTACGAGTTTAAAGTGAAGCTTAAAACTGAGACGGGGTACGTGGCGAGAACATTTTGCAATAACCCATCAGGCTATGTAACACTTGAAAATTATAATGGTGGAGAATTGTTTACGGTAAATGGACATGCGAAAGCTTACGAAAAAAGCCAAAATACCAATTTTGCCATTTTGGTGACACACCGTTTTACAGAACCTTTTAAAGATCCAGTGGGTTATGGAACACATATATCAAAACTTTCCAACATCTTAGCGGGTGGGCAAAAGGTTATTTTGCAGTGTTTTGGGGATTTTAAAGAGTATAGAAGGACGAAACGCATTGGAAGAGTTCAACCTACTCTAGGTAAAGAGAACTATATTTTGGGAGATTTGAATTTGGTGTTTCCATCAAAGACTAGAAATTCCATAGTTGATTTTATTGAAAAACTTGATGAAGTGGTTCCAGGAGTGGCTTTTGATGATAATTTACTGTATGGTGTTGAAGTGAAGTTTTATTCAAGTGTGTTAGATAACTCTTATTTTAATAACATTAAATTTATTGGAGATTGTTCAGGCTGGTCGCGTTCAATTACATATGCTTCTTGTCATGGTATCATGCAAGCACGTGAGGATAAAACAGGATTTTAGGAGGCGATAAATGCAATGTGCATTTTATAATGTGGATACACAGATAGATTTCATGGAAAGCTATGGGGCTCTATATGTTCCCGGTGCTGAAAGCATCCGCCCAATACTTTCTAAAATTACACAGTATGCAAAAGAGAATAATATCACGGTGGTTAACACGTGCGATTTTCATGAGAAAGATGCTCAAGAATTTTCAGATACACCGGATTTCATCACAACGTTTCCGCCCCATTGTGTTCAAGGTCGACATGGTTTTGAGTATATTGAGGAGACAGCTCCAGAGGCACCTTATGTTGTGTACAAATCTCAAGAGGAAGTTCGCGGTGAAATTTTGAATTGTCGAAATATTATTTTGAGAAAAAATCAATTCGATGTTTTTAAAGGCAATTATATGACAGAAAGTATTGTGAAGAGCATGCCAGAAATTGCCATAGTATATGGAGTTGCAACAAATTTCTGTGTGCATTATGTGGTTCAAGGGCTACTTGCACAAGGGAAAAAGGTGTATGTAGTGAAGGATGCCATAAAGGAGATTAAGGCAGCAAAAGAACCACAATCAACACTTGCAAACTGGAAAAAGGCAGGGGTTGAAATTTTAACTTTTCAACAAATATGTGGAAAAGTGTTAAAAAATGGGTTGTAACCCTTTAAATTTTTAGAGTAAAGTGGTATAATAGTAGTAGAATAAAAAATATTAGGAGGACGGAATGCGTCAATATATTATTGCAGGAAATTGGAAAATGAACAAAACTAACAGAGAGGCTCTTGAGTTTATCACTGAACTTAAAGCAATCATGCCAGCAACAAAAGCTCAAGTGGTGGTTTGCGCACCATTTACAGCACTTTCTGATTTAACAAAAGCAACAGCAGGGAGTAACATTGCCATCGGAGCTGAGAACATGAGCTCAAAAGATAGTGGTGCTTTAACAGGGGAAATTTCTCCATTAATGCTTAAAGATATCGGTGTAAAATATGTTATTTTAGGACACTCTGAGAGAAGAGAGATTTTCAAAGAGACAGATGCATGTATCAATGCAAAAGTAAAAGCAGCAATCACTCATGAACTTACGCCACTTTTCTGTATCGGTGAGACATTAGCTCAAAGAGAAGCTGGAAAATTAGAGGAAGTATTAAAAACTCAAATCAACGGTGGACTTGAAGGGTTAACGGCTGAAGATATGAAAAAAGTGGTTATCGCATACGAGCCAGTATGGGCAATTGGAACAGGAGTAACAGCGACAACTGCACAAGCTGATGAAGCTCACGTTGTGGTAAGAAACATTGTATCTGCAATGTTTAACGCTGAAACAGCTGCAAATGTTCAAATTCAATATGGTGGAAGCATGAACGCAGCAAACGCTGAAGAGCTTTTAGGAAAAGAGAATGTTGATGGAGGACTTATCGGTGGAGCAAGTCTTAAAGCAGCAGATTTCGTAAAAATTATTGCAGCAGCAAAATAGGGGGCACTTTGAAAAAGCCAGTTCTTTTAATGATACTAGATGGGTTTGGATGTAATCCCCATCAAAATGAAGTGAACGCAATTAAAGAGGCACACCCAGAGAATTTCAAATATTACTGGGAAAACTACCCTCACGCTATTTTAGAAGCTTCAGGAGAGCCAGTAGGACTTCCTGATGGGCAGATGGGAAATTCTGAAGTAGGACATTTAAACATTGGAGCTGGACGTGTTGTATATCAACCCCTAGTTCAAATCTCAAAAGATGTTAGAGATGGCGATATTGAGAAAAAACCTTCTTTAGTAAACCTTTATACAGAGACAAAAAATTCAGGAAAAGCGCTTCACCTATCTGGTCTTTTATCAGATGGAGGGGTACATTCGCACATTAACCACCTTATCGGACTTGTAAAAATGGCGAAAAATTTTGGAATTGAAAAAGTCTACATCCATGCTATTTTAGATGGTCGTGATACTGAACCCACTTCTGGAATTGGCTATGTAAAGAGGTTAGAGGTGGCTCTAGAGGAAATTGGAGTAGGGAAAATTGCTACCGTTTCTGGACGTTTCTTTCAAATGGATAGAGATAAGCGTTGGGATAGAGTTGAGAAGGCTTATAATGCTTTAGTAAACAGAGTCGGAGAGCATGCAGCAACGGCGATTGATTGTGTTGAAAAATCATACCTTAATGGAATTAATGATGAGTTTGTTCTTCCAACGATTATTGATACTTCAGGAATGGACCAAATGAACGATGGAGATGGATTTCTTTTCTTCAACTACAGACCAGACAGAGCAAGAGAAATTACAAAAGTGCTAACGGATAAGACATTCAAAGAGTTTGATACTTCAAAATGTCCAACGCTTAACTATGTGTGTATGACTCAATATGATGAGACGTTTCCTCTTCCAGTGGTATATGCTCCAGAGAGTTTAACACATACTTTTGGAGAGATTATTGCAGATAAAGGGATGAATCAGTTAAGAATTGCTGAGACTGAAAAGTATGCGCACGTAACGTTTTTCTTCAATGGTGGTATCGAAGTGGCTCTTAAAAATGAAGATAGAGTACTTGTGAACTCACCTAAAGTAGCAACGTATGATTTACAACCAGAGATGAGTGCAAGAGAGCTTACAGATAAATTACTTCATGAGATTAGCAAAGATAAATATGATGTAATCATTTTAAACTATGCAAATCCAGATATGGTAGGACATACAGGAATCCTTTCTGCAGCAGTAGAGGCGATTAAAGTGGTTGATAAATGTGTTAAAGAGGTTGTGGATGCCATTCTTGAAAAAGAGGGGGCAATATTTTTAACGGCCGATCATGGGAACGCTGACCTTATGGTTAACCCTGAAAGTGGAGAACCTTGGACTGCCCATTCTACCAATCCTGTACCATTTGTTTTAATTGCAAACAATGCAAAAGAGTATACGATGGCAGAGCATGGAAAGCTTGCAGATATTGCGCCAACTATGTTAAAATATATGAATATGGATGTTCCGTCAGCAATGACTGGTGATATTCTGATATCGAAATAGGAGGGGCAAATGTTTATACTATTTACTGTTTTACTGTTTTTTGTAGCAGTTGCACTGATTATCCTAGTGTTAATTCAACCAGATAGAAGCCAAGGGCTAGCAAGCTCATTTGGACAAGGGGCATCGTCATCACTCTTTGGAGTGTCATCTGATGGTGGACCACTGGCTAAAATTACAGCTTGGGTAGCGGCATTTTTCATCATTATTTCGGTTGTACTTTATATTTTAAGTGCAAAAGGGTGGATGTAAAAAAAGAGAGGTTAGTATCGAAAGATACTGACCTTTTTTATTTTATAGTATGTATAAATTTGTGATGAAATAAAAAGAAGGCTTCTGTTATACACAGTTAAGCCTTCTTCGCATTGATAAAATTTTTCAATTATTCATTAAATAAAACTTGCATTGTTTTTGTTTGATAATGGAAAAGCTCTGTATTTCCATCATCATAGTTAGCTTGAACTGTTACTTGTGAATTAGTGTTAAAGAGCGGAGTGGGACTGATATAGTACGATACAATAACATTCGCGGTGAAGTGATTGTTCTCAATGGAAATTTCAGGAATATTGGAATTGCCTTGGCTAAGAATAGAGATAGAAGTGGCATTGGTATCACCTGAGACAATACAGTGAACTTCATAAGCATTTTCGTAAGTATTAAATTTTTTAGGAACCACATAAAATGATTGTGATGTGATGGTACAATAATTTTTTATCGGGTTTGAAAATGTAAGAAAAGAGATGGAGATAAGTACTAAAGTTAATAAAATAATTTTTTTCATTATAGCCTCCCAAATTGAAATATTTCAAATTAATTTTTAATCAGATTTCTCTTTTATAAATAGAACTCTTAAAATAATAGTACTATATTTTTAAAAATTAGTCAAGCATTATTTTTTGTGTTAGAGAATTATCGTCAGTAGTTTGATAACAGTTTAAATTTTTGATTTTACAAAAATTGAGAGACACGCAATTTTATGCCATAGATAAATGAATTTACTATGTAAAATAGTAAAGGTTAAAAACTTTACATAGAGAAATGATAGAAAAGTTTTTAAAATTATGGTAGAATATAGATATTTAGTTTTAGATATAATGAAAAAAACATTTGATGAGGTGATTAAAGTGATTAATGGAAAAGTTGGGAAAGTTTACATCAGCGAAGATCAAATTAAAAAGCGTATTAAAGAACTTGCCGCGAAGATAGAGTGTGATTTTCCTCAGGATGAAGAGCTAATTGTTGTAGGTCTTCTGAAGGGGTCTTTTATGTTTTTAACCGATTTGGTTAAAGAGATGAGACCAACGCTTGTTATGGATTTCATGACTGCGATGAGCTATGGGGATGCCCTTGAAAGTTCAAAAGAGGTGAAGATTTTAAAAGATATCGAAGAGAGCATTATGGGTAAAAATGTTCTTTTAGTTGAAGATATCATTGACTCAGGATATACGTTATCTAAAGTTGTTGGAATTCTTAAAGGACGCTCTCCAAAAAGTATCAAAATTTGTACACTACTTAACAAATCGTACAGACGTGAAGTTGAGGTTGATGTTGATTACGTTGGGTTTGATGTAGCGGATTATTTTGTATTTGGGTATGGAATTGATATCCAACACCGTTATAGACACTTAAAAGATATAGAGATTTTTATTTAAGGCTCTGTTAAAGTAAATGGTTGTTTTAAATTCCAATCTTTAGCAACTATCTTTTTAAACATAGACTTTTAAATTTAGAGAAGAAAATAAAAATTTGGAGGGAAAAGTGAGTTTTAAAAAAGGTGAAATGGGACTTTTAGGAAAAGTCTATTTAACAGAGAAAGAGATTACTGCAATGATAAGAAAACTAGCAACTAAAATCAATGCAGATTATAAAGATAAAAAAGAGATTATAGGAATTATTCTTCTAAAAGGTTCAGTGGTATTTGGATCGGATTTAATTAGAGAGTTAGACATTGATATCCGTCCGGATTTTATGAGTGTTTCAAGTTATGGAAACGATCGTGAAAGTTCGCGAGAAGTTAAGATAATTAAGGATTTAGATGTTAATATTAAAGGGAAAGATGTCATTATCATTGAAGACATTATTGATTCGGGTCATACGTTGAAAAAAGTTGTAGAACTGTTGCAACTAAGAGACCCTAAAAGCATTAAAATTTGTACATTGCTTAATAAACCATCAAGAAGAGAAGTGGATGTATATGTAGATTATATCGGAAGCGATATTGATAATGTGTTTATCTTTGGATATGGTCTTGATTTAGATCAAAAGTACAGAAATATTAAACATATAGAAATTTTTGAGAGTTAAGCATGGGTGATACTTTTAAACATAAAAAACAGTTTGGACAAAATTTTCTCAATGATATTTCAGTTATAATTGATACGTTAGAGTTGGCTGAAATTTCAAGTAGCGATGTGGTCCTTGAAATCGGCCCTGGAGAGGGAGTTTTGACTGAGAAACTGCTCAGTGTCGCTAAGAAGGTTATCTGCATCGAGCTTGATGAGAGGCTTTATCCTATTTTAGAAGCGAAATTTGCACAGTATGAGAATTTCCAGCTTATTAAAGCAGATGTATTGACAGTTGATTTCCTTGAGCTACTCACAGAAAAAAGTGTGGTTGTAGCAAATATTCCTTATTATATCACGGGTCCGATTATTCAAAAAATCATAGCTGCAAAAGAGCGTATAAAGAGAGCCTTCTTAATGGTTCAAAAAGAGGTTGGCGAGCGTTTAACAACGAAAGCAGGGAAGAGTGATAGAGGTGTTTTGACACTCTCTGTTGAACTTTATGGAGGGTGTAACTACCACTTCACTGTAACGAAGGACAAATTCACACCACCACCAAAGGTTGATTCTGCTATCATTGAAATTTTCTTTCATGTAGACAACCCACATTTAAAAAAAATCAGTGAAAAAGAGTTTTTCACTGTGGTTAAGCAGGCATTTTCTCAAAAACGAAAGAAGATGATAAATAATTTAGTGGGTGTTCTAGGAGTTTCAAAAGTCCAGCTTGAGGAGATTTTTAAGGAGATGCCTTTAGATGAGAATGTACGTGCGGAGGGACTAACCATAGAACAGTTCGTCGAGTTAATAGAGAGAATCAAGGGGGCTTTATGCGTGAGATAGAGCTATTGGTAACGACTCAGAAGCGAGATATTGATTTTATCAGCAAAATCGTTGAAGGGTATGATGGGATAGCAACGGTAAGGACGTTAGATGCTACTTTAGGTAAGATAAAAATTCTTACGTTTGAACATTTCAAAGATGTGGTTCTCACTCTACTTGAGGATATAAAAATCAGTCAGGGTGTTTTAATTGACTCAATTGAGATAAGTGATTGGAATGGAGAGCTTTAGATGAAGATATTCACACATCATCATACCGTCCGTTATCATGAAGTGGATAGAATGGGCATTGTACACCATGGAAATTATATTAAACTTTTAGAAGATGCACGCATAGAGTATTTTAAATCTTTAGGAGTATCGTATAAAGAGTTAGAAGATAGTGGTGTTTTTTTACCAGTTAGAAAGCTTGAAATTGAGTATTTAAGGCCAATACAGTATGATGAGCGCGTACTAATAGAGACGTCGATTATAAAAATCTCTCCAGTGAGAATGATTTTTTCATACGAAATTTACAGTGAAGAAAGAGAAATTCTTCATGCTAAAGCTGTGGTGATGCTTGCTTTTGTTGATAAGAGTGGTAAAGTGATTAAACATGAGATAAAATTAGGAGTGTAAGATGGAAAATTTAAAAGCGTTATTAGAACACATAATTGCAGAGTTGATTGATATCAATAGCGTAAAGTCTATATCGATGGAATTGGTTGATAAAAAAGTGATTTTTAAAGTAGAAGCTGCGAGCGATTGTACAGGTAAGTTGATTGGAAAAAATGGTGCAACAGCCACTGCTATTAGACAAGTTATGCAAGCAGTAGGAGCGAAAGAGAATATTTTAGTAGATGTTCATTTTGCTTAAAATAATATAAAGTGAGGCATACATTGGATAATTTAATTAAAATTGGTCAGATTATGGGGACTTATAAACTTAAAGGTGAAGTGAAATTGGTAACCCTTATTGATGAGTATGATGCGCTTATTGGCGAAAAAGTACTGCTCACAAATGAGAAAACAGGTAAAGAGAGGGTTTTAGAAATTGAGGCGATTAAGCCTATTAATGCTAAAAGACTCTCGTTTAAATTTAAGGGAGTGGATTTTATCAATGATGCTCAAGAGTTGAACTTAATGTCGATATTTGTAAGACGTGATATTTTAGGACTTTCTGACGACGAGTATTTCATTTCGGATTTGGTTGGTTTAAAAGTAATTGATGAAAAACGGGGAACAATTGGTGTGGTCGAGGGAATTTTAGAGACGGGCGCACATGATATTTTAGTGGTGAAAAATGGAGGGAAAGAGACATTAATTCCTGCAAACGAACCATTTTTGAAAGAGATTGATTTCGAAGAGAAAATAATCTACGTTGAACTTATTGAGGGTATGTAATGATTATCAATATATTAACACTTTTTCCTGGAATGATAGAGCCAATTTTAGGTGAGAGCATCATTAAACGGGCGATTGATAATGGAGTATTAAAAGTCAATGTAATCAATTTTAGAGAGTTTGCCGCTGGTAGACATCAACAGGTTGATGATACTCCTTTTGGTGGCGGTGGTGGCATGCTTATTAAGCCAGAGCCGCTGTTTGAGTGCGTCGAAAGTTTAGAAAGTAGTGGTATGGTGATATATGCCTCTCCGCAGGGTGTGACATTTAACCAAAATATTGCGAAAGAGCTTGCTAAAGAAGAGGTAATCACCTTTGTTGCAGGGCACTATGAGGGAATTGATGAGAGATTTGTTGAGGCTAAAGTGGATTTAGAACTCTCAGTAGGTGACTATGTGCTAACTGGGGGAGAGCTTCCAATTTTAGTCATGGTAGATGCCATCTCACGTATGATTCCAGGAGTAATCAAAGAGAGTTCATATCAAAATGACTCATTTTACTCCGACAGGTTAGACTCACCACACTATACAAGGCCAGCTGAGTATCGGGGGATGAAAGTTCCTGAGGTTCTCCTTTCGGGAAATCACGAGAAAATAGAAAAGTATCGAAAATGTGAAAGTTTGAAGCGTACCATCATCCGAAGACCTGACCTCTTTGAAGAGAGAGAGATGACTGAGGAAGAGGAAAAACTGATTCGTGAGATTGAGAAATCTTATGAAAATAAGGAGTAAAGATGTTGTATGAGCTTATGGGCAGACTCCCTGAGATTGATGAGAGTTGTTATGTATCCGAAAATGCCTCTATTATTGGAGAGGTTAAGCTTTCTAAAAATGTCAGTATATGGGATTTTGTTGCGTTGAGAGGCGATTTAAATTCTATCGTTATTGGTGAAAATAGCAATGTACAAGAGAATAGTTCAGTTCATCTAGATGCTCAGTTTCCAGTGAAAATTGGTAAAAATGTGACTATTGGTCATAACTGTGTCATTCATGGGTGTGAGATTGGCAACAATGTCATTGTTGGCATGGGGAGTATTATCTTAAATGGAGCAAAAATTCCAGATAATTGTATTATTGGTGCTGGAAGCTTGGTTACTGCGTCCACTAAAATTGAGACGGGTAGTGTCGTTGCAGGAAGTCCTGCGAAGTTTTTGAAAAATTTAGATGAGAAATTAACAGCATATATATCAAAAAATGCTGAAGAGTATATGAGCCTTGCGAAAAATATGAAAAGTGCAAAACGCATTTAAGGAGTTAAAAGTGAGAAATAAGATTTATGTAGCGTTAGTTCACTACCCAGTATACAATAAAGAGGGCAGAGTGGTTGAAACCTCTGTGACCAATCTAGATATTCATGATATATCAAGAAGTTGTAGGACATATAACGTAAAAGAGTATTTTCTCATCGTTCCTTCGCCTGCACAACAGATGTTAACTAAAAGAATCATCTCCCATTGGACTCAAGGGGTAGGGGAAGCGTATAATCCAGATAGAGCTCAAGCTTTTTCTCGAACAGAGTGTGTAGACACTTTAGATGATGCCGTATCTAAAATAACAGAAATTGAGGGTGAGAAGCCTTTAATTATCACAACATCTGCAAAAAAAGGAGAGGGCGTATCCACTTACAGTGAAATTTCTGATGTGATTTTTAATAATGAGAAGCCAATTTTTATCCTTTTTGGAACGGGATGGGGACTGGTGGAACAAGTTATGGAACGTTCGGACTATGTTTTAGAACCCATTAGAGGAAATGCAGAGTTTAACCATCTTTCAGTGCGTTCAGCGGTAGCCATTATTTTAGATAGGTTACTTGGAGAGAAGTAGTGAAAACTGTTGGTATTATTGTAGAGTATAACCCAATGCATAATGGACATATTCACCATTTAAAAGAGGCTAGAAAAAGGGCTAATGGTGGTCGGGTTATTGCGGTTATGAGTGGTAATTTTGTTCAGCGTGGGGAGTTCTCTCTACTAGATAAATATGAAAAAACGCAACTTGCATTAGAAGAGGGTGTGGACATTGTGGCGGAGCTCCCCTTTTTTTATTCAACTCAATCAGCAGAAATTTTTAGCATTGGGGCAGTTAAGACACTACATGCATTAGGCGTTGAAGAGATTGTGTTTGGCTGTGAAGAAGAAAATGTTGAAAATTTGTTTGAAAATGTTGAAAAGATAGTCGCTTTAGAAGAAGAGATTGGTGTGAGTGTCAGGTCATTGATGGAAACAGGGATAAGCTATCCTAACGCAATGGCAAAAGCCTATAAAGTTTTAAATATTGAACTGGAATTAAAACCAAACACATTGCTTGCTGTTGAATATATAAAAACGATTATCAAAGAACGGTATCCGATAACACCTACGGCAATTGTTCGTAAAAACGGTGGGTATTTTGATGAAGAGGTGGTTGATGACATTGCTTCTGCAAGTTATATTAGAAAATGCCTGGCTGAAAATAGAGTTGAAGAGATTAAAAATAGCGTTTCAGCACACTGTTTTGAACTGATTAAAAACCGTCACCCTATATCGCTTGAATCATGTTTTGACATGCTCTATTTTGCGCTCTTAGATGGAAATCAAAATTTTGATATGATTCAAGATATGGAGATAGGGTTAGCAAACAGACTTAAAAAAAATGCAAAAATATGGTATAATTATAGAGAGTTTTTTGAAAAAGTTCTCTCGAAACGCTATACTCGCTCAAGAATGCAAAGGGTTTTGCTGCATATTTTGCTGAAATTAGACATTAAAACTACAGAGTATGTGAAACAGAATTTACCCTATATTCAACTGTTAGGTGCAAATGAATATGGTAGAGCGTATCTAAGTTCAATAAAAGAGAGCGTAGGTGTTACAGTTATTACAAACATGAGAAACAGTGTGCAATTAATAGGTAAAAATAGAGATTTATTTGATGCAGCGCAAGAACATGACCTACTATATGCTTTTAAATTGAAGAAAAAAATTAAAAATATTCCAGTAATGTTATAAGGAGGTAGAGTGTTTAAGTTTGTATATCTCTATTTTATATTTATTTTATTATTTATTCTAGTTGGCTCCTATCGTTATGTCTATCGTAAGCGATTTAAACCCAATTTGAAAGATCAATTCGCTACAATTGTTGTGCCCGCAAGAAATGAAGAGAAGGATGTTGCAGATTTAATTGAGTGTTTAATTGCACAAGAGTATCCAAAGGATTTGTATGAGATATTGATTGTCAATGACCGTTCTACGGATAGAACAGAAGAGATCATTAAGGGATATGCTGAAAAATACCCTAATGTAAATTATATCACCATCACCGAGACTAATCCAAATCTCATGGGCAAGCAAAATGCTTTGGATTTTGGAATACGAGCGGCAAAAGGCGAGATTATTTTGCTTACCGATGCAGATTGTATTATTGGGAAGCACTGGGTAAAAAATATGGTGAAGATGTTTAACTCCCCTGATGTTGGCCTTGTTGTTGGAAAGACAGAAATTTACGAGCCTAAAACATTTTGGGATAGATTTCAAGTACTTTTTCACCGTCTTAATATTGAGATTGCGCAGGTCTCTATTATGGTGGGAAAATACACCAGTGGTATGGGAAATAATTTAGGGGTATCAAAATCTGCCTATATCTCCATTGGAGGGTATCCAAAATTGGGAAAATCCATTCTTGATGATGAGATTTTAGTGCGTGGAGTGGCTAAAGCAGGATATGATTTACGTGCTGCCGTTTATAAAGATAGTATAGTGCATACAAAGCCTATGCCAGACTTAAAATCATTGCAAAAACAGCATATCCGCTGGATTGATGGAGGACTTCATTATAAGAGTCCAACAAGGATTGGAATTATTTTATACTATATTTTCAATCTCTATATGATTTATCTTTTGATAGTAGGAATTGTATTTTTAGATTATTATGCTTTTGCGTGTGTTGTGGTTAAGATACTCTCGGATTTTCTCTATATGTTTCAACTTGATAGTAAACATGATGAGCGTCACGTACGTTTATATGAAGATTTTCTATTTGCAATCATTATGCCATATTATGTATTTTGGCTCACCACAAAATCCCTCTTTTTCAG
>Ga0247844_1005727_pt1 | contig 15578 bp, 11 predicted proteins | sample LaCtaG_FD_192421 | JGI IMG/M metagenome (GOLD analysis project Ga0247844, IMG submission 192421) | Freshwater microbial communities from meromictic Lake La Cruz, Castile-La Mancha, Spain - LaCruzMarch201714.5m_1 | ecosystem: Environmental > Aquatic > Freshwater > Lake | place: Spain: Castile-La... | reverse complement strand
TGAAAGTGGTTCATCGTCACATTTGGTGAAAGTCGAGGTTTGGGTTGTAATTTTGAAGAATGGACTCTGCCTTCCTTTTGCCTTCCGAGCTCGACTTAGAACTACTTGATTACGAACTTTACCCTGACCGCATTGATTTGCAGGTAATAAGTACAGCTTCTTCTACCTGCTGTCCCCTTTGCAGGCAGATTAGTCATAAAATCCATAGCTGCTACGGGCGAATCATCCATGATTTGCCCTCTGGTGGCCGAAGAGTTCGATTACAACTCCAGGTCAGGAAATACTTTTGCAAAAATGCCGACTGCCCGCGCCTGATATTTACTGAAAGATTTGTCACGGGTTTAGCCAGTTATGCTCGTCGATTTGACCGTTTGAATCAGGTACTGACGGGGATAGGGCTGGAATCCGGAGGAAATTCCACGACCCGCCAGGTTCAGTATTTCTCCGTTAAGACAAGTGCTTCCACTGTTTTGAGACTTATTAAAAAATGTAGTACTCCTCTCATCATTTCGCCTAAGATTATCGGCGTTGATGACTGGGCGTTTAAGAAAGGGCGCAAATATGGGACTGTTATCGTCGATTTGGAAACACACCGAGTGATTGATTTATTACCTGACCGAGAAGCCAAGACCTTATCCGACTGGCTGTTAGAGCACCCAAGCATCGAAATTGTCAGCAGGGATCGTTCAAATACGTACGCCGCTGCCATTTCAGAAGCCTGTCCACAGGCAGAACAGATTGCCGACCGATGGCATATTCTGAAAAACCTCTCGGAAACTGTAGAGCGATTTTTAGATACTCAACGGGGAGAAATTAAAGAAACAGCGCTCAAATTAAGCCAAAACTATCACCAAAAGTCTGTTAATGAGGAGATTATTGCTGATAAGTCGGAAACGCTTCCTATAGAATCTCAGCTGCAAAAACCTGTTTTTGTCGGAAAGTATCAGGACAATTTTCTAAAAGTCAAAGAATTGCAATCGAAGGGATATAGTATTAGAAAGATAGCAACTACTCTAAAAATGTCTCGCAGAACGGTGGCAAAATATTGGAATCGGATAGAGTTTGTCCCAAAAGCTTCTCGCAAACGAAGTAATATTCTTGATTTTGAGGCCTATCTGCAACAGCGTTGGCAAGAAGGGCAGCAGTCGGCCAAAGCATTGTATGAAGAAATTAGCGATAAAGGATTCACCTATTCTCAAGCTACAGTCTATAACATGGTAAGAAAGTATCCTAAATCGGTCTTGGAACCACTGCCGGCGTCGGTAAAAGCAACTTACTATTCTTCCAAACAATTGAGTATTTGGTTAGGGATGTATCAGAATGATTGGGAAGATTATATGCCCATTGAATTTTTAAAGAAACTTTTGGAAGAAAACCCGCTCATCAAAGCCGTCAGAGAAATTAGTTTAGAATTCAGGCAACTCATGAAAACAAAGCAAGGGGATCAACTACAGGATTGGTGTAATAAAGCGCTTGATTCTGGAGTGGAAGCGCTGAAAGGATTTGTTAGAGGAGTTAAACAGGATTTTAAAGCCATTTTCCAAGCTTTCACCTCTGAATGGAGCAACGGCCAAGTAGAGGGGCAGGTAAACAGGCTCAAAAATATCAAGCGTCAGATGTATGGAAGAGCGAGTTTTGAGTTGCTCCGCAAAAGAGTCATCCTGATGGGAAACCCCGACTTTCACCAAATGTGACGATGAACCATTTTCACAGGAATTTACAACAAAGCGCTCAAAGAACTTGGTAGGATTTATAAAACACTTTATATACTCCAGTATCTGGATCAGCCTGCTGTCCGAAAATCTGTCGAAAGGGTTTTGAGCAAAGTTGAGAACAGTAATAAGTTCGCTAAGGCAATTTCCCATGGTAATAATCAACAGCTGATCGGCGCTACATATCGGGAACAGCTTACAGCAGAAGGATGCAAAAGATTGATTGCCAATTCGATTAATTGTTGGAATCTGCTTCATTTATCGGAAACTCTGGCGGGATGTAAAAAGCCTTTGGACAGAGAGGCATTGTTAAAAAACATACTGGCCACATCCACCCACAGCTGGGAGCATATCAATATGCTTGGTGAGTATGATTTTTCAGAAATGGTAGATTTTCAACCCTTCAATCTCGATGATATCTTCAAAGATGGCGCTGAGATTTGAATACAGCTGATCTATACCCCACTAACTTTGCTACGCAAAACCCGCGGTACTTTTGGTTCTAACTTTTAATGTAACCCATAAAGCCGACTAAGCAGCGAATTGTTTTAATCGGATAGCATTATAACCGGGTCGCCCATGCGAACATCTTGAAGGCCAATTCAGAAAGATTTTCGGCAGTATTTCCAGTCTTATGAAATCATGAAAATCCCCGTTTAATGAAATGGATAAGCTATTCTTTACTTCTGAAAAAAGGTAAACAGTGGTTGTCAACTGTATTGATAATTGACAGAGATTATACAACCAGCACTATCATAATGAATTCACTGCCAAAACCTTCTGTACTTTCAGCCTTGAGCGTCCCCCCAGAGTAACAGTGGCAAACCCTACTTGACATTTTTCCTGATTTTCAATCCAGTCAAGGCTTACTTTTTCAACGCAATCACCTTATAAAAAGCCGGTTTAGGTTGGTTTTCACGGTCAAAAAGTAAAGGATAATTGGTTCTGCCTCTGACCGGCCACCCGTTTAACCAACTGTTTCCGTCGTTTACTCCCCAAAATGTGACCCGAGTTACTTTGTCTTTGTGTTTGAGAAATAACTTGAAAAGGGCTTCATAATCAGCAGCCAGTTGTTGTTGTACGTTGTCGGGCAGGCCTGCAGTGTAGGGGTTCAAATCAGGATTGCTGGCGACCCGTTGGTTGACATCGGCTCCCTGAAAATTACGGGGAAGTACTTCAATGTCCAATTCGGTAAACATCACTTTGAGCCCTAAAGCGGCGTACTGTAGGATGCTTTCTTCGATGTCTTTCAACGGAACTTTCCCCACATGCCAATGGCCTTGAATTCCTACGCCGTCGATGCGGGCACCTGAAGCCTGTATTTTCTTGATGAGACTGATGCAGCCTGCTCGTTTGGCCGGTTGCTCGTTGTTGTAGTCATTGTAGTACAATTCAACGTTGGGCGCGGCTTGTTGCGTTAACCGAAAGGCTTCGGCGAGGTAGCCTTCTCCGAGGTAATCCAGAAATGCAGTTTTCCGTAATGTTCCGTCTTCGTTAAGTGCCTCATTGACAACATCCCACGAAAAAATATTGTCTTTGTAGCGACCAGCAACAGTTTGGATATGGTTGGTGAAAAACGTTTGAATGGAATCTTTGCTGTGAATACCGCGAATGAATGACGGCAACTGACTGTGCCAAATCAGGGTATGCCCGTTGATCTTGATGTTGTGTTTTTTGCCGAACTCAATGAGTTTATCAGGAACGACAAAATCGTAGGTATCCCATTTTGGATGAATTAGAGCTGACTTCATGACGTTTTCGGGGGTGGCCCTGTTAAACTGACGTACAATCATCTCCGTCATTTTGGGGTCACGCTCTTCGATTTGGCCGTTATTCAGCGCCGTTCCGATGCCAAAATCGTTTTTAAAAGTGTTTTTCAACGACGGAATTTCCTGCGAAAACGCTGCGAATGTTCCCATCATGAGCAGAGCCGCGCTTACAGCCTTGGCGTTTCTTTTCGAAATCATTGGATTATTAGGTTAATTATGAGTGAAGTACCATTTAATTGCTCAAAAAAGTCAATTAAATGGTACTTTTTCCTTACTGTTTAGCAAGCTTCATTTCGCCACGCTCATTTTTTAAAACTATTTCTTTTTCAGAAACTAACTCGCCTGTGTAGCTGATTTTACGGTCGCCAAGAGAAACACTAAACGAAATCTTTTTGTCATCAACAGTACCTTCCTCAATGGGAGACTCTCCTCTTTGAGTTTTCCAAATTCCTGTTAATTTTTTACCTTCTACCTTAAAGGTATAGTTTACTTCAAAGGTGCCGTTTGGGGTTTCACGGCTGCCTTTCCAGTTGCCATCAATTGGGCTTTGGGCAAATGCCGCTATGCCGACAATTGATAAGAATAAAGAAAAGAATAACGTTTTCATTGTGAAAATTGGGGGTTTTGGTTGAACATTTATTTAAAAAGTACTTGTGAAAACTCGAACAAATCATGACGCCAAACGGGCCACGAATGCCCGCCTGCGTATTCGCTGTATTGGAATTTGATGCCCATTTCGTCAAACTTTTTCATCATGATTTGACAATTGGCATGAGCAATGTCCTCTTTTCCTCCCATCGAAATCCAAAGATTTTTCAGGTTGCCGTTGATTGTTGACGTATTGTTTTTCATGAATTCATATTGAGGGTCAGAGAGTTTGGGGTTATTTGCCCACCAGCCCGAGCTGAACACACCCAACGACGAGAACATAGCAGTATTTTTAATACCTGCATACAGGGTTTGCAAACCTCCCATCGAAAGACCTGCTAAGGCTCGGTTTTTGGCATCGGTCTCTACCCGAAAATTGCTTTCTACGAATGGAATCGCGGCATTTTTGAGTTCGTTTTCAAAAGCCCTGAGTTGGGGTTCGCCAAAGCCTGCCACTCCGCCGCCATTGCCATAAAAATTACCATCGAGCATGGCAATAATCATGGGCTTAGCTTTTTGTTCGGCAATCAGATTATCCAAAATCAAATCAGTGCGACCTTGCGTAGCCCAGCCGCGTTGGTCTTCTCCACCGCCGTGCAGCAGGTACAAAACAGGATATTTCTCCGTCGATTTATCATAGCCCGGCGGCGTATAGACGTACATTTCTCGCCAGGTGTTGGTGGCTTTGGAGAAATACTTTTTGATGCGAATATCGCCGTGCTGAACGTCTTTCAACGCATAAAAACCGCCTTCCCTGTACGGAATTTCAATGCCGCTTGCCTGACGACCCATGCCGTAGAAAGTTTCACTGGCCGGGTCAACAACGGCTACGCCATCAATGAGTAACGAATAATAATGAAACCCTCTGCTGACAACTTCGGTGGTGACATTCCAGAAGCCGCTCGTGTCTTTGACCATATCGTATTTTTTACCCAAATCTACCTGAACTTTATGAGCATCAGGGGCTTTTACTTTGAAAATGACTCGGTTGTCGGGTAAAATTTGAGGGTATTTGGCATTGCGCACATTGGAAGAAGCGGGAGTACCCAACACCGTGTATTGCTCCAGCGAAGCAGTATCAACGGGTTTAAACAAGAATTGCGAAAATAGGTACAAACCGTTTTTCCAAACTTTAAAGTCATGTCCGCCCGCTTCCAAATAATAAATATGCGGAACGTCATTTTGGTACAGATAATCGTGGGTACGTTTACTGAATCCAATGAGTCCGTCCGCATCGCCGCACGAAATAAAGAGCAATTTCAATTTCTTCTTGGCAGCTTCTATATCCGGCACCAATTCCTGCGGCACTTTGGTATTGGGAGCCGAAGAAAATCCACCCACCCACGAGAATTTATCCAAATTTCCCAACCCAAAATTAAGCGACTGACCGCCACCCATCGAAAGACCTGCGATGGCACGGTTCTCTTTGTCGGTGAGCGTAGGGTATTTTTTTTCGATAAATGGAATGAGGTCGTTCAACAGGTCTTTTTCAAAAGTGGCAAAGGCCTGAACTTTGTCGGATGCCATGATATTGCCTGTGGCACGGTCGTCTTTCATGGCACGGCCATTGGGCATTACTACGATCATGGGTTGTATTTTGCCCTCGGCGTAAAGATTGTCCAAAATGTTTTGAGGGCTTGCTCCTTTGAACCATTCTTTTTCATCACCACCGATACCATGCAAAAGGTAAAACACAGGATATTTTTTCTTTTTGTCGAAACCGGGAGGCATGTAAACCAATGTTTTACGCATATTTCCCACCGTTTTGGAATCATACTGCACTGTATCAATTTTGCCTTTGGCAATGCCCACTTTTTCCTGTTCATAGCCCTTGGGCATTTCTTTTTCCATTTTTTGGGCGAAGGCGATAAAACTGCACAAAAGAAGGACCACAACTATTGAATTTTTCATCATTCTGAGGTTAAAAGGACTTTAAATGATTATTTAAAAAGTAAAGGAGCCATTGCAAGCAAACTCCGTCTCCACGTCAGAAATTCGTGACCTGTTTTGTCAGAAACGTAAGACACGGCGTTGAATCCGGCTTCTTTCAATTTGGTCGTCGCCTCCAGGATTCTTTCGGGTTTTTCTTTACTGCCCGCACTCAAAAAAATCAGCTTGACTTTCGATTTGTCTTTTATGTCTTCGGGAGCATACATGCCGCCGCTTAACAAACCATAATAGGCAAAAACCTCGGGTTTATTGAGGGTAATGGTTTTGGTTTCCATGCCGCCCATACTCAGACCCGCCATTGCTCTGTGCGATGGTTTGGCAATCGTTCTGAAATTGGCGTCAACGTAAGGAATAAGTTCGTCTATCAGAACGGTTTGGAAAGGTTCGATTTTAAAGTCTTTTATTCTACCCCATTTCACTTCGTTGGTCATGCCATAGGTATTTACAATAATAAACGGCTTGATTTTTCCTTCGGCAATCAAATTATCCATGATCAAATTGGCGTGGCCTTGGTTCATCCAAGCGGTTTCGTCTTCGCCCCAACCGTGTTGCAGGTAAAGTACTGGATACTTTTCCTTGGTATTTTTTTCATACCCTGGTGGAGTATATACGAATGCTCTGCGTGAGGTATTGGTACTTGGCGATGGAAAAAGCACCTCTTGAACATTACCGTGCGGTACGTTTTTAAGCGCGTAAAAATCTCGGTCGTGGGCCGGGATTTCAATACCGCTTTCCCAACGGGTAGAGCCGTAGAAGTTTAAAGTACCGGGGTCGTTAAATTTTCCACCGTCAATATTCACATTGTAATAGTGAAAACCTTCGTCCATCGGTCCTTCGGTGGTTCCCATCCATGTTCCATCATCGGCTTTTTTGAGTTTTGTGCCGCCTTTTCCGCCAAGTCCTAAACTTACTCTTACGCTATCAGCGGCAGGAGCCACTATTTTGAATCGTGCATACCCTTGCGAATTTACCATGGGGTATTCCTGTCCAGGCTGATTAAAGGTTGAAGGTTTGAAATCCTCGGTAATCGCCGATTGTTGAGCATAGCATAGCCCGACGGAAAGCAGCGAAGATAGAAGAGTTTGTAAAATTCGGGTTTTCATCATTGTTAGGGTTTAGTTGGCGGAGAAAATAGTTTTATTTGAACAAAACGGGTAAGGTTTCATTGAGGTACTTCTTCACATTCATCCACGTATGGCCACCGTCGGTGACGTAACTTTTGAAGTTTACCTTCTTGGTTTTCAGGTAGTCTTCAAACTCAACGGTGCCTTTATAAAGAAAATCGTCCCTTCCAATGCCCGACCAAAGTAGTTTGAAATCTTTGTTAGTTTTAATAGGGTTGGCGGTAATGCTCGTGAAGTTTTTGTCCATCTCGGCAGGGGCAATGTAGGAGGCATAACTGCACACGTACGCAAATTTATCTACGTTGTTGAACGCCGTACGGAGCGTTTGGCCACCCCCGCGAGAGAAACCCCCAATAGCACGGTTGTCGCGGTTGTTGATGGTACGATAGTTTTTTTCAATGTACGGAATGACGTGGGCAACAAGATCCGTCTCAAACAGTTTCATGCGGCGAAGGGCATCTTCACCATCGCGGCTCATGACATCGGCCGGCTTGTCTTTGCCCGTTTGTTCGGCAATTTTGGCTAACGGGTTTCCGTAAGGCATTACCACAATCATGGGTTTGGTTGTACCCGCAGCAATCATGTTGTCGAGCATCAGGTTTACTTTCCCTACCTTCCAGAATGTTTCTTCAGTATCGGTTGTACCACTGATTAAGTAATAGACTGGGTACTTTTTCGCCGTTTCTTTGGTGTAACCCGCGGGAGTATAGATCACCACAGTTCCCGTTGAGCCTTCTACTGAGGGATAGTATTCGTAAGTAATCGAACCATGGGGTACGTTTTTAAGCGCATAAACAGCTGGTGCATCTGAGGGAATTTCGACCAAACTGGCCTTGAAACGTTCGTTTGGAAAGAACGCAACATTGGCAGGGTCCATCACCGTAATCCCATCCACTTTAAAACTATACGGATAAATGTCGGGTTTGATAGGACCCACTGTTACCGACCAAACCCCTTCTGCATCTTTGGTCATGGGCACGTCCGTTTGGCCAAATTGGCTTCCACCCAACAGCACCATTTTTGCATTAGGCGCTAAATATGAAAATGTGACGGTTTTGTCAGGATTTACCTTGGGTGAAATCACAAAGGGTGCTCGCGGGGGCTGGCTTTGAGAAAATAAAGGAAAAAGGAGCAGCAGCAACAGGCTGATTCGTTTAAAGAGTGTAAGGGTTTTCATCTGATTTGTTAAGAGTGTATTGATTTTCTATTTTAAGCTTTGAATCAAAACCTCTGCATACCGTTTTCCAAATTCCCGAATTCCTTCACTGCTGAAATGCAGTTTGTCAGGAACTGCGGGCAGACCTTTGGAAGAAACTACGATGGCTTTGGGAAGCACCTGCGGCAAGGTTGCAATGATAGCGTTCATGCTCGCACACTTACCGCCCTGGTCGGCATTGACCAATTCACCTGCCAGCAACGGAACAGAATTGGCGGGTAAGTTCAGGTCGGTCAGCAAATCGTCATAGATTTTCTTGACCTTCATCGGCCAACCTTTATCACCCGTATTGGACTCGCCCTGATGCAGCAAAATGCCTTTGATAACTCCTGCTTTTTGCGCTAAACGCGCCATTTCGACCAATCGTTCGTACGGATTCCCGCCGTATTGATTAGCCATATTAATCATCCACGGCCTTTCTTTGGCTGATGTATCGAGGTAAACTTTATAATCCTTTTTATCAAAAATCTCAATTTTACTTCCTGCCACGGCTACGTGAACAAAGCCTACTTTTACGTTTTGCGGCAGATTTGCCACCAACGTCCGTCCGAAATAATCAGCGGGTGAAAGGCGGGTATTGCAGCGACAAAGAGGTGGTTTGGCCATGTACCAATTGCCTTTCGTTCGTCCCAATTCAGGGCAATCCACAGCCGCAAGCAGTTGAAGTCGGTTATCCACAAGCGTATCCTGCGGCTCAATTTTAGCTGGCCCTTCCATATTTGACTGCCCGATGCAGAGATAAATATGGAAGTTAGGGTCTTGGGCTTGAGCGCTGAGGCTTCCAACGACCCAAACAATCAGAAAACTTAGTAAGTATTTCATTATGAAATGATTATAAACTTATAACTGTCTCTTTAAACCACAAAGAACTCAAAGAATGGCACGATGGGCACAAAACAACTTAGAGACCTTTGTGTATACTTAGCGAACATTGTGGTTAAGAATAGGTCATTATTTCTTTGAAATAGTATCCTCAATTCGGAAATAATCAAAATCGGCAAAACCGCCCACGGTTTGGGTAGCATAATTGAAAAGGCCGAAACGATAGCCCATAAAATGCGGAATGGTGTACGGCATTTTCAGTGGCTCACCGATTTTTGTCCAAACCTTCCCGTCAAGACTGTAAAAGAAATGCGCAATGTCGGCGCGGTTTCTGAAATTACACTCGGCTTTGAAATAGACAGTGCTTTGGGTAAGCAGAATTTTCTCAATCTCAACGGGTTTACCCGTATTGGCACTGAGCATGACAATTGATTTCTGACCCTTACTAACCTTAACCCCCACCAAGCCAAAATTCTTTTGTAACAATCCCAAACCTGCAAAATCACCTTCTTTCATATTAGATGCATCCAGTAAGGTCGAGCCCGTTGATTCGGGGCCAATAGTGCGCTGAGTCAAGGTGTTTCGAGCCAACACAAACGAGGTATCAACCCGCCCAGTTTTTAACCGTAAAAAGCTTTTTCTTTCGAAAATCGACCACAAGTTATTGTCAGGATTATGATTCCATTGCCAAACCAACGGCAAAGCGGCATCGCCTTTTTTACGGGTGAAATCATCGGAAGCAACGATGCCGGGAATGAGGGATTTGTTGGTCGGTAGATCAAGCGTTTCGGGGACTTTGCCGTTTTCGCCCAACACCGGCCAGCCGTCTTCCCATTTGACAGGAACTAAGTACGGGATACGCCCCACACCGCCAAAATCACGAAAGAGATAAGAAAACCATTTGCCATCGGGCGTATCAATCAAGCCCCCCTGCGCTACGCCCAAATCCTGCAAGGCTATTCTGCCTTCCCACGGCCCGGTGATTTTGTCGGCGCGGTGGATAATCACCGTCCGCATTCCACCACGAGGCCAACAAATATTGAAAAGGACGTATTTACCATCGTGCTTGAAAATTTGGGAGCCTTCTGCGCCCAACATGATGTTGTTTCCAGCGGGTAAACTTGCGTTTTCAATGACCACCGTTTCGGTTGTTCCTTCCCGTACGCCTGTGAGGTCGTCGTTTAGTTCAACCAATTTGAGTTTTCCCGCTCCGTAAATCAAATAGGCTTTGTCATTTCCGTCAAAAAACAATGTGTGGTCGTGATAGGCAGGCTTAAAGGTCGATACTTTCCAAGGTCCTTTTTCAATGTTTTTGGTGGTATAGATGTAGGTTTTGCCCGTGGTTTGGGCAAAGGTCGTTAGGTAGTAGGTACCCTTATGAAAGCGCAGGCTGCTTGCCCACGAACCTCGTCCGTACGTGCTTTTGCCGTTGGTTAAATTGAGTGCATCAACATTGGCCAAGGTGTCGTAGGCGTAGCCTACCAACTGCCAATTGACCAAATCATTTGATTTCATAATTGGCAAGCCCGGACTCATGTGCATGGTGGTACTGCTCATGTAGTACGTATTTCCTACACGAATCATGGATATGTCGGGCACATCGGCAAAAATGATGGGGTTGTGAGCTTGGTTGTCTTGGGCTTCTGATTCACCAACTAACACAAAAGCAACGAACAGTAAAAATCCGAAAATACTTTTTTTCATTAGGTACTTATTTATCACTTATACATTGAATCGTTGCCGCTGTATTTCAGGAATTTAAATGAGGCAGAATTCTCGGATTTTTCGCCAGATGAAGTAGCATACAGGCCATACACGCAACCAATAAAGCTATTGGCTGCCTTTGTACTGAGAAACTTACCGTCTATCTGATCTTTCAATACATTCCAGTTTTTTCCATCGTTCGAGTAATAGAAGCTATACAATGCACCTTCTGACTGTATTTTGAAATGTACCTTGGCAGCAGTGGAAGTTAAAGGTACTTCGGTAACCAACTCTGTTGTCTTGTCTTTGCTCTTGAAGAGTTGAACTACGTCTTTTCCTTCTTTTTTTGATTTGGCCACGAAGTAAAAATGACGTTCGTCCTGAAAAATCACCAAACCCGCTTTTTCATTATCCGTTTCTGGAGAAAAAATCACTTCAGTTTCGGCAGTGCTCGTTAAATGTTGTTGACGCTTACCTACAAACGAAGGGTTTCCGGTTTCTGAAATCGTTTCTGGTTTGAGTGTAAGCGTAAGTCCGTTTGCTTTGGAGGTTTTAAATGAACTGCTATCCACCGTTCTCAAAAAGAGCAGCGAAAGATCAAGCCCTTTATCAAACGTCATCGTATAAGCGAAGTTGCCGTTTTGCGGTAAAGCCCCTTTCTGCTTTACTTCTTTGATGTTGGTTTTGTAGTTGTATTCAATGGCTTTTTCGCCGTGTTCAATCATCGGCCAATCGTTAACCCACGTCAGTGGAGCAATAAACATTTCACGACCCGTGTTATAAAAATCACCTTCGTAGGGGCGTACCGCCAGAAAAATTGAATACCAATTACCATCGGGACCTTCGATAAATTGAGCGTGACCTGCGGAAGTAATGGGGTTGGGTCGGTCGGCGGGTAAGCCTCTTTGCGTCAGCACCGGATTGCCTTCAAACGGGACATAAGGGCCCCAAATATCTTTGCTGCGCAGTGCCACCTGTGAGTGATTGACGGAGGTTCCCCCTTCGGCGGCGTACAGGATGTACCAACCGTTACGTTTCAAAATATGCGGTCCTTCTATCCAAACGGGTTTTTTAGACAAATCTACACCGCCATTCACCAACTGTTTTTCTTCACCTACTACCTTCAGATTTTGACAATCAAACTCGTACATTCGAATGGTGCGGTGCCCCGAATACAAAGGCTTACGGTCGGGAGCATCGCTGTTGTAAATGATGTAAGCTTTATCGGTTTCTTCATCAAAATAAATGGACGGGTCAATCCCTTTTACCTGCGGAATTTTCACCGGATTGCTATAGGGACCCGCAGGATTCTTGGACGTTACAACAAAATTTCCATCATGGTCAATATCCGTGCAGGTAACGTAGTACGTGCCTTTGTAATAACTGATGGCAGGAGCGAACAGCCCGCGTGTCATCCGCTCGCCCATAAATTCCATTTGTGACGGGCGGTTGATCACATTACCGATTTGCTTCCAGTTTTTCAGGTCACGGCTGTGCATGATTGGCAAACCAGGGAAATAGGAAAAAGTAGAATGTACGGAATAATAATCAGGCCCTACTTTGACAATGCTCGGGTCGGGGTAAAAACCCGTCAGGATAGGGTTTGGCAGCGTAACCGTTTGAGCTGAACTAAGGTGGCTTATTGCAAAACATAAAGCCGTCATTAACAAAAAGAGACTATTTTTAAACATTTTATGTGGCGGTTTAAATCAATTTTTACGGTTTATATTATTGAGCTACCAGCGAATATACTTTCCCAGCTTGGGTAGGCATATCGTACAGGAGCGTTTCTTTCAACGTGAGCGGAGTCAGGTTTGCTTTGGGAGAAATAATGGCCTTCGGTGTTTCTTCCACGGCATAAAACGGATTAGGATTTTGACCCGATGCTTTTTTTAATGTGCCTCCGTTACTCAATTTCAGGCCATTCGCAGCGCGAAGGCGAAGGTTACCGCCAAGGGTTGATTTAACTTCTACCTTGGTCAGCTTACCGTTTTTCCACTCCATATTCACTACCTCAAAACCACCGATGGCTCGCAATCCGCCGATGCGGCCTGTTTTCCATACATCCGGCAAGGCCGGCAATAAATGCACCGCCCCGTCGGCACTCTGCATAAGCATTTCGGTGATGCCCGACGTACAGCCGAAGTTCCCGTCGATCTGAAAAGGAGGGTGCGCATCAAACAAATTATTGTAAGTTCCTCCTCCGTCTTTGGTGACACCCAGTGGCGTAAGTTGGTTTTGAATCAGGGTATAGGCATGATTTCCATCCTGCAAACGGGCCCACCAGTTGACTTTCCACCCCATGCTCCAGCCCGTGGAGACATCCCCGCGATGAATCAGCGTGGTACGGGAAGCATTGAAGAGTTCGGGTGTGCGATAGGCGGAAATTTGTACGGCAGGAAACAGCCCATACAAATGCGAAACGTGACGGTGATGATCGTTGGGGTCGTCTACGTCATCCAGCCATTCCTGCAATTGGCCGTGTTGCCCCACGTGCATTGGAGCCAAACGACCGCGTAATTTCCTAAGCGTGTCCACAAAAGCAGCATCTTTTTTCAGGATTCCGGCGGCCTTTATGGCCGTACTGAATGCGTCGAAAACGATTTGATTATCCATCGTTGTACCGGCATCCAGCGACGAACCCGCGTGGGCTTTCGGAGCGTTTTCGGGCGAGCTACCCGGGTTGATGACCAGCCAATGATACTTGGGATGTTCTACCAAAAAATCAGCATAAAATGCAGCGGCTCCTTTCAGAACTGGATAAATTTCAGACAAATAGGCTTTATCACCGCTGTACAGATAATGTTCCCAAAGGTGTTGGGCGGTCCAGCCGCCACCGCCTGTCCACATGCCCCAAAAGGCTCCGTCGATAGCGCCTGTTGTCCGCCAAATATCGGTATTATGGTGGGCCATCCAACCTTTTGCCCCGTACATAACCCGCGCTGTTTCCTGCCCAGTCTCTGAGAGTTCTTTCACCATTTTCAAGAACGGCTCGTGAAGTTCGGCCAGATTGGTTTTCTCAGCGGGCCAGTAGTTCATTTGCGCGTTGATGTTGATGGTGTATTTGCTATCCCAAGGTGGGTTCATTTTGTTATTCCAAATCCCCTGCAAATTGGCCGGTTGACTCGGTACGCCGTCGCGGCCGGGTTGTGAGGAGGAAATCAGTAAATACCGCCCGTACTGATAGTAAAGCGTAACTAAATGCGGGTCATTGGCCGCACGGAAATTTTTAAGGCGCTCGTCGGTAGGGAGTTTCACCGCTTCTGTTGTTCCCAGATCAAATTGAACACGGTTGAAGTACTTTCGGTAAGCCATTATATGGGAGGGTAAAATAGTAGCAAAGGATTTCGGATAGGCTTTGTTCAGATACGCAGTTACCCGGGCGTTCTCGTCACCGCTGATGTCTTTGTAGTTATTAAAATTGGTGGCAATGGAAATATAAATGGTGGCGGTTGTGGCCTCTTTTACCGTAATGGAAGTGTCGTTGGCAGCAACCGTTCCGCCTTCGGTTTTGATCCGGGAAATGCCTTTGAAATTGACCATTCCCTTTACGCCTTCGTGGTCCGAAGTTGTTCCGGAAAGGGTGAGTTCGTTAGGGGCCATCGCGGTTATTGCTCTTTTTTTATGAAGCGTAGCGTAAGAAGCAATAAACGAAAGGCTTCCCGGCTTGCCGGCTGTCAGATGCATCACGATTACCCGGTCCAGAAAAGAGGCTAAAATCTCCCTTGTATATTTTACGCCGTTGACAGTATAAGTGGTTTTTGCAACGGCTCGTTCAATATCCAATTCCCGATAATAATCGGTGTAATTTTCGTGGTCTTCAAAGGTGAGGTGTAGATTCCCAACAGGTTGAAACATTTGTCCGTGCGATTTTTTAGTAATTATCGCTTTGTTGGCCAACCGTTCAGCGTCTTTTTGCTTCCCGTCAAAGATCAATTGGCGAATTTCGGGTAAGGCGGCCAATGCTTCTGGGTTATCGTTACGGTTAGGACTTCCCGACCAAACAGTATGTTCATTCAACTGAATCGTTTCTTTTTCCACATTCCCATACACCATGGCCCCCAGTCGCCCATTGCCGATGGGCAGGGCATTTTCCCAGGTTTTGCCGGAAGGCTTGTTGTACCAAAGTTTCAGGTTTTTAGTGTCCTGAGAGAAACCCAGGAATGAGACAATCAGTAAGCAAAAGGTAAAAAACGATTTCATTAATGACAGGTTATTATGAATACAGGGATAGAAATCAAAAAAAGTAAAATGTGTAAGTATGACACATTTATAAGTATAAAAAAAATAGTGATGGTATCACTACCGCTTTTATTCATTTAGACTGTATTGATTTTAAAATTTTGTTTATTGGATTGGGACGACCAAAAATAATTATAAATAACCTTAAAAAGAAAAAAAATTATATTTATTTCATAAATTATACAACTACTTATTATAAAATCGGCAGTGCGCGCAATGTAATGCTATAACAAAAAAATAGACAACGGGGGCAAATGCCTAACTTGGGTGTAGGACAAGTTTGTCATGCTGCCATTTTTATTTGACTGACTAATTTGCCCCACTCATCATTTTTTAACGCAATTCTTAGATTGACTACTTGTTGAGCACCTTTTAGCGTCCACCTTTGTCC
>Ga0247844_1005711_pt1 | contig 15611 bp, 4 predicted proteins | sample LaCtaG_FD_192421 | JGI IMG/M metagenome (GOLD analysis project Ga0247844, IMG submission 192421) | Freshwater microbial communities from meromictic Lake La Cruz, Castile-La Mancha, Spain - LaCruzMarch201714.5m_1 | ecosystem: Environmental > Aquatic > Freshwater > Lake | place: Spain: Castile-La... | reverse complement strand
CCGAGCCTACTCACCAACCTCCGCCCCATGCGGCAGCGAAGTAGCGTAACTTTGCAAGTTGCGTGCTTCTGGCGCCTCACCACACCCCGACACCCCCGAACCCACCCACCAACCTCCGCCCCATACGGCAGCGACTCTTCAGGGCTCCTCTTCCGCCATCACTTACGGCCTGAAATCTCCCTTCAAAACGCACCCCGAACCGAGACGCCCCCGCACGCAACTTGCAAAGTTGCGCTACTTCGCTCCGCGCTCCACTCCCCGAACCCATCCTTGCAGCCCCCTCCCCAATCCACCATCCTGCCCGACATGGATCTCCCTCCCCAGCCGCCTCCCGATGTCCCCGCCCCGCCGCCGGGACCCGAGGCGATCCGGTCGCGGAGGATCATGAAGAATATCCTTTGGCTCGGAGTCGTCTCGATAGCGCTCCTTATCCTACTCTTCATTTCGACGTTCTACAAACCTCCCCCGGCACCAAGGACCGTCGCCATGAGCAACATCCGCCAGATCGGCCTGGTTCTCTTCGACTTCGACTACCAATACGGACGCTTCCCCGACGCCTCGACCATTCCCGCCGTCCAAGCAGCCACCGGCACCACTCTCCATCTGGGCGATGGCAGTTCCAACCAACTGTTCCGCCAGCTTCTCGCCACCGTCGGCACGAGCGAGCAGATCTTCTGGGCCAAGACTCCCGCCACACGGAAGAAGCCCGACGACGTTCTCGGTGCGGACGCCCTCGCTCCCGGGGAATGCGCCTATTCCTACGTCGCGGGACTCACATCCTCAGGAGATCCAGAGACGCCGGTCGTGATGATCCCCATGATCCGTGGCACCTTGAAATTCGACCCCAAACCCTTTGACGGAAAGGCGATCGTTCTCAACCTCGACAGCTCCGCCACCGCCCTCACCATCGAAGAGAACGGCGACGTGCTTCTCAACGGCATGAACCTCTTCGACCCGCGCCAGCCCTTCTGGCGCGGGAAGGCCCCGAACATCAAATACCCAGAGTGAAGTACCGCAACTTTGCAAGTTGCGTGCTGATGGCGGCCCTCCACACCCCGACGCTCCGAAGCAACCCTCCCATCTCCGCACCAAGCGGCAGCGAAGTAGCGTAACTTTGTAAGTTGCGTGCTTCTGGCGTCTTACCACGCCCCGACGCCCCCGAACCCACCCACCAAACTCCACCCCATGCGGCAGCGACTCTCCACGACTTCTCTTCCGACATCACTCACTGCCTGAAATCTCCGTTCGAACGCCACCCAGAAGCACACCGCCCCCCCCCCGCACGCAACTTACAAAGTTGCGCTACTTCGCTCCGCGAATTCACTCACGCCAGCTTCCGCACCAGGATCACACCCGCCAGCAAGGCCAGGATCCCCCCGAAAACCCAGCCCTTCGGAAACTCCGGCTCGATCTCCAGCTTTAGCAACATCGGCTTGCCGCCGTCGACCTGCACGCTGCGCTTGAAATCCAGCACGGTCCCGCGCTCGGCCATCGTCACGTCGAGCGCCGCCGGGGCGGGATCCGCGGCGAGCTGCTGGCTGACGATCCGGTTGGCGATCGCTTTCATCGCCGCGTTCTCGTCGACGCTGTTGCCTTCCAACAGCCGGTCGAACTGCTGCGGATCGAAGTTCAGGTTCCCCTGCAGCAGCGGGTTCTCCTGCGCCGCCTGCTCGAGCTGAGCGTTGCCGGTCGTCACGTCGGCCTTGTTGTCGAGATACATCCGCTGCCGCCGCGTGTTGAGCGCCAGGGTCGCCTGCTGGGTCTTGAGGTTCCGCAGTTGCACCCGCGCGTCCTCGTTCGATGCCTCGTCGAGCAAGCCGTTGCGCGCCGCCTTGCTCAGCGCCTGGCCCGCCTTGTCCTGCTGGCCGGCCACCATCCAAGCGTTCGCCTGGTCGAGCAGGGCCACCGCTTCCTGCTTGCCCGCGGCCCGCTTGCTCGAGACGAAGCTGCTGTAATCCTGGAAGGCCTTGCCGGCGACCTTCTTCTGCAAGTCGAAGTCGCCATGATGGTCCGCCAGGCGCCAGCCTTCCGGCAAGATCACCCGCCAGTTGAGGTTCTCCAGCGGCACGTCGAGCTTCGGCCCGTGGAGCACCGTGCCCTTGCCCGCCGGCATCGCATAGACGAAGCGCACGCTCGCCGGCCGGTCACCCTCGGGGGCTGGATAGACGTAGAACAACCAGTTGTTGCCCTCGCGCACCAGCGCCACGCCGTCCTCGTTGACCAGCACGTTGTAGAGCGAGGCACCTTCCGGCAAAGTCAGTTGCAAGGTCCCCTTCTCGGTCACGCGGACCTTGAGATCGACCGCCGTCAAGGCCGCGCCGTCCGGCGAGACCAGGGTGGTCAGGGATCCCTGCTCAACCCGCAGCCGCAGCGCGCCCGCGAGTTCGTGGCGCTTCATGGTCACCGCCAGCGGCCCTTCCGCCTCCGCGACCCGGAACACCCCGGCCGGTGCCTGGGCGGAGAAGGCGGCGCGCAGGGTCTCCGGCACCACGCCCCAGTCGCTCTTCTGCCAGCCGCGCGGCAGTTCGGTCGCGCTGATCTCCAGCCGTCCCGCCGTCCGCAGCGACACGAAATACGAGGCCTGCCGTACTTCCGACGGCAGCAGCGGTGTCACCTCTACCTTCTCGTTGGCCGCCTGCTGGAACTCGATGTCCACCGTGGTCTCGCCGGCCACCCCGCGCTGAAAGCGGATCTCCCACAACCCGGTCTCGCCCGTCACCGGCACGAAATCCGCCACCGCCGGGCCGCTCGCCCGCAAGGTCGCCGCCGCGCTTTCATCGAGCCCCGGAATGCTCACCCGCAGCGTCTTCATCGCCGCGTTCTCGATCCGGTACGCGAGCCGCACCCGGCTCAGCGTCTGGCCTTCGCGCAGCGTCACCTCGTGCAGCACCTGGGCGGTCACCCAGGGATCGAGCTTGGCGATCGCCAGCGCCAGCGACCAATCGGCCTGCAGCAGCTTGAACGCCAGCGCCCCCGGCCGCGGCACCCCGGCCTCGCGGGGATCGAGCTGCGAAACATTGCCGCGCGACACCGCCCGCACCTGCAAGCCGCGCTCCGGCACCACCGTCAGCGTCCCGGTCTGCCGCGCCGCGCCGCGCAGCACCACCCGCGGGGCGACCCACGATGCCTGCGCGCCCGGGGCCGGCGCGGTCAGCGTGACGGCGAAGGCCTGGTCGCCGAGCGTCCGGCCGTTGAGATGAAGGTTCAGCAAACGGATCGCGCCGTCCGCCGACTCGGCCCAATGCGCGAGCGCCGGACCGGTCACCGATTCGATCTCGAAGCCCTTCGGAATCTCGAGCTCCAACTTGAACAGTCCCGCCCGGGTGATCGATGCCGTCAGATCGACCGCCAGCACCATCCGGTCCTCGCCGAGCGACAGCGTCTGCTTCGTCTCCGCCCGGATCTCCGCCGCCACCGGCGCGACCTTCAAGGTCAACGACGCCGCCGCGCCGCCGTGGCGGAACGCGCGGTGCAAAACCGCCAGCGCACGGCCCTCACGGTCATGCGGCAAGAGCTTGCCACCGAAGTCATCGAGATTCACCGCGCTCATCCCCTTCGCCACGACCGCTTCCGCCTGCGCCTCGTCGCCGAAGCCCAGACCTAACAGCCCGACCGATCCCGCCGCGCCCTTGACGACCAGCGGTTGCAATTCCAAGGCCACCGGCAGCGTCGCCGTGCCGCGCTGGGTGCCGATCATGAAGGCGAAGGGCTGGTCCTGCGCCGGCTCGATCCCGACCTTCAGCTCCCGCGTCTCCGGATTGAAGCGCCAGCTACCAATGGGGCCATCGCCCACCTCGCCGACCGTGAAACCTTCCGGCACCGTGATCACCAGCTCCCGCACGACGCCGCGCGACGGCCGGATCGCCACCTGGTGCCGCCCGCCGACCACACCAGGCCCGGGCAGATAGAGATCGGAAGTCTCAACGAAGAACTGCGTCTCTTCGCTCGCCACGTCGCGCCGCAACGGACGGGCCTGCATCATGATCTCATCAGCCGGCCCGAGCACCAGTTCCGCGCCGCTGCCGCCGTCGATCTTCAACGCGGTCACCTTCGCCGCGCGCTGTGAGACGAATTCCCAGCCTTCCTGGTTCCAGGTCACATTCACCCGCTGCACCGCCGCCGGTCCGGACGGCAACTTCCAGCCGTTCTGCGGAGCCGCCAGCGGCATCTCGAAGGTGGCCTTGCCGGACTTGAAGCCCTCCGCCGTTGCCACCAGGAAATACGCTTCCTCTTCGCCATGCGGCGCCTTGACCACCCGCAAGCCTTCGCCGGTGAATCCTGTTAGAACCGCAGGTGACTTCAAAAGCAGCACCCGCTGGTCCACCGGCCCGCGCGCCTCGACCGCGATCTCGCCGTTCAGGCGGCCGTCGACGATCCGCCAGGTGTGGTTCATCGATTCCGCCGGCACGATCGTCTCCGCCCCGCGCGCCATGCCGGCCGCGAAGAAGAATACCAGCGCCGTCGCCGCCGCCGTCGTCACCGGAGCCGCCTTCTTCTTGAACAGCCCGGCCAGTCCAGGCAGCCCGTGGACCAGCAGCAGCACCAGCCCGAAGAACGCAAAGAACGGCACCGCGCCCATCCGCTGAGACAGCAAGCCCAGCCCGATCAGCCCCAGCGCCACCGGTGCCAGGTAGGGCCGGACGCCGTCCCGTTTCGCCGCAGCTTCGGAAGACCCGCCCTGCATCCCCGTCCAAACCCGCATCCCCAGCAAGCCCACGCCCGCCACGATCAAGAGCACGCCGGAAACACTCAGCATCGCCTGCCACGGCGCGACGTTGCCGACTTCCATCGTTACCACATCGCCCGGTGCCACCACCGGCATCACGTATTCCAGATTCGCAAGGTTCACCCGGCGATCCTCCGCCGCACGGAAAGCCATGAAGCACGACACGACACCCGCCGCGATGATCACGAGATGACCTAACACCCGCGTCGCCCTGATCCGCTTGAGCAGCAGCCCGAACGCCGCGACCAGCAGCAAGAGCGGTGCCGCCAGCCGTGCCTTCGACAGGATCCACTCGGTCCCGGTCTCGGTCTGCACCGGCCGCACCGGCTTCGTCGCCCCACGCGGCACCAGGCGGCGTCCTTCGTCACCGGTCACGATCCATTCGCTGATCACCGTGGGCGTGAACAAAACGGGAGCCACCAGCGATGGCGCGGTCGCCTTCTTGCTAACGATCCCGTAGCGCAAAACCACCTCAACCGGTTCGTTCGGATCCGCCTTCGCCGGCAGCGGCACCAGGATCTCGCCGCCGTCCTGGCGCGCGTTCACCGTCTCGCCGTCGACCTTGGTTTCCCACAGGCCGGCGTCTTTCGGCAGGGTGAGCTTCAGCACCGAGCGACCGCGCGTCTTCACGAAGAATCGGGCATCGGTCACCACCTGGCCGTCGCGCGAGACGCGGCTGGCGAGCTTGGCGAAATCCACCACCTGCCCGACCGTCTCGCCGGGCTCGAACCACTCGATCTTCATCCCGATCGACACGTCGGCGGCGGTGTATTGCCACGCGGCAAGCGTCGGCGCGCTGCTCAGCAGCCGGTATTCGGCGGGAAGTTCGGAAGCCTCGAGCTTCAGCACCGCGCCTTCGGTACGAGGAATCTCGTATTTCACCTGCAGCGGGCTCACCACCTGGATGTGGCCGCGCTCCGACTGCACGTTCAGCGGCCGGACCTCGCCCGGCGACAAATCGCCGCCGCGCGCGCTCATCGGCTGCTCGAAGGTCACCAGCACCGTCCCCGCACCGAGCACCGGCCGGGCCAGCGGAATGACCAGCGTGTCGCCCTCGCGCCGCCAGTCGCGGCCGACGTTCTGGCCGGTGACTTCCACGTTGCCAAGCGCCTCCGGCACGCGCAGCCGCCACTCGGTCGCCGGCGCACCGATGACGAAATAGTTCACCAGCACGCTGCCCGAGGCCGCGCCTTCCTTCAGCGAATAGAGGTGGAAGACATCCGCCTGCACGCTCTGGCCGAGCGCCTCGACTTTCATCGTCGCACTCCACTTCCCGTCGCGGATGCGGAAGGCCTGCTGCAAACCGGGCAACTTCTTCGGAAAGTAATCCGGCGGGGTCTCCGCCAGCCCGGTCGTCGCGCCGGGCACCGCGCGGAATCCGGCGGCCACCACCACGCCGACGTAGCCGCGCGCCGACTTCGCGCCGGGATGACCGAGCACCGGCAGCACCCAGTCGCCCGCCGCGGCGGCGAGGTTCTTCTCGAGCTGGATCGTGATCAACTGCCGCCCGATCAGCGCCTGGCCGAACAAAATCTTGAGGACCCGTTTCCCGCCGACCGCATCGCTGGCCAGGCTGTAATCCGCCACGCCCTGGCCTTCCACCGCCGCCACCGCGAAGTCGGCCGGCACCTCGACGCTCCACTCCCGCAAGGGAGCCTCGCGGATGTCGAGTTCCAGGTCGGCGAAGATCCGGCGGTCGGTCTCGGCGAGTTCGTGGATCGTCACCTCGTTCACCGATACCTCCGGCAGCACCTGGTCCGCGGAGATCTCGTATTCATGCTCCGCCGAAGGGAAGCGATAGACAAAGGCCTGCCGCAGGTTGTCGTCCTGCTTGGCCCACGGGAACTGGCCCGGCGAAAGCTGCATCAGGCCCTTGGTCGCGCCGACCTCGATCCGCACCGCGCCGTCGTTCGCCACCCGCAGGAAGCCGCTGTGGCGCAGCGTGCCGACCGGTGAAAAGCGCGGCGGGCTGAGCTTCGCTGGGAAGGTCCCGAGCGCCGCCTGGGCCTCGATCTCGATCTCGCCGTCGCCTTCGATCGGCCGGCTGAGCCGCACGTCTAACATCCGCGCCCCGCCTTCCTCCGCGATGCTCCAGCTCAGCACCTGCGGGCCCTTCACCGCGAGGATCTCGCCGTTGCCATCGACGCGGATCTTGAGCGCCTCCAGCTTCCCTTGCAGCACGCGGAAGCCGATCTTCGAATAGCGCCGCGCCAATCCCGCGCCGACCCGCGTTTCGGCGATCTCACTGCTGGAAAAGAACAAGGCTCCATCGACTTCCTTGCGTCCGCTTTTCCAAGCGAGCCCGGCCCGGCCGGTTGCGGGGAGATAACCGATCCAAATGCGCTTCAAGACTCCCACCCATTGTGCCTCGCCCCGTTCTGGCACCACGGGTTCGTCCTTCTTGAAGGACACGTCGTCACCAAGCCCGTCGATCCGCACCGGCACCACCGCGCCGCCGTGCATCTTGAAATCCACGCCGCGCCAGTCGCCCTGGCGGCCGAGCGGAGCTTCGAAGGCCAGCTCGATCGGATAGCTGCCGACCGCCTCGCCGACCAGTTCGTGCACATAGCTCTCGCCCTTCTTCTTCAAGCGCGTGAACCAGCCCTGACCCGACGCGGCGCCGCTGAGCGCGACGCCTTCTAACAACTCGATCGCCTCGCCCGCCTGGAGCACGCTGACCGTGCCGCGCAGGATGAAAGACACGCTGGTTCCCTCGGCGATCACCTTGCCGTCGAGCGTCGCGTCGGCCAACTCCACCGGCCGTGGCGCGGTGCCCTTGAGATCGACTTTCACGTTCAGCCGTCCCGCCCCGCTGCCACTGAAGCGGTCCGCGCCGTTCTCGCTCTTCATAGCTTGCAAGCCTTCGATCGCGATGAGGTTCGCCGCCGCCGCGCCGTCGCCGGACAATGAGATCGTGGAAGAAAATCCGACCGCACTCCCCGGTGCCGGCAACAGCAGGTCGAAGGCCTGCTTGGTGTCGTCGTGCAGCGTGGTGATCGTCACCAGGAACTCCTTCGCCGTCTCCGCCTTCGGGTCGTCGGGCAGCAGCGGCTTGAGATCGAGAAAGCGCGTGCCATCCGACTCGCGGCGGACGGTCCAGGTCTTCAGGCCGTCGCCGGCGACGCCGGTCACCTCTCCCGTCCCGGTGAGACCGAGGCTCATCGTTTCCGGCCGGCCCTGGTGGACCCGCAGCTTCGCGGAGATGGTGCCCTGCACCCGGTCGATGCCCGCGGTGATGTCGGTGTTCGTTTCGGCGGAGAAAAACAGCGGGACGGGCTTCTCCTTGTCGACCTCGACGAGGACGATCTGCTTGTCCTGGGCCGCAGCGACGCCCAAGAAAAGCGCGGCAGCGAAGTAGCGCAACTTTGCAAGTTGCGTGCTTGGGGCGGCCCGCTTCCCGCTGCGGATCCGTCCCACCCCATCCGTGCCGCCCCCATGCGCAACTTGCAAAGTCGCGCTACTTCCCGTGACGACAGGAGTGTCGTCACTCCTTAACGCTTTCGCCAGCTTCGATACAAACAGGGTGATCATGACTTGATAGGAGTGCGGGGAGAGAACGCCGCGGTTGGGGCGGCAATGGGTAAATCGTCGGTAAATTTAAAAGCGGTCGGGTGAGCTTCGGTGCCGTGTTCAGCGGAGGGCCGCCCCAAGCACGCAACTTGCAAAGTTGCGCTACTTCATCTTCCCGATCATCGACCCGAGGTCGGCGACCGGCTGGCTGTTCGGATAGCGGGCTCGGACTCCGGCATAGACCTGCCCGAGCTGTTGGAAATCCACCGCGTCGGCCATCGGCGCGGCGCGCAGCTTTTCGGCGGTGAAGGCCGCCAGGCCGGCAAGCTGGATCGACGGCGTCGCCCGGTCGAACGCCGGGGCCTGCGCGTCGTAGGGGATCGTCCAGGTCCGCTCGACCATCTGGCCGCTCGCCACATCGCGGAAGCGCACGCTGACCTCGCCGACCTCGCCCTCGCCCTGCGGCAGGGTCTCGATCTGATAGAGCGCGTTGCCCGCTTCCTCGGCCGCCATTTCCGCGGCGTCCACCGCGTCGTTGCGGAAGTCTTCTTTCTTCAAGCGATGCTCCTCGAAGCCGATCAGCTTGTACTTCGCCACCCGAGCCGGATTGAAGCGCACCTGCACCTTCACGTTCTCCGCGGCCGGACGGAAGGCCCCGGCGAGCTGCTTCGCAAAGCCGGCGTCGGCGTCTTCCGGGCCGTCCACGACATAGTAGCGGCCGTTGCCATTGCGGGTCAGCCGTTCGAGCAGCTTGTCGTTCAAGCCGTCCGCCCCGAAGCCCGCGGCATCGAAGGCGATCCCCTGCTGGCGGAGTCCTTCAATGCGGGCCTGCAAGGCTTCCGGCCGGGCGTCGCCGAGGTTCGCCGCACCGTCGGTGAAGAGCACCACGCGGTTCTGCGCCGCCGGATTGAACTGCCGCTTCGCCAGCTCCTCGCCGAGCTTGAGGCCTTCTTCCAGATTCGTCCCGCCTTCCGACGGCGTCCGCGCGATCAGGTCGTTCAGCTCCTGCGCCCGCGCCCCGGGCAAGCGGTCGGCCAGCAAGCGCGGCTGCCGCGAGAAGCCGGCCACCGTGATCATGTCGCCTTCCTTCAGCAGCCCGGAAAGCTGCCGCACCGCCATCGCCAGGCCGGCGTCGCGGTCCTCGCGCTCCATCGAACCGGAGTGGTCGAGCAGCAGTGTGAGATTGAGCGGCGTCGAGGCTCCCCGGCCCTGCGAGCCGGTCCGCACGCCGATCCGCAGGAGATTGCGCTGGGCGAAAGCCGGGTGCGCCGATTGCTCGGTCACGCAAACCACCGGCTCGCCGCTGGCCGGCGCGGGATCGCCGTAGTCGAAGGCATTGTAGAACTCCTCCGGCCGGATCCCCTCCGCCGCCGGCACCTCGCCCCGCTCCATCGCCGCCTGAGCGAGCTTGAAGGACGCGTCGCTGACGTGGAGCGAGAAGGTGGAGAAGGGTTCGTCGGCCGAAACGACTTCGGACATGAGAGAGAGCGCCGCTTGTTTTTTTTGCTCAAGGGTCGCAGTCGTCTCAGGCGCTTCGTCACCTTCGGTCAAGAGCTGAGCCCGCGTATGGTCGTAGGCAGCCCGATAATAGTCGGCTTTCGCCGCGGCCACCTTCTCCATCCCACGGCGTGCCGCCTTGTTGTAGGGATCGATCCGCAGCACTTCCTCGTAGGTCTTTTGGGATTCGTCGTATTTCCCAAGATTATGATTCCCCTCCGCGATGTAGAGTTTGCGGCGAACTTCCTCCACGTTTTGGGCATGCTCGTAAGTCAGTGCCGGACTGGTGCGGATCGGATCCTCCAGGTATTCCAGAACGCGCTTGGCGTCGGCGTTGTTCGCATCCTTGGCGAGCGTGTCGGCGGCGAGTTGGCGGGCTTCCTCATACTTTCCGACTTTTCGGTATTCGTCCGAGAGAGCGACTGCGGCATCGCCCAGGCTGTCTTCCAGAAACTTGCGCCGGTCTGCCACCATCGAGGCATCAGGAAGGACGGTGAGCGACTCCTTATACTTGGCAACCGCGTCCTGATAATTGCCAGCCGCATAGGAGGTCCGCGCATCATCCCGCAGCTTGTCGGAAGTCGCCACCGCGCTTTGGCGTCGGATCATTTCCTTTTGGGCTAGGCTGTTATAATTACCGTCAGCCGCTTTTGTTAGGTCAGTGCGGAAATTGCCTCTGGCAGCATCCGTCACAACGGGCCCATCAACCGGCGGCACCGAAAGTTCCCACGCCTTGTCCACCTCTTCGAGAATCTTGGCGCGGACATTGTCTTCCGCTTGCGCCGGATCGGTCTCGATATTCTTGCTCAAAGTAAGGGCCTCTAACGTCACGTCCCTGGCGTCCATCTCCGTGACTCCGCGCAATCGAGCCTTTTGCGACTCGTCCGCGATCTCCGACTGGATCGGGGCACCCTGGTTGACGAAGCCGTCGAAATCGCCCGTCGCGGCCGGAGCCGGAATGGCCGGCGCTTGCTCCGCAAACGGATCAACACTCAAGTCGCGCTTCAACCCGCCCGTCGCCGCTACCCCACCGGCCGGGGCTGTCAGGCCATACCCCTGGCCGGGGTTTCCTGCGTCCACTCCGGATTCACGCTGCTTCAGGGCAAGATCGGACAAATCGGCACCGCCGCCCACCACCTGGCTGGCGCTCTTGGAATCGAAGTAATCCAGATCCTGCTGCGGCTTGGCCTCCCCGGCAAGTCGACCCATCGCGTCGAGATCCCCGAAGTTCGACGCGTCGCCCCGACCTAGGTCCACCTCGCTGCCAGCCCTCAAGTTCGCCTTAAAGCGGGACTCCGAAACCCCGTTGATGTTGAGAGGGGTCCCCGCCTGAAGCTCCTGCGGCATCCCGCCACCTCCACCAAAACCGGCTTCATCGGCTTCCCCGGCCACCAGCCAGCCGGTCATTTTGCCCGTTTCCGGACCACGGGTCGTCCCTTCGGACTCCACAGCCCCGGCGATCCGACCTTTGCCGGAGAGCTCTTCCATCGGCTTCTCGTCCGTGGCGACGGATCGGCTGTGGAAGCTGCCCGTCCATGCCTTCAACCCATCGTCTTTCCCCTCGACCTCCGCGGGCCGGGCCGGGGCGGCAGGGATGGCGTCGATGCCCAGGGTTCCCGCCCCGGCCTTGGTCATGCGGCTGGCCGGTGGCGCGGGCTTCGCCCTTTCGGCCAACTTTCCATCAACCTGCGCGATCGCCCCGTCGCTGAAGGTTCCGGTCAACGCCGCAATCCCTTCGCCTTCCTGCTTGGTCCCCGCCGCCCGGTCCGGATTGTTGAGGACGGCGTCGATGTTGTTGCGGGTGATCGCCGCGTCGCCGCTGCGGTTGCCGGCGGTGATGATGTCGGTGACCGTCGCGCCGGTCGCCGCCGGAATGCCAGGAACGGTCACGCCTTCGACCGTGGAAATGAAATCCGCGTTCGAGCGGGTCGTGATCTCCGGAACCGCTTCAGCCGGGAGCCCGCCATTCGCTCCTCCCACCATGCCGCCTCCGACAAAGCCGCGGCCATTCGACTCGTCGCTATCCGGATCCGTAAAGACGAGACCATCCAAATCCAAGCCCGCAGGTTTCGCTGCCGGTGCAGGAACCGGAGTGGCGGGTGCCGGCGGCGGACCGGCGATGCCTTCCGGCTCGATCCTTGCGGTCATTTCCGCTTGCAGGGCTCTCCTCGCTTCTGTCCTCGCTTCGCCAATCGAAATCTTCTTTTTCAACGTCGCGATCGAATCCTCCGCCCGCCCGACATCCGCCACTGCATCCGCGGCAGCCGGACTCGCAACGCCCGCAGCCGCGGCATCCCGGTCAAGGCGCTCGAGTTTCATCTCCGCCATCTGCTTCCGGTGACCTTCCAAGTCTTCACCCTGGTCGATGATCCTCCCTCGGATCCCCGGAAGTTCCGCATGCACCGCCGGCGGCGGCTTCGAGGTAAAGGGGGAGTTGGCTCTCAGATGCGCATAAGAGCTGTCCGGCTTCTTCGAGGGGGCTCCCGCGCCTCCTTTCGCCGTGCCACGATCCATGGCCGGCTGAACGTCATTCAAGACCAACCCATCATCGGTGACCTTGGACTGCATCCTCTCAGTGATCTCCTTCAACTGCAGTTGCTCAAGCACGCGTTGGCTCGATTCGAAGTCGTTTTTTGCATCGGCAAAAGTCTGATTGGCAATGCCCTTGCCGATGGCATCTTCCGTCGTGGTCTCCCGTTGATTCCTGAGACGTGATGCCTGTTCCTTTGTAAGCTCCAGTTTGGCCTTCAGGGTATCTCTTAGTTCTGCGACCTCTTGCCCGACCTCGGCCTCCATCGCATTCAATTCCCGGCCCTTCGCGACAAGATCGGGATGATTTTGCCCAAGGCCAGAACTCTTCAAGACGTCATATTCGCGCTTGGCTTCCTGTAGCTGTGGAACTTTCTCGGGAAGGGTATTCCCGGGCAGACTGAGACCCGCCGCGTGAGCCATTAACTGCGGCCCGTCATACTTCAGCAGGGTTTCAATCTGGCTCTCCAACTGAATCTTCTCCCGATCCAGCTTGTCATACTCCCGCGCCGCCACTTCGGCTTGGTCGCTGGCGTCGGCTCCTCGGCCGTCGGCCTTGTCGCCTTGATAGATGATTCCTTCCTGGCGGATGATCTGCGAAAGCAGCTTCCGCTTGTCTTCAACCACGTCCTTCTGCTGGACCACGGCCCGCGCAAGTTGTTCCAGCGCTTCATCTCTCGCCGCAGCACGCTCGGATGCCGAGGTCTTCACCTGACTCTCAGCCATCGTGGAGTAAGTCCTAAACTTCTCACTCTTCCCGCCACCGCGAATCAGCGAGATCGAGAAGAACCCCAGCACCAAGCAAGCCGCCAGCGCGAGGATCAGCCCTCGCACGCCAGGTCCCCGGGATTTCCTCCTTCGGGCCGCGATCTTCTCCTCCACCTCCGGCGCCACGCCTAACAGATCCGTGATCTTCGCCCGGCGCGCCGCCGCCAGCTTCCACTCCGCCGCCGGTCCCGCCTTGAAATCCTCCGCCACCAGCCCGTGCAGCACCCGCAGGCGCCGCTCGAACAGACCGAGCGCGGGATCCGCCGCGCAGAGCTTTTCCAGCTCCCCCGCCTCGAAGGACGAGGCCTCGCCCAGCACCCAGGCGGTGATCCGCGCTTCGAGCGCGTCATCCCCGACGGTGTTCAGCGGCTTGTCCGTGTCGTCATTCATGGTGTTTCTGGTCTCTGGTCTCTTAAATCTGGTTTCCTCACCCCTCCGCGCTCTCGATCCCCATCCGCCGCAAGCTGTCGCCCATCGATTTCAAAAGGTGGTGCAGCTTGTAGCCGACGTTCCCGACGCTGAGGCCGGTGCGCTGGCTGATCTGGTCGTATTTGAGGTCTTCATGGTATTTGAGTTGGAGCAGCGCGCGGTCGTCGTCCTTCAGCTCGGCCAGCAGGAGTCGGACGGCACCGGCGGCCTCGAGGCGCCCGACCGGGTCGCCATGGCCAGCGGCGGCATCCCACTCGGGGGGCTCGTCGACGAGGGTCTCGCGCTTGTGGTCGCGCAGGTGGTTCAGGGCCAGATTGCGGACGGAGCGGTAAAGCCAGGCTTTCGGGTTCGCCACCTCGTCCCAGTGGGTGTGGAGCCGCAGGAAGGCCTCCTGCACCAGGTCTTCCGCCACCTCGCGCCGCCCCACCATGCCATGGGCAAAGCGCAGGAGCGGGCTTTCTTCCGCTTCGAAGACTTGCCGGAGCGTCGGTTTCTCCTGGGTCATCGTGGCGAAAGGAAGCAGCGCCGGGGCTTCAACCCTGGACTGTGAGGCAATTTCCATGCGGGGCGGGACGAAAGATCATGGTTCTCATCGGTAACGACACGGCGGCCGGGAAATCCTTGGATCTTTTTTTCAAGGTCAACGGATCGGGAAGCGGGAATTCCGGAAAAGGGACCGGGATGGATAGGATGGATAGGATGGATAGGATAGGAAAGTCGGACTGGCGACTTTGGGGGCATCTTTTTCAAGAATCCCATCCATCCCATCCATCCTGTCCAATCGTCTCCCACGCCCACCCATCCTGGAATAAGAATGCCGGACTGGCGGCATTTGGTACCTTTCTTTCAAAAATCCCATCCATCCTATCCATCCTGGTCCCAAATTCTTCAGGTCCCTGCCCCGCCCAATCATCCCTTGCCACCCGGCCGGACCAGCCCTTGAATCCGCCGCGACCGGAAATGTTTTTGCTCAAGAAGGTTTTTCAACTGCGGGACAAGGCGAACCCGGAACACGAGAAGCCCTTCCTCGATCACCTCGAGGACCTGCGGGTCATGGTCACCCGCATCGTGATCACCCTGCTGATCTCGATGATCGTCTGCTTCGCTTTCCGCGACGAGCTGATGGAGATCATCCGCAAGCCGGTGGATCAGGTGATGAATGTCCACCAGGCCAGCCTGCTGCCGAAAGAAATCGACTCGGAGAAGTGGGAGACCGCCAAGAAGATCGAACGCGCCGCCGCGGCGCTGGAACCCGCGCTGGCGGAGAATCTGCTCGCGCGCTTCGATGCCGAGACGCTGCGGCTGGTCAGCATCGTCCGGCTGCTGCGCGCGGTCGCGGTGCTGCCGGATGACCAGCGCGCCGGATTCCTCACCGCCGCCGGGGCCGACGATCCCACGGCGAAAGACGTCCGCTACATGCTGGACAAGGGCGCAAGCCCCGACATCGACTCCCGCGGGAACCTCCAGATCATGTCGGTGCTGAATCCGACGGAGCCGTTCATGCTTTCCATGAAGCTGGCCTTCTTCGCCGGCATCGTCGTCTCCTTCCCGCTGCTGCTGATGTATATCCTGCAGTTCGTCCTGCCCGGCTTGCACCAGCACGAGCGGGGCGTGCTCTGGCCGGCGCTGGCCGTCGGCTTCGGGCTGTTCCTGGTGGGCGTCTGTTTCGCCTACTTCGTGGTGCTGCCGCGGGCGCTGGTCTTCTTCTTCGAATGGGGCCTCCAGATGGGCGTCTCGAACGACTGGCGGATCGGCCTCTACGTCACCTTCGCCACCCAGTTCACCCTGCTCTTCGGCCTGTCCTTCGAGCTGCCGGTGGTGGTCATGGTCTTCGTGAAGCTGGGCCTGCTGTCCTACGACTCGATGAGCCGCACCCGGCCGCACGCCGTGCTGGCGATCGTGGTCATCGCCGCCATCATCACCCCGACGCCCGACGCCTTCACGCTGCTCCTGATGGCCGGCCCGATGGTCATTCTTTACGAAGTCTGCATCTGGCTGGCCTACTTCGACGCCCGCAAGGCCCGCCGCGCCGAGGAAGCCGAAGAGCGCGAACGGATGGAACGGCTGCTATTGGCGCCCGACGAGCCGGAAGGCGGCGAGGAAGAAGACCGCAGCGATCACGACGGGCACCACGCGCCCTATGACCATCACG
>Ga0247844_1005700_pt1 | contig 15628 bp, 10 predicted proteins | sample LaCtaG_FD_192421 | JGI IMG/M metagenome (GOLD analysis project Ga0247844, IMG submission 192421) | Freshwater microbial communities from meromictic Lake La Cruz, Castile-La Mancha, Spain - LaCruzMarch201714.5m_1 | ecosystem: Environmental > Aquatic > Freshwater > Lake | place: Spain: Castile-La... | reverse complement strand
AGGCGCGGCGTCTTGCACCACAGGCCAGCTTTGCTGGGCTTGCCACTCCAGCAGGTCGTGCAGCAGGGTACCGTAACGCGCGCCCGCAGGAAAAGCTTGCCAGGGGTTGGTGTCTGCCAGGGGCGTGCTGGGGTCTCGCTCGACCGCATCGGTTTGGGCATCGCTGAAGGCTTCTTCGCGCTCGGTGCCTGCCTCCAAGCCGCGAGTGAGGCTGCTGAAACTGGCGGTCCACCAGCGTGCATGGCCTAAACGATGGGGCACCAAGGCGGCTTGGCGACTGACTGTGCGAGCAGGGGCTTGGTAAGCCTGGCGATCTGGGGGCGGCAATTCAAGGACAGCGATGTCCGGACAACTCCCCCACATGGCATGCAGTTGGCTGGGCAAGTCGTCGTGGCTTTGCCGCTGCAACAACTGGGACACCGCGCTGCGTTTGATCGGTTTGGTACTGACCGCCAAGCTCTTGGCGGTGGGTGCCATGCCCAGCCACAAACCGCGCTTGGCGCGGGTCAGGGCCACATACAACAAACGCATGTCCTCCTCCACCGATGACTCGGTGATGTCGGGTGCCTCGTCTTCCTCGGAGGGCGGTTTGTTGGCCGCGGTTTTGCCGGTGGTGAAGCTGCCCAGAAAGGGCACAAACACCAGCGGGTACTCCAAGCCCTTGCTCTTGTGATAAGTCACGATTTGCACACAAGCGGCGTCGGTTTCGAGCCGCATTTTTTGCGCCTCGGGGTGGTCGCCGCTGTGGTGGATCTGGTCGGCCAGGTGCTGCAACAAGGCCTGCGGGCCTTGCAGGCTTTGGGAGGCGTCTTGCAACAGTTCGCCCAGATGCAGTAGGTTGGTGAGTTGCCGCTCACCCGCGGGCGAGGCCAATAAACGGTGAGCGATTTGTTGCTCGTGCAGCCAGCTGTAGAGCATGGGTAAGACGCCTTGGGATTGCCATTGCTGCAACCACCGCTGACAAGACTCGGCCAAGGCATCGGACTGGGTGTCGTCTTGCAAGCAGGCTTGCAACTCGGCCATGTGCAAGCCCCAGACCCGGCAGGCCAAGGCGCTGCGCAACCAAGCAGTTTGACGAGGCGTGGCAATCGCCCGCAAGACCCGCCACAGGTCCAGCGCCTCTGGGCTTTGGTAGACATTGGCGTGGTCAGACAGATACACACTGGCCAAGCCACGTTGCTGCAAGGCGTTTTGCATGGCTTTGGCTTGGGCTTTGCCTCGCACCAAAACGGCCATCTGGCCTGGGTGCAAGTCAGTGTGCTGGTGCAGCAACTGCACCATTTGTGAGGCAAACCCCTGGGCCATGCCATGCAGGTGTTCGTCAGCGCTGTAGGTGGCCTTGTCTGTGGGTGGCGCCTGGTACCAAACCGTGAGGGCTTGGCTGGCTTGCCCTGCGGGCGTGGTCAAAGGCTTGGTCAGGCTGGCGCTTTCCACCTGCAGAAACAGCACCTGCTGGTCAGCAGGGCGGTTGGCTTGGTGAAACGGGTTGTCGGTTTGCGCGTGGGTGAACACATGGTTGACCGCCCGCACCAATCCAGCGGTGGATCGGTGGTTGTGCGCCAGGCTGTGGACAGCGTTGGGGTCGAGCTTCAATGCCGCCTGCCGGGCTTGCAAATAGGTGTTGAGGTCAGCTCCTCGAAAGCTGTAGATGGCTTGCTTGGGGTCGCCGATCATCACCAAGGCATGGCGATGGTCGGTGTCTTGCTCGCGGTAAATACGGTCCAGGCTTTGGTACTGCCAAGGGTCGGTGTCTTGAAACTCATCGACCAAGGCCACGGGGTATTGGGCGCGCACGGCGGCGGCCATCTCGCCTTGGTCGGTATGCAAGGCATGGTGCAGGCGTTGCAGCAAGTCCTGGAAATCAAACACCGCTTGCTGCTGCTTGGCATGGTCGTAGCGCTGGCGCAAGGCCAACGCAGCATGGTCAAGCAGGGGTTCTTTGCAGGGGGGTTGGGCAGCTTGATGGGCAGCCAACTGCTCCAGGCTGGTGAACAGCGGGTACTGATCCGCCTGCGCCCAGCCTTTGGACTGCAGGTTGCTCACGGTGAAGCGAAACAAGATTTTGTCGCCGATCGACGCGCCTTGCTCGGCCCAGGCTTGGAGGGAATGGACCCATTTTTGGAAGTGCGGCCCGGTGATGCCCTGTCCGCGAATCAAACGCGCTGTTTGCGCGCTCAAGAGTGTCTCGGCCAGTTCAGGCAACCAGTTTGCCTGGGCCTGTGCTTCGAGCGCATCGTGTTCGGTTTGCCAAACCACAAAGGGCGCCAAGGTATCTGCAGGCAGTGGGGGCAAATCAAGGCTTGCTGGCTGAGACGGCTGTGCGTCGGATATCTGCGCAGCGCCAACCGCCATGGCTTGCGGAGGGGAACGGTCCATGTCCTTCCAGCGCGCCTGGAGCAGCACCAGCATGGCCTCGGGTGATGCGCAAACTTGGCTCACCAAGGCCTGTTGTGCGGCCAGAGGCAGCGGGTAGTACCCCTGTCGCCAATGGTCGTTGGCCAGCTGCCGCAGCAATGCCGTGGGGTTGTCCAAATGGGTTTGCTCAAACAGGTCGCGGCTGTGCAACGCAAAGCTGCTGAGCATGCGTCGGCTCCAGCCGTGGATCGTGAAAATCGCCGCGTCATCCATGCTTTGCGCGGCATGGTGAAGTTGCGCCGCGCAGCGTGGCCAATCGGCAGCATCCCAAGCAAGCGCCAACGGGTCGAGCAACGGATCGGCCAGTGCGACCCCAGCGACCTTGGCATCAAACCAGACCGCGGCTTGGTGCAAGCGGTCGCGCACCCGCTCCCGCAATTCGGCGGTGGCAGCCTCGGTGAAGGTCATCACCAAAATCTGCGACGGCAACAAGGGTGGCATGCCCTCGCGTCCATGGGCCAAAACCAATCGCAGGTAAAGCGCGGCCAAGGTCCAGGTTTTGCCGGTGCCTGCGCTGGCTTCGATGACTTGTCGGCCATGCAGAGGAAGGGTGTGCAGGTTCAAGCTGTTCATGCGTCCTCCTCAGAGGGGCCAGCGCTCATCGCCACGTTGCAAGCCGCTGCCATGGGACCATAGACACGCTCGGCCCAGCCGGGCAAGTGGGCTTGGAGGTCCTCGAAACGCTCGAATGCACGCTGCAAATGCGCTGAGGTGCTGACCTCGCCCGCGAAATGTCCGCCCTCGAAAGCCAAGCGCGCTTTCTGCAGGGCTTTGTTATTTTGGGCTTGGTGCGTTGGCCAATACAGCGCAGCAAGCCAAGCGCAGGCAGTTTTGCAAGCCAAGGGCAGCGGGGCATGCCAGGCTTGCAGGTAGGCCTCGGCCAAGTCGGTCAGCAAGCGCTGTGCATCCTCGGGCGTCAAAGCTTTCAGCACCAGCAAACCATCTTCACCGCTTTGCAGGCTGGTGGTCGACAGGCCGGCGGCATTTGCGCTCAAGTGACCTACCCACAGCCGCGTGAGTGTGAACAACCGCGGTGCTTTGCCGTCCATCAGTTTGGTTGGGCGCAGGTCGATTTGCAGCGCACTGCCATTGGCTTTCAAGCGCCAGGTGGTCAAGTCGCCGCCAAAGCGCAGCCGCATGTCCACGGGCGCAGGGACAACATGCACCTGCTCCGGCAGGGCCAGGTCGGTATCCTGCAGGTAGCCTGAGAGCCGCTGGTGAATTTGTTGGCGCAATGCCAGCCAATTGTTTTGCTGGGCTTGGCCAAAACCACCCAAAGCCAGTTGGCCCTGCCATCGCAAGCGATGCAGTGCCGCCACGGGGTCGGGGTGGTTGAGCACCTCGTCTTTCAGCGCAAAGGCTTCCAAGCCATGTGGCTCGAAAGGCTCGTCTTCGCTGCCCAAGGCCAGGGGTTCATCCAACTTCACCTGCAGGTGGTCGGCGAAATACACGTCCACCGGTTGGCGCAGCAGGCGATGCAAGTCTTGCTCGGTCAGGGCGGTGGGTGGGTGGGCTGCCGTGCTTGCCAACAGCGGTGTTTGCAGGGGTGTTGACAGGGGCTGATGCGCCGCGTCCCAGTCTTGGGCGTAGGTGACCAAGCCGCTGCCTTGGCTGAAGTATGTCGAGGAGAACGGCTGCAAGGGTTGCAAGGGCGTGGGGAATGCCTGGCTGCCATCGCCGGATGCCGGGGTGTGGCATTGCCGCAAATGGTCGAGCAACTGGGCCACCAAGACCGAAGGCGGGCGTTCTGCATGGTCGCTGGCGCGCCTGCCTTGCCAAGAGATGTAAAGCCGTTGTCTGGCGGACAGCAAGGCCTCTAAAAACAAATAGCGGTCGTCTTCGCGGCGGGCACGGTCGCCCGCGCGGCCCAGGTTTGGGTGGCTCATCAGGTCGAAGTCACGTGGGGCAGGTGCACGCGGGTAGTCGCCATCGTTCATGCCAAGCAAACACACTCGCTTGAAAGGAATGGCACGCATGGGCATCAAGGTGGCGAACTGCACACCCCCGCCCATGAAACGTTGTTGCAAACCACCGGTGTCGATGTGGGCCATCCAGTGGTTGCGCAACACCGACAACGGCAGGGGTTGGTCAAACTGCGCCAAAGCGGTGTCAGCCAGCCAGTCTTCCAAGGGCGCCATCACCCGTTCGAGCAGGCGTTGGCTGGTTTCCTCATCGGTCTTGAAAAACCGCCGCACCAAATCGTGCATCAAGCGCACCCAGGCGCTGGGTGTGTGGTCTTGTTGCAGCCCCTGCAGGCTGAGCTGGATGTCACCCAGCCATTGGAGTAAGCCAGACAACACTTTGGCGTCCAGGCCTTGCACCCCAGGTTGCGCCAAGTGGTCTTGCCAAGGCTGTTGGGATGCATCTGCGCTGCCGCTTGCATAGCCCAGCAGCAGTCGCTGCAAGCCAAAGTGCCAGCTGTTTTGGTCGCTGTCGGGCAAGGTGTGGTCCATGCCCCAGGCTTGTCGGTGGAGCGCGTCCAAGCCCCAACGGACACCGGCTTGTTCGAGCAGGGCGTGGAGGGCTTGCACATCGGACAAGTCCAAGCCATAGCGGGCACGGACTTCTTGCACCTGGAACAGGGCCAGCCATTCGTTCAAACCCCAGCGCTGTTGAGGCAGTTGCAACAAGGTTTGCAAGGCCTGCACCAGGGGTTCGAGGTGGGCGGTGGTGTCTGCGACCGAGTAGGGCAGGTGGCGGCTGCGGGGCGAATACCCGGCCTGCGAGGCAAAGCGCCCAAACACCGCGTGGATCTGCGGTGCGAACTTCGCCATGTCGGGCACCATCACCATGATGTCGCGGGGTTGCAGGCTGGGGTCTTCGTCCAGCCAAGCCAAGAGCAGGTCGTGCAACACCTCGACCTCGCGTTGCGCCGAATGCGCCTGGGCAAAACGCAGGCTGTGGTCTGCTGGCGTGCGCAGCGCTTGGCCAGCAGGGGTCAGGGGTGCAGGCGGTTGCAAGTGCAGCACGGCCGATTGCAGTTGTTCGAGCGCGCTGGGCTCGCGCTCCAGGTCTTGGGCTTCTTTGGCAGGGTCGATGAAGGCGTCGACCCGCGTGAATCGCGGTGCAGCCGGGTCAGCCGCCTCGAACCCGTCGATGGCATGCAGGTAATCGCGCCCATGTTTGCCCCAGGCCGCCAACAGCGGGTGACCTTCGGCAACAGGGTTCTCGGTCAGGTGTCCCCAGTGTTCTTGGCTGGGGTTGTGCACAAACATCAACACAGGGATGAAGCGGCCGAGTGCGACCAGCGCCTCCAAGGTTTGCATGGGCAAAGCCGTGATGCCAAACACCAACAGACGCGCGGGCAAACCGAACAAAGGGGAACCGGCAGGGTGTTGAGACAAAGCGTGCATGAACGCTTTGTGCACATCCGAGCGGGCTTGGAAGCCAGACAAACCATGGGCTGAGGTTTGCAAATCGCGCAAGAGGTCGCGCCAGATCGCGGCTTGCCAGGCGTGTTCGGGGGGCAGGGCATGGCCGCCATGCAGTTGGTCTTGGCCTTTGGCCCAGTGTTCGAGCCAATCTGCACGGTAGTTTTGGTAGCCGTCGAGCACGTCGGCGAGTTGTTGCGCCAGGCCATAGGCCCGGGTGCCTTGGGTGTCGTCGCCCAGGTAATGCGACAGTGGGCCAAACTGCGGGTCTTTCAGCCAGTCGGGCAAGCGTCGAAGAATGCGCCACACCAGCGGTGACTTGTCCAAGGGCATGCGGGCAGGCAGTTTGTCTGCACCCAAAACCGATCGGTAGATTTGCCAGAGCTGGGCAGAGGGCAACACCAGCTCGGTGGCGGCGCAAATGCCCAGCGCTTGGTCGTCGGCCAGCGCCAAGGTGAGCCAGTGCTTCATGCCATTGCTTTGCACCAAGATGGTTTCGGCCGCCAAAGGAGGAAGCGGATCGTCTTTGACGTACTGCACCAGCAGGTCGCGCAGACCTTCCATGCGGTTGCTGTGCAACACCATGAAACCGGGGGGGCGTGGAGCGTTCATGAGCAAGGGTCAGTCAAACAAGGTATCAGCTTAAGGCAGTCCCAGGCTCAGGGGGCGAGCTTGGGCAAAAATGACTGACCTTGCACGGTCAAACCTTGCTCGGACAGTTTTTGGGCGGTGGCTTTGCCCATGCCCTTGACCCGGCGCATCAGGTCGGGCCAGTCGGCAAAGGCTTGCTCTGCCCGGGCGGCGATGACCCGGCGGGTGAAAGCGGGCCCCAAGCCGCGCAGGTTGTCGAGCTCGGCCTCGGTGGCTTGGTTGATTTCCAGCGCTGCGATAGAGCTGCTGAAGCACAGGGTAAACACACAAAGTGCCATGCGCATGAAAGCTCCTGGGAAAACCCAGATTTCAATCGCAGACCATCCAGCTGTGTGTGAGTTGCACTTTCATAAACAGTGAGTCAAGCCTTGGCCAGCCACTGCATGTAGCTGCCAACGCCCGACTGCACATCGGCAAACACATGGTCGCAGCCGCTGGCGCGCAAGGCCTTCAGATCGGCCTGGGTAAAGCACTGGTACTTGCCACGCAAAGCGTCTGGGAAAGGGATGTAGCGGATAAGTTGTTGCGCCACCGCTTCCGCCAATGTCAAGGCTTTGCCGCCCTGCGCAGCTTTGGCCGCATTCACCACCGCCAAAGCCACGTCGTTGAAAGGCTGGGCGCGACCAGAGCCGAGGTTGAACAAACCGCTTTGCTGGGGGTGGTCGAAAAACCAAAGGTTGACCGCCACCACGTCGTCGATGAAGACAAAGTCGCGTTCTTGCTCGCCCGCCGCATAGCCACCGTATTCGCCAAACAACTTGACATGGCCGTCTTGCTTGAACTGGTGGTATTGGTGAAACGCCACGCTGGCCATGCGGCCTTTGTGCTGCTCGCGAGGGCCATAGACATTGAAGTAGCGAAACCCCACCACCTGCGCTTGGTTGCGCTGGAAATCCCCACCCATTTCACGGCGCAGGCGCTGGTCAAACAGCAGCTTGGAGTAGCCGTAGACGTTGAGCGGTTGTTCAAATTCGGGCGTTTCCACAAAGCTGCTCGAGCCGCCATAGGTGGCGGCTGAAGACGCATAAAGCAAGCGTGTGCCTTGCGCCTGGCAAGCCGTCCACAGCTGGCATGAAACGCCATAGTTGTTGTCCATCATGTAGCGGCCATCGGTTTCCATGGTGTCGCTGCACGCGCCTTCGTGGAACACTGCTTCGACTGGCCCGTAGGCGCCGTTGGCAAACCGTTCATAGAACACCGTGTGGTCCACATAGTCGGCGATCTGCAGGTCGGCCAGGTTGCGGAACTTGTCGCCGTCGCGCAAATCGTCAACCGCAATGATCTCGCTGATGCCGCGTGCATTCAAACCACGCACGATGTTGCTGCCAATGAAACCGGCCGCGCCGGTGACCACGATCTTCATGCGGACAACTCCTGGTAAGACACACCTGCGGTGCCAAATTTACCCACCACCACGCCACCGGCCTTGTTGGCCCAAGGAAGGGCTTGGCGCAAAGGCATGCCACTGCCGATCAAACTCGCCAAGGTGGCGATCACGGTGTCACCTGCGCCAGTCACGTCAAACACCTCCCGTGCTTGCGCAGGCACATGCATGGCGCCATCGGCATCAAACAAGCTCATGCCTTCTTCGCTGCGGGTGAGCAGCAAGGCGTCCAGGCGCAATTGTTCGCGCAACTGTTGGGCCATCTCGAGCAAGTGGTTTTCGTCGCGCCAGTGGCCAATGACTTGTTGCAGTTCAGCGCGGTTGGGCGTCATGACCGTGGCACCCGCGTAGCGCGAGTAGTCGCTGCCTTTGGGGTCGATCAACACTGGCAGACCCGACAAGCGGGCGCTGGCGACCATGTCTGCGACATGGGTCAGGCCGCCCTTGCCGTAATCTGAGAACAGCACGGCGTGGTGACTGGCCAGCAACTGCTGGAACAACTGGGTTTGCGAGGCCAACACCTCGGACTGGGGTTGGTTTTCGAAGTCGGCGCGAAGGAGTTGCTGCTGGCGGCCAATGATGCGCAGCTTGACCGTGGTTTGCAGTTGCGCGTCGCGCCCCCAATGCGCCTGGATACCAGACTTTTCGACCAAGCGACTCAGGCGCAGGCCGTTGTCATCATCGCCCAAGACGCTCACCAAGCTGGCTTTGGCGCCCAAGGTGACCACGTTGAAGGCGACGTTGGCGCTGCCGCCCAAACGCTCCTCTTCACGGGTGACGCGCACCACCGGCACCGGGGCTTCGGGGCTGATCCGGTCGACCGCGCCATACCAATAGCGGTCGAGCATCACGTCGCCGACGATCAGCAGTTGGGTGCGTTGGAGTTGGGCAAGCGTGGGCAGGGTCATGGGGGTCTGCTTAAAGTTCTTCGATGCGGCGCGCCGGGTAGCTGTCCCAGGCCTGGCAACCCGGGCATTGCCAGAAATGCTGCAAGGCCTCGAAACCGCAGGCCGCGCAACGGTAGCGACGCAGTGGCTTGGCAGCTTGCTCCAAGGCGCGTTGCACCTGCGGTTGCTGCGAGGGGTTGAGTTGCTCACCTGCCAGCCATTGGGTGGCAGCGATCAGCGAAGGGTGTTTCAAGAGGTGTTGGGCGTACAACTCACGGCCCAGGTCTTGGCCCATGGCTTTTTGCAAGGCAATGATGGCATCGAGCACATCCAGGTTTTGCAACTGGTGGTAGCTGTCTTGCAGCAGGGTGAGCACACCGACTTGCCGCTGCACCTGGGGTGCCAAGGCAGCGAGTTTGCCAGCCACCAAGGGCATGGCGGACGGGATGTCATGGGCCAGGGCTTGCAACCGGTCGCAGGCGGCTTGGGTCTGGCCTTGGAGGCTCAGCACATCGGCCAAAGCGATCCGCGGACGGGCGCTTTGCGGCGCGGTTTGTACGGCTTCTTCCAGCAGTGGTTGGGCTTGCAAGGGATCGCGGCTCTCGGCGGCGAGTTCACACAGGTAATGGGCGCGGCGCACCCCAAACTGGCCTTGTCCGGACTGGTCAAGCCGCAAGGAAATGTCAGCGGCTTGCCGCCAGTCGCGGGTGCGTTCGTAAATGGTGAGCAGGGCCAGCATGGCCTGTGGAGCGAGGCTCGATTGCAAAACCGGTTGCAAGGCGGCTTCGGCGCGGTCGAGGATGCCAGCTTTGACGAAGTCCATGGCCAGGTCGAACTGGGCGCGTTCGCGGTCGCTGCTGCTGAGGTCGGCGCGTGCCAACAGGTGTTGGTGCACCCGCACGGCCCGCTCGAACTCGCCGCGGCGGCGAAACAAATTGCCCAAGGCGAAATGCAGCTCGGTGGTGTCGGGGTCGCGTTGTACCGCTTCGATGAAGGCGTCAATCGCCTGGTCTTGTTGCTCGTTGAGCAGGTGGTTCAAACCTTTGAAATAGGCTTTGGGGTTGCTGCGGTTTTCCAGGCGCAGTTGCCGCAAATCGAAGCGGGAGGATAACCAGCCCAACACAAACGCCAGGGGCAGTCCTACAAAAATCCAGCCGACTTGGAATTCCATCAGGTGTGCCCGCTCATGGGGGGTGTGGCAGGTCGGGTGCCACGGCCGCAGGCGCGGGTCCGGGCGGCGTGACCAGCGCTTGCTTGGCCAAGCGGCGTTGTCGCCACCAGCGCGGCACCATGCCGATCACACCCACAACCACGCCCAGCGCAAACACGCACAGCAAAACCAGCACCATCGGGGCGCGCCACTCCAAGCCCCAAAAGAAACGCACCGCCACCTCCTCTTTGTTGTTCAAAGCGAAGGCCAGCAGGATCAAAAAAATGGCCGCTTTCAGTATCCACTGAAGCAGCCTGAAGAGTTGTGTCAATTTGGGTTCCCAGGGTGGGGGAATTCTAGGGCTTGGGCGGGGCGCTTTGCAGCAGCTCTTTGGTGCGAACTTCGACGGCTTCGCGCAGCGCCTTGCCTTGTTTGAAATGGGGCACGCGCTTTTCGGGAATCGCCACACTCTCGCCGGAACGCGGATTGCGTCCCATGCGAGGCGGGCGACGGTTCACCGAGAAGCTGCCAAAGCCGCGCAATTCGATGCGGTGACCCTTGACCAGGGCGTCGCTCATGGCGTCAAGCAAGGCTTTGACGGCAAATTCGGCGTCCCGGTGGGTCAGCTGCGGAAAGCGGGCTGCCAGTTCTTCAACCAAATCACTTCGGGTCATGGGTGAAGCTTAGTTCTCTGTGTTGTCCAACTTGGCACGCAACAGCGCGCCCAAGCTGGTGGTGCCGGCATTGCCTGAGTTTTGGCTCAGGGTCTGCATGGCGTCGGCTTGGTCAGCCGCATCCTTGGCCTTGATGGACAACTGGATGTTGCGTGTTTTGCGGTCCACATTGACCACCACGGCGGTGACTTCGTCGCCGACTTTGAGCACCTGGCTGGCATCTTCCACGCGGTCGCGGGATATTTCAGAAGCCCGCAAGTAGCCGATGATTTCTTCGCCCAGGTCGATCTCAGCGCCTTTGGCATCCACGGTTTTCACGGTGCCGGTGACGATTTGACCTTTGTCATTGACCGACACGAAGTTGGTGAACGGGTCGGAGTCGAGTTGTTTGATGCCCAAGGAGATGCGCTCTCGCTCGACGTCCACCGCCAAGACCAAGGCTTCGACTTCTTGGCCTTTCTTGAAGTTGCGCACGGCGGCTTCGCCGGTTTCGTTCCAAGACAGGTCAGACAGGTGCACCAAGCCGTCGATGCCAGCGGCCAAGCCAACGAACACGCCAAAGTCGGTGATGGATTTGATCGGACCTTTGACCCGGTCGCCGCGCTTGGTGGCAGATGCAAACTCTTGCCAAGGGTTGGCTTTGCACTGCTTCATGCCCAAAGAAATGCGGCGCTTGTCTTCGTCGATCTCGAGGACCATGACTTCGACTTCGTCACCCAAAGCCACGATTTTGGAAGGGGCCACGTTTTTGTTGGTCCAGTCCATTTCAGAGACGTGCACCAAGCCTTCGATGCCGGGTTCGAGTTCGACAAACGCGCCGTAATCGGCGATGTTGGTGATCTTGCCGTGCATGCGGGTGCCTTGGGGGTAGCGGCGGTTCACGCCCATCCAAGGGTCGTCGCCCATTTGCTTCAAGCCCAAAGACACGCGGTTTTTCTCGGTGTCGAACTTGAGGATCTTGGCGGTGATTTCTTGACCAGCGACCACCACCTCGGAGGGGTGACGCACACGGCGCCAGGCCATGTCGGTGATGTGCAACAGGCCGTCGATACCGCCCAAATCGACAAAAGCGCCGTATTCGGTGATGTTTTTGACGACGCCATGAACGATGGAGCCTTCTTTCAGGTTTTCCATCAGTTTGGCTCGTTCTTCACCCATGGAGGCTTCAATCACGGCGCGGCGTGACAACACGACGTTGTTGCGCTTGCGGTCAAGCTTGATGACCTTGAATTCCATGGTCTTGTTCTCGAAGGGCGACAAGTCTTTGATCGGGCGGGTGTCGATGAGGGAGCCGGGCAAGAAAGCGCGGATGCCGTTGACCAACACGGTCAGGCCGCCTTTGACTTTGCCGCTGGTGGTGCCGGTGACAAACTCGCCGGACTCCAGGGCTTTTTCCAGGCTCATCCATGAGGCCAAACGCTTGGCGGTGTCGCGGCTGAGGATGGTGTCGCCGTAGCCGTTTTCGACCGAGCTGATCGCCACTGACACGAAGTCACCGGCTTGGACTTCGATTTCGCCCAGGTCGTTTTTAAATTCTTCAATCGGCACGTAGGCCTCTGATTTCAGCCCCGCATTGACCACGACATGGTTGTGCTCGACACGGATGACTTCAGCGGTGATCACTTCACCGGTGCGCATCTCAGAGCGTTTCAGGGACTCTTCAAACAGGGCTGCAAATGATTCAGACATTCAATTTCCTAATTTAGTCGGCCAAGCGTCATGCTGCGCAGTGCAACAGGAAAACAGCTTGATCGACTTGGGTTGCGGGGTGACCGCGGTGAGTTGATACAACCTCACCACCGGTGCGCATGCAGCGCGAGAGGGATGGTGAGGAGCCGGTTCAGGTGCGGCCGGGGCCAAACACCTGTTTGCCTTGCCACCAGGTCAACACTTGCGCCACCGAGTCTTCGATGGAGAGCAGGGAGTTGTCCAGTTGCAGGGCATCTTGTGCGGGCTTGAGAGGTGCGACGCTTCGCTGTGTGTCGCGGGCGTCACGCGCTTGCAAGTCTGCGCGAAGAGCCGAGATTGTAGTGGAAAAACCCTTTGAAATCAGTTGCTTGTGCCTTCTCTCGGCTCTTTTTTCTGCGGTGGCGGTCAAAAACACCTTCAAAGGGGCAGCGGGGAAGATCACCGTGCCCATGTCACGCCCGTCGGCCACCAGGCCTGGCAGGCGGGCAAAGCGGCGTTGCAGATCCACCAAGGCCTGGCGCACCAGCGGCAGCACCGAGACTTTGGATGCGTTCATGCCCGCCTCTTCGGTGCGGATGGCCTCTCCCACATTGACGCCAGACAGAAGCACTTGCTCACCTACAAACGACACCGGCAGCTGCCTGGCCAGCTCGGCGATGGCGGTTTCCTGGGTATCGTCCAGGCTCAAACCGGCTTGCAAGGCGGCATGAGCGGTCACGCGGTAGAGCGCGCCGCTGTCCAAATAGTGGTAGCCCAAGCTGTGCGCCACCAAGGCGGCCAAGGTGCCTTTGCCCGAGGCGGTTGGGCCGTCGATGCAGATGACTGGGACCGCCGTGGCTTGGGACAGGCTGAACAAAGCCTCAAAGTAATCGGGGAAGGTTTTGGCGACGCACTTGGGGTCCTCAATGCGCACCGGCAACCCGGCCGGGTTGAACGCGGCCAGCGAAAAACACATGGCGATGCGGTGGTCGTCATAGGTGTGGATGCGGGCGGCTTGCCAGGTTTGAATTGGATGGATGCGAATCCAATCCGGCCCTTCCTCGACCTGTGCGCCGAGTTTGCGGGCCTCCGTGGCCATGGCGGTGATCCGGTCGGTTTCCTTGACCCGCCAGCTGGCGATGTTGCGCAAGGTGCTCGGGCCGTCGGCATACAGCGCCATGACGGCCAGGGTCATGGCCGCGTCTGGGATGTGGTTGCAGTCCATGTCGATGGCTTTTAGCGGCCAAGCGCCTCGGCGGGTTTCGACCCAATGGGGGCCGCTGGTGATGACCGCGCCCATTTGCTCGGCAGCGTCCATGAAGCGGATATCGCCTTGTATCGAGTCTGCCCCCACGCCTTGGATGCGCACGCCCGTCTCTGACGCGATCGCGCCCAAGGCGATGAAATAGCTGGCGGATGACGCGTCCGCTTCCACCGGCAGTTCACCCGGCGAGGTGTAACGGCTGCCAGCAGGGATGGTGAAACGCTGCCAGCCGTCGCGCTGGACCCGCACGCCAAAGCGCTGCAACAGCTTGAGGGTGATCTCGATGTAGGGCTTGGAAATGAGCTCGCCTACCACCTCGATGACGATGTCTGAGCCAGCCTGGGTGGAGGACCTCGAACGGGCATCGGCGAGAGGAGGCGCAGCCAGGTGTTGCGCAACCAAGGGCAGTGCCAACAACAAGGCCGTTAAAAACTGGCTGGACACATCACCGCGGACCTGAATCGGCGCATCGAGGGTCAGCCCGTGGTGCGCTTGCAATTGCAGTGGCGGGTAGCCTGCTTGGCCGAGGTAGTTGATCGGGCAACCCAGTTGCTTGAGGGCGTCCACCAAGTCGCCAATCGGTCGCTCGTGCATGCGCGGCACACCGTGCAAATGCGCTTGCGCGCCCATGAGCGCCAAGGCAGCGGTGAGCGGGCGCATGGCCGTGCCCGCATTGCCCATGAACAGGTCCAAGGCTTGGGCAGGCACCTGTCCGTTCAGGCCGGTGATCTTGACTGTGCTGCCTTGCAGATCCACCGCGCAGCCCATTTGGCGCAAAGCCGCCAGCATGACCCGGGTGTCGTCCGAATCCAGCAGGTCGTGCAAGGTGGTGATGCCATCGCACAAGGCGGCAAGCAGCAGCACCCGGTTGGAAATGCTTTTCGAGCCGGGCAGGGTGACCGTGCCTTGGGCGCAGGCCAGGGCGGGAATGTCGAGGAAGGCGGCGCTGAACATCTCAGTCTTCTTGGCTGTCGCTGGCCGAGGGCAAGCGCTGGTTTGGGTCGGATCGGGCAGCGGCTTCGCCCAGTTGCCAAGCGCTGCGGGCTTGGCTGGCTTGGGCAATCAGCGCTTGCAACTGCGCGGCGTCGCCTTGGGTGATGGCGGCTTCGAGTTGCTCCAAGGCGATGCGGAAATGCGTGGTTTGGGTCAACACCTGTTGGGCGTTGGCCAAGAAAATGTCACGCCAAATGGCCGGGTCGCCAGCGGCGATGCGCGAAAAATCTCTGAAACCCGGGCCTGCGAGCTTCAAGAAGTCTGCGGCTTGGGGTTGCTGCAACAAGCCATTCATCTGGGCAAACGCCAGCAAATGCGGCACATGGCTGACCGCGGCAAAAGTTTGGTCGTGTGCCTCGGGCGTCATGCTGTGTACCCGGCTGCCCAGGGCTTGCCACAGCGTGGTGGCGGTGGCGATTTGCGCTGGCGTGTTGTGGGCCAAGGGCGTCAGGATGAGTGCCCGGTCTTGGTAGAGCGCGGCATCGGCATGCTCCACTCCCGCTTGGGCTTTGCCAGCGATGGGGTGGGCCGGTAAAAAGCAAGTCAGTTTGTCGCCCATGGCGGCGCGGGCCGCGGCCACCACATCGGTTTTGGTGGAACCCACGTCCATCACCAAACAGTGGGGGCTCAGGTGCGGGGCGATGTCGGCCAAACAAGCGGCGGTGTGGCTGACCGGCACGGCGATCAACACCAGGTCCGCGCCTTGCACCGCTTCGGCTACGCTTTTGACGGCTTGGTGAATGACGCCGCGTTGTAAAGCTTTTTGGCGGGTGCCCTCGGAGGGGCTGAAGCCGACCACATGCTCGACCAAGCCCTGCTGTTGGAGGGCCAGCGCGAAAGACGAGCCCATGAGGCCGCAGCCGACCAAGCCGAGTTGCTTGAATGTCATGCGCTGACCGGGTAGGAGCCAATCACTTTGTAAAACGCGCACAGGCTTTGCAGCTCTTGCAGCGCTTTGGCCACATGCGGTTGGCTGATGTGGCCGTCCAAGTCGATGTAGAAATAGTATTCCCACTGACCCGATTTGGCCGGACGTGACTCAAAGCGGGTCATGGACACGCCATTGGCTTTCAGGGGCATCAACAGGTCGTGGACCGCGCCGGGCTTGTTGCTGACCGACACCACCAGTGATGTGCAGTCTTTGCCAGAGGCCGGTGGCGTGGCCAAGGTT
>Ga0247844_1005698_pt1 | contig 15635 bp, 16 predicted proteins | sample LaCtaG_FD_192421 | JGI IMG/M metagenome (GOLD analysis project Ga0247844, IMG submission 192421) | Freshwater microbial communities from meromictic Lake La Cruz, Castile-La Mancha, Spain - LaCruzMarch201714.5m_1 | ecosystem: Environmental > Aquatic > Freshwater > Lake | place: Spain: Castile-La... | reverse complement strand
TAACCACGGATGAGATAGAATTCTCCCGCTCGTCCCAAAATCTCCCATCCCTTGCCCTCAAACTCCTCTCGGTACACGTGCCGCAGCGTGATCCCTTCCACTTTTTGACCGGCCGACAATCCTTGCTGCAAATCACCCGGCTTCGCAAATAGACGACCCTCCGCCTCTGGTGACGGTTTCACCACCACATCCGCATCCGCTCGACTAATCCACACTTTTCGATCCGTTACAAAAAGCAAACCTGCCGCCCGCGCCCGATAAATAAAAAGCCTCTCCGGTTGATGTCGATTCGCCAACTTCGCCAAGGAGCAAACACTGGCCTGCCTTCCCAAAAGATCATTGATCCGCTCCATCTCCCAGCTGGCTCCGTGCCATAGAAAGATCGCTACTCCCGCAACCCATCCCACTTTCGCCAGTACATCACCCCTTCTAATTTTGATTCCCCACACCAGAACCAGAATGACCGCCAAAAGCGTCGCAGCCAAAAGATAGCCCGGAGAGGGTGTCACCTCCGCCGCTTCGCTCCAAACATAACGCACACACCAAAGCATCGGCCCGAACACTCCCAAGGAAATCAGCGCAAATCCCCAGCCCACCTTCTCACATCGGGGACAAACCTTCCCACTCAACCAAATCGCTAACGCCAGCGCCAAAGCCGGATAGATCGGTAGAATATACGTCAGAAGCTTCGATCCACTGCAACTCACCACCACAAAAGGAATCACCACGCTCGACCCCAAGAACCAACCCACTAGCCCCAATTTTTTCTCCCGAATCTTTTCCACTGCCTGCGTGGCCAATCCTGGTAGGAAACCGGTCCATGGAATCGCCCCAATCAGCAGAATCGGAATAAAAAACCACCAAGGCTTCGACCGGCCGTGCGTCGTGCTGGCAAAACGCTCGACCAACTCATAACCCAGAAAATAGTTCCACAATTCGGGGTAACGAAAACAAACCACCACAAACCAGCTCATCGCCAAGGCAAAGGTCAGCAGAACTCCACTTTTCCACGGCAAAACCAATCTCTTTTCACTTCCCCTCGTCGCCCAGGTCCAACTCATAGCTGCCGACAACGGCACCACCCACGCCATCGGCCCTTTGGCCAAAAATCCCAAACCCATACATAAAAAGAAAAGGTAACCCACCCATCTCCTTCGGCTTCCCATCCCCACTTCGACCAGACAGGCCAGCGCCGCCGTAACCCAAAAAGTCAGACTCATATCCAAGGTGATCTGTCGCCCCAGCGCATAAGGCTCCACCATCGACGCAAGAATCAACGCCGCCATCCACCCCACTTTTCGCCCCCCCAAACTCCACCCCATCCATCCCACCAGACATACCACCCCTACAAAAGCCAATGCCGAAGGCAGTCGAGCCGTCCACTCCGATACTCCAAAGATTCGATATCCCACCGCACTCACCCAGTAAACCAAGGGCGGTTTATAAAACTGCTCGATCCCATTGAGCCGAGGTACCAGATAATCCCCACTCGCCGCCATCTCCCGCCCGATCTGCGCAAATCTGCCCTCATCAGGCTCCAAAAGACCAAACGAACCCAAAAAAGGAAAGGCTACGGCCAGCGCAAGAGCGAGAAGCAGGATCCGATCTTTGCAATGCACCTGATTTTCCACCCCTCGATCCTGCCTCGATTCACGAGATCATCCAAGCTCGAGCCTTGAATCATCCCCCCCTTCCGTCGAGTCTACTCTCCTATGTGCGGCATCGCCGGATTTACCACGCAACGTCACGCCCCGGAAAAACCGGAGCTCGCCCTATCCAAAATGACCGATGCCCTCACCCATCGCGGCCCGGATGCCGAAGGCACCTACTCCGATCCCGCCGTCCGTCTCGGGCATCGCCGCCTTAGCATCCTCGATCTCGCCGGAGGGGCCCAACCCATGTCCTCGGCCGATGGACGGTGGCACATTGTTTTTAATGGAGAAATTTACAACTACCTCGAACTTCGCCGCGACCTCGAAGCCCGCGGGGCCACCTTTCGCACTCAATCCGACACGGAGGTCCTCCTGCAAGCGTGGGCTGAAGATGGAGCCTCCTGCCTTTCTCGTCTCAACGGAATGTTCGCCTTTGCCATCTGGGACTCTGCTGAAAAACGTCTCACCCTTGTCCGTGACCCACTCGGGATCAAACCTCTCTACTACGCCAACTACCGTGGCGAGCTCCTCTTTGCTTCCGAACTTCGCTCTCTTCTCCGATTTCCCGATTTTCGACCTGGCTTGGACCCCGCCTCGGTCAACAAGTACCTCGCCCTCGGTTACATTCCTGCTCCCTCAACAGCCTATGCGGGAGTTCGGAAACTAGAGCCTGGCCAGCTTCTCTCCTGGTCTCCAGCCAGCCGGCGAACCGAATATTTTTATGATCTTCCGATCGAGGATAATCCCGTCGGGGCAGGAACGTTTGATGAGTCCGCCCAAACAACTCGCGAACTTCTTCGCGAAGCTGTCCGCTACCAACTCCGAAGTGATGTGGAAGTCGGAATCCTTCTCAGCGGAGGAATCGACTCCAGCGCCGTAGCCGCCCTTGCCGCTCCTTTGGCTCAAAAGAAACTTCACTCCTTCTCGATCGGTTTTCAAGAGGCCTCCTACAACGAACTTCCCTTTGCCGAAATGGTCGCCCGCAAGGTCGGCACCGAGCACCACCACCAAACCCTCTCGGCCAAAGATGTCTCCCAGGCGATTCCCTCTATTTATCGCGGCCTCGACGAACCCCTCGGCGATGCCTCCCTCGTGCCGACATGGTTCTTGGCCAAACTCGCCGCGGGAAAAGTAAAGACCGTTCTAGGCGGGGATGGCGGAGATGAACTGTTTGCCGGATACCCCAGCTTTCAAGCCCATCTTCTCGTCGAGCGCCTCTCCTTCCTCCCCGTAGGTGTCCGCGTTGCCATCAACCATCTCATCCAGCGCCTTCCCGTCTCCCACAACTACAAAAGCCTCCCCTTCATCATGGCACAATTTCTCAAAGGACTGGGTCTGCCCGCCGAAATTCGTTTTCTTCTCTGGATGGGAGCGTGCGGAAATAGCGAGCGCCACGATCTCCTCTCCCCCGATGCTCGCCACCAACTCCAGCGCCATAACGCTTTCGAGGATGTCACTCGCCTCGCCTACCGCAGCGGTCTCTCGGGCGGCCTCGAACGTATTTTTTACCTTTGCACAAAACTGTACCTTCAAGAGTGCGTCCTGATGAAAGTCGACCGCGCCAGCATGGCTCACTCCCTCGAAGTTCGTGTTCCCTTTCTCGACCCCGATCTCGTCACCCACGCCTTCTCTCTTCGCTCCGACTATAAAATGCGCGGCCGCCAAACCAAACTGATTCTTCGGGAAGCTCTCAAACACGATCTTCCACCCGAAATCCTCCATCGCAAAAAAGCCGGCTTCGCCATGCCCGTCGCCTCTTGGCTCCAACAAGATCTTCGCGGCTGGGCCGAAGAGCTCACCCAATCCTCCCTCGTGGCCTCCACCGGAATTCTCGATCCCGCCGCTGTCCGCAAAATGACTCAAGAGCACCTCACCCAAAAAGCCGACCACCGCCGCTCCCTCTGGTCCGTCCTTGCCTTCCTCGCTTGGTGGCGCGAGGCCAAACCCTAATTCCCTTAACCCACTTTTTTCGGCCGAATCACCGTGTCCCTGGGCACCCTTCGCAACTGAGGGTGGTCCGCAATCGCATGCAGACCACGGCTCTCCTTTCGTTCCAAGGCCGATTCCACAATCAGGGACGCGCAGAGGGCCAAATTCCGTAGCTCTAAAAGATCTCCCGTCACCCGAAAGTTCCAGTAAAACTCCTCTACCTCCTGCAGCAGCAGGCGCAATCGGGACCGAGCGCGCAGCAAACGTTTCTTGGTTCGGGCAATGCCGACATAGTCCCACATCAACTGCCGAATCTCCTTCCAGTTGTGCGTAATCACCACCATCTCGTCCGCATCGTGCGCTTTCCCCTCTTTCCAAGCCGGAATCGAAACGGGGCGCGCCATTCGAGCCAAAGCATTTGGTAAACTTTCCGCCGCCCGATGCGCCATCACCAACGCCTCCAGAAGCGAATTACTCGCTAACCGATTCGCCCCATGCAATCCCGTACAGGCGACCTCCCCCAAGGCCCATAATCCGATTAACTCCGTTTTACCCGCCAGATCTGCCGGAACTCCTCCACACTGGTAGTGCGCCGCCGGCACCACCGGAATCGGCTGCAAGGCTGGATCGATCCCCAAACCCCGCAACGTGGCCGTAATCGCCGGAAACCTCTTCTCTAAAAATTCTGCCCCCTTCGCCCGAATGTCCAAATAGACACAGGCCGCGCCCGACTCCTTCATCTCCTCATCGATCGCCCGCGCCACGATGTCGCGCGGTGCCAGTGAGCCGCGCGGGTCGGTCTTTTTTGTGAAATCTTCTCCCTTGGCATTCACCACCACCCCTCCCTCGCCTCGCAACGCCTCCGAAATCAAAAAGCTCGGTGCCGAAGGATGGAACAAACAGGTCGGGTGAAACTGCACAAACTCCATATTCGCAATCGCCACCCCGGCCCGATAAGCCATCGCCACCCCGTCCCCTGTCGCAATCCCCGGATTCGTCGTGTACAAATAACACTTCCCGCAACCCCCGGTGGCCATGACCACCACCTGCGCGGAAATCGCCTCCACCCGCTGCGTCGCCCCATCCAAAACATACAAACCCAACACTCGATTTGGGCCAGCCAACTTTCTCTTTTTTGTCGTCACCAGATCGATCGCGACAATATCCTCCCGCACCCGAATTTTCGGTGAGGCGCGCACCCCCGCCAGCAGCGCCTTCTCCAGCTCCCGCCCCGTAATATCACCCGCATGCAAAACCCGTCGCTTGCTGTGCCCCGCCTCTTTACCCAAATCCGGCTCGTGCCCCACCCCGTTTTGCCGCTCGGTAAATTTCACCCCCAGCTCCACCAGCTCCGCCACCCGCGCCGGCCCGTCCTGCACCACCTCCCGCACCACCTCCTCCCGACACAATCCCGCCCCCGCCTCCACCGTGTCTCGGATATGCAGCTCCGCCGAATCCTCCGAGGAGGTCACACAGGCAATCCCTCCCTGCGCATAGTTGGTGTTCGACTCGGCCGCGTTCTTTTTTGTCAAAAGGAGCACCTGGGCATGCCTCGCCGCCTTCAAGGCAAAGCTCAGGCCCGCGATTCCACTGCCGATGACAACCACCTCGGCCGAAAAATCCTGACTTGGTCTGCCCGCCATCCTTGGTATCTTCCTTCCTTTGTTGGAGCTGTAGCTCAATTGGTTAGAGCACCGCCCTGTCACGGCGGGGGTTGCGGGTTCGAGCCCCGTCAGCTCCGCGGCATTTCACGCAAAACTCCTCGCAGAGAAGCCGGCTGGATCCGCTCATCCTGAAGCTCCCCCGCATAGTAAATCTGCCACGTATAACCCGCGTATCGTGCCCCCACACTCGTCCTTGGTTCGCAACTCACCACCCGCACCCCATCCTTCTCGACTAAAGGCGGACCCTGCTCCCACTTGGCCAACACCGCCTGACTTTTTTGTAACACCCCGTTTTCTCCCCTCTCAAAAAAAGAGACCCGCACCGCCACCTGACGACCATCCAGTCGACCCCCTCCCCCAATTGCCCGGACCTGCCAATCCACCTTTCGCTTCCCTTCGCTACCTCTCTCCTCCGCCCCCACCAAAGCCAATTTACGCGGATTCTTGGCCAAACTCTCCTCTCGCTGCCGTGCCACCTGCTCCAATCGCACTCTCTCTTCCAAAATCTTCGACCGCGCTAAGGCCAACCTTCTCACCGCACCCCCCGGTTCGCTCGCCTGAATCAGATCCCTCCACCGTTGCCAAGCCCCTGCGGTGTCCCCTCGCGCCTCCGCCAACAAAGCGGCCGCCACCTTCACCCTCCCGTGCTTCGGATCCTGCCAACGCGCCTGCTCAAGCAACTTCTCCGCCAAGTCAAACTGCCCTCGATTTTGTAAATCCCTCGCCTGCGCCAGAAGCTCCTCGACCTGCGGAGCCGCCGCCTTCGCCGCCGCCACACTTAACCGTACACTTCCCTCCGGCAGCGGAAGATTGCGCAGCGCCTCGCTCGACTCCCTTTCCCGCTCCGCCTCCGCCGCGATCGCCTTGGGATCCAAGGCCCACTCCTGCCCTTTTTCCCGGTCCCCACTGCGCATCTGCATCAACCCCAGAAGGGCCACCACCTGAATCGCCACCAAACCGGCCGCCGCCCATAACCATGTCCGCACTTTTCCCTCGTTCATGGGGAAACCGCGGGTGCGTTGGTGGCTTTCCCACTACCCCCCGCCCAAGGAATCCCCACCTGCATTCGCGACTGCAAAAAGCGGGTCAGATTTCCCATCCACTCCCCCGCCTTCTCTCTCTCACTTTGTAAAATCCCCTCGGGCGTCTTGGCAATCACGTAGGGCCGCAGAACGAAAACCGACAAGCAAAAGAGCACCTGGAGAAGTAAAATGCCCGCAACCAAATAAAGCGCCACCCCGTACATCTTGGGACGGACTCGCGACTGCCCTTCTCGGGCCACCGGTTTAGAGGAATCACCCACCCCCTCATCGTAACCCAAATCGTGGGCTCGTCACCTCTGGGATGGCTTCCCCCCCGGCACGCTGGGATCCTGCTTCAACCAACCCCAACCAGCCCGCTCCAAAACACCCACGAAGTCCTGACCCTCCAGCCGAAGCATCGCATCGCCTTTCCCCTTCGACACCACCATCTTCACTTTTTTTCCCTCTTTTCCCTCCACCACAATTTCCACCTCCGTCCGACCTAATTCCGCCTTGCTCGGTACTCCCATCCATCGCACGACCTCCATCTCCTCCAATCTCTGCACAAAAGCGCCCACCGCAGGTTGATCCTCTCCTCCACTCGTCCATCGCCCCCCTCCCGCACTGCGAAACTCTTTCCGAGAAGTGCCCACGGCCCAAATCAAACCCTCCACCGCCCCAAAATCGGCCGGCCAGACCCGCTTGGGCAGCCAACCCAACGCTGTCTCCGGCAAACCTCGGGCCAAGGCGATCGGAACAACCATCGCCCCCGACGTCGTCGATCCCCGCACAAACACCTCCTCCTTCGTCTCATCCCCCAGCTGGATCGCCTCCACCCGATTCGTCGCCCCACCCCACTTCAACGTGATCGACTGCCTCGGCTTCGTCAGCCCCATCCGAGCCGGATCCTCCGTCGGCAAAAAGCGATTCGCCCGAACCTCCGTCAATGAGATCAACCACCGATCCACCGCCGCCCCATCCGCCGCCCACGTTTTTTGCCCAAAAACTAACTTCCATCCCGCCCCACCCGCCCCTTTCTCCAAGCGGTATTCACCCCCCTTGCCCGTTACCTCCACCGAGTCCACCTGGCCCGCATCCCCCAACGTCACCACCCGTTTATCTCTCACGCGATCGGCCACTTTTCCAAGTCCCTCAATCGTCACCCGAGGCAGGAGAAAAACCGAAGGCTGATCCGCCACTTTCGCAAAAACCTGATTCGTATCCTTCGGGTCATTTAACCCAATTTGCAAAATTCGATGGGTCGCCTTCGTTCTCACCTCAAACGATTGGCTCGGCGCATTCAGCCCATACAAAGCCAAATCCCCGCCCGAATCGGAAACAAACTGCGTCGCCTTCAGGGAAGAAATCTCCCCCAAGACACCCGTCACCGCCACCGGATCCGCCGGAGCCTCCACCGGCTTCAATATTGCCCACCCTCCATCCTTTTTCTTCACCTCCACCTCCAACGTGCCCTGATGCAAGAGCAACTCCTGCACGTCCGGCACCAGCAAAGGCATCACCCGCTTCTCTCTCCACTCCGTCAAATCCTTGTCCATCGCCTCGGTCAACTGGCTCTGCACCACCGCAATCCTCTCTCCCTGCTTGCCCGACTGAATCCGCGTGTAAACCCCGCCCGCAATCGGCGTATCCCGCCCCGTCTCAATCTGGCACACCCCCTCCTTCATTCGGATAACCAGAGTCCGACTCGGCTGCCCCAAACCGAAGTTCTGCATCATCGCCTCATCCTTTTTTCCGGACGGCAACGTTTGCAAGCTTTCCACAAATTGAATTTCCGAAAGGAGTCGCCCCACCGCCGTTCCATCCGCCGCTCCCTGAATCGGCTTCTCCAGCTGCCACTCTTCGCCCTCTTTTTTTCGGAAAACAAACTCCCCTTTCGGTACCTTCAGCTCAATCCGATCCGCTTCCCGCACTGGCATATCCGTAATTCGGCGGGACTCCTTCGCCATCCGCTCCGTCCCGGGAACCTGCTTTTGCAGAAAACTCAACGCTCCCAGCATCCCCAACATCAACCCGACGGACACCAGAAGGGACCGCGTGCTCATCGCTCTCTCCTCCTCAGCTGCGGCGACGCCACCAGACGAAAAAGCCCAGCAATCCCGTCAGGGCAGGAATTCCCAGCAGCGTGGACAGCATAATCACCCTCTGCTGCCCCTCATCCATCGAGACGGAGAAATCTTTCGGTGTTTTCGGCGATATCCCCAGCGACTCATTCCGGCCCAAGACCCACTGAATCGCGTTCACCATAAAGTCCACCTCCAACGGCGAAATATTTTGGTTGGCAAAGGCCGAGGCGGATCCCACCACTACCGCCCGTAAGGCCGGACTCTCTTTCCCGCGATCCCCCGGCACCGTTCCATCTACCACCGCCGCCACCGTAAAGGGTCCCTTCCGATCCTCCCCCTCGACAAAATCACTCTTTTTTCCCGCCGCTAAAGGCCAAGGCTTCGCCCAGTATCGATCCGATGTCTCGACCAACATTTCCGCCTTCACTGGATTCGCCCCCACCGCGGGTTGGACCGTAATCGAACGGCACGGCCCAAACCGAATCGACCCGCCCACATTCTCAATCCACCGAATGGCTGGATGCACCGAAAAACGAGTTCCGACCGTCTCCTCATTCACTCCTTGGGTCAGACCCGCCGTGCTCAACACCGCCACTTTCCGGAAAATCTTGTCCGCATCCACCACCACCCCCTGTTCCGCCAAAATTTTCTCCAACCCCGTTGGGGCACCCGGATCCAGCAAAAGCAGCAAGCGTCCTGGCTTACCCAAATAAGCCTGCAACGCGGCCACCGAAGCCGCCGGCACGGCAAACTTCGGCCCAGCCACCATGACCGCATCTGCGTCCGCCGGCACCCCCTCCTGCTCCCCCAACTTCAACGGCAGGAGCTCCACATTTTGCGAAGACAACCGCGCCGAAAGCAGCGAATAACCCGCTGGATCTTTGTCCGATGAGTTCAAATTGTACTCACCCGATCCCTCCGTCACATACACCTTCGCTGGCTTCCCCTGCACCAAGGCACTGATGGCCGAGGAGATCTTCTCCTCCGCCTGAAACGATTTCACCCGGGCCGCTCCCCCCGTCATCATCGCCCCTGGGTCGATCTCCGCCATCTCCGCCACCTTCAAGATCTTCGAACGCTCCGCATACTGCACCAGCACCACATTTTCGTTGCTGGTCAGCTTAAACTTCTCCGCCAACTTCTGCGCCGCCTGAAAATCCAGATAAGGTTGCACCAACTCCACCTTCACTTTGCCGCCCGACTTGTACTTGTACTCGTCCAATAGCTTTTGCACATCCTCCTGAATCAAACTTCCCGTTGTGTCCGCCTCCGGCGCCAAGAAAGCGGTCAAGGTCACCTCCCCCGGCAGATTTTTCAGCAGGTTCAGCGTCTGACCCGACAGCTGCTGGAACTGGTTTAAGGAAAAATCCGCCCGCCGGTAGTGCCGCCAACTGATGTAGTTCACCCCCGCCAACAAGAAGAAAAGGATCGGCAAAAATATCCACTGATTGATCGACTGGGTGCGCCGTTCCCGACGCAAGGCAGAAAGAGGGGGAGGGGTGGGGCTGCTCATCGGTTTACCCTTTCAATCGCCGCCCGGCCATCACCTGCCGGGTCAAAATCAGGAAAAACACCGTGCCACTCAAATAAAACACCACCGGCCGGGAATCAAACAGCCCCGCACTAAACGAACGCATCTGCTCCAAGGTAAAGATATAACTCAATGCCTCTCTCCAACCTGGATCCCTCACCAGATAACTCAAGAAACCCGCGAAAAAGAGCAAAGCGATTGTGGTAAAGGAAATCATCGCCGCCACCGCCTGATTTCGGGTCAAGACCGAGGCAAAAAGACCGATCGATAGGTACATCATCCCGACCAACGTCACCATGAGGTACGAGAATCCTAACGGAATCCAAGCCACCGGCACCGCCTGCTTCGTCACCAGCTGAAAGATCGCCAAACCCAACAGCGACGGAATCCAAAGCAGGAGATAAAAGAAAAGCACCCCAAAAAACTTGGAAAGAATCACGTCCCCGTCCCGCACGGGCGCAGTCAATAACATCTCGATCGTTCCCGTCTTATACTCTTCCGAGAAAAGTCGCATCGTCAGAATCGGCACGAGAATGATCAGGAGAAACCAGAAGTGGAAAATATAAAAATAGATCTGCATCACGGTGAACTCTTTTACCCCTTGCCCCAAATAGGCCACACACTGGCTGAAGCTAAAGCCGTTGATCAGTGCCATGCAGGTCATCAGAACCCAAGCGATCGGGGAGTGCAGGATCGCGCCCACCTCCCTCTTCCAAAGAATCCATAAGGCCCGGGTCATCGCTTAATCCTGGGTGAGCTCCACAAAAACATCCTCTAAACGCGCTTTCTCCCGGCGAAACTCCCGCAGCGGCCACTGCTCCCTCTTGATCAGGCCGTCCACCTCCGCCCGAATATCTTTGCCTGGAGCCGCCATCACCTCAAACGAGACCCAATCCCCCGACCGCTTCAGCTCCGTTACCCCACTCACCTCCGCCATCATGGAGAGTTTTTCTTTCGCCGCCGCCGGATCTGCCTTCACCTCAATCTGCAACGCCCCTGCCTGCACCCGTTTCTCCAAATTGGCCAAGGTATCCGAGGCCTCAATCTTCCCCTTATTGATGATGATCGCCCGCGAACACAACATCTCCACCTCGGAAAGGATATGTGTCGAAAGTAAAATCGTCCGATCCTTTCCCAACTCCTTGATCAACTCCCGGAAGGAACGGATCTGGTGCGGATCCAATCCCGCCGTCGGCTCGTCCAAGATAAGCAGCATCGGATTGTGCACCAGCGCATCCGCCAAACCCACCCTTTGCCGAAACCCCTTCGATAAGGAGCCAATGATCTTTTTTCGTACCTCGCTCAACCCACACTGATCCAACACCAACCCAACCCGATGATCGATCTCGCCCCGACTGACCCTCTTCAAGCGCCCCCGATACTCCAAAAACTCCTCCACTCTCATTTCAGGATAGAGGGGGACATTTTCTGGCATATATCCGATCCGTTGCCGCACCAGCAGGCTGTCTTTGGGTAACTTGGCCCCTGCCACCTCCATCTGCCCATCCGTCGGCGGAAGATACCCCGTCAACATGCGCATGGTCGTCGATTTCCCTGCCCCGTTCGGACCCAAGAAACCCACCACCTCCCCTTTCTCGACCGAGAACGTGATCCCCCGAACCGCCTCTCCCCCCGCATATCGCTTCGTTAAATTCTCAACTTGGATCATATCGAATCTTAAATTTTATAAACCTTATCCCAAAGGTCAAGTGAACCATTCGGGAAATCCACTCGACAACTCTCCGCTCCGCCGTTTCCCTTGGGTGTGCGCATCGTGGCTGTCGTTAATCAGAAGGGCGGGGTCGGCAAGACCACCACCGCCATTCACCTCGCCGCGGGGGCGGCCGAAACAGGTCGCCGGGTTCTCCTCGTCGATCTTGATCCCCAAGCCAACGCCACCAGCGGTCTCGGCCTCGAGCACTCGCCCGGCAAAAGCCTCTACCCCGTTCTCCTCGGCCAAGCCCGTGCCCTCGATATGCTGCAACCCTCCCACCACCCCAACCTTCAGATTCTCGCTTCCGAACTCGACCTCGCCGGGGCCGAAATGGACCTCGCCGGAATGGAAAACCCGCTCAGCCACGTCCGTACCGCTCTCGATCCCCTGCGCCTCGATCCCGCCTTCGATCTGGTCATCCTCGACTGCCCACCCAGCGTTGGCCTCCTCATGACCAGCGCCCTCGTCGCTGCCGAGAAGATTCTCGTGCCCGTCCAGTGCGAATACTTCGCCTTGGAGGGGGTTGGCAAAATTCTCAACCTGGTCGAGCGGATCAAACAGGGCGGCCAAAACCCCACCCTCTCCATTCTCGGTATTGCTTTGACGATGTACGATGCCCGCACCCGCCTGAGCCAACAGGTCAGCGAAGATTTAAGAAAACATCTGGGGGATCAGGTCATGCAAACCATTATTCCCCGCTCCGTTCGTCTAGCCGAGGCCCCCAGCCACGGCCAAACCATCTACGAATACGACAACTCCGGCGCCGCCGCCGCCAGCTACCGCCAACTCACCACCGAATTCCTCGCCCGCCTCTAATCTTGCGCACGCCCAGCGGGCCACCCACCAAAACAAGATCCGCTCTTCGCTTGCCAAACACACCCGCACAGATCACTCCCGGAATTTCCTCCAGCTCCTTCTCTTTTTTTACTGGATCGGTAACTCTCCATCCGTGCACATCTAAAATCTCCCCGCCGTTATCCGTTATAAAATTCTTCCGCCATACCGGCCGGCCTCCCCTCCGGCGAATCTCCTTCGCTACCTGACCCCTCGCCATCGGCACAACTTCCAATGGCACAGGAAATTTTCCTAACCGCTTGACCAATTTCGACTCATCCACGATGCAGATGAACTTTTTCGCCGCGTTGGCAATGATCTTCTCCCTCGTCAACGCCCCCCCACCTCCCTTGATCAGCCTCAGCTTCGGATCCACCTCATCTGCTCCATCCACATAAACACTCACCCTTTTGGCCTGATTCAAATCCAACACCCGAATCCCTTTTCTGCGTAACGCCCGCTCAGTCTCTTTCGAACTCGGCACCGCCCCCCGCACCCACCCTTTTTTCAAACCCTGAATAAAATACATCGTCGTCGAGCCCGTCCCCACCCCCAACACACAACCCTTCGGCACATACTCTAGTGCCGCTCTCGCCACCGCCTGCTTCATCCGGTTCAAATCCACCCTTCTTTTCTGTGATTTTTCCACGAATGCGTCAATCTATCCTCCATCATGCCCGCCACCCATCTCCATCTCGATTGTCCCTCCGGCATCAGCGGCGATATGTTCTGCGCCTCCCTGTTGGATCTCGGAGTCCCTCTCTCTCTCTTCCAAGAAGCCGTTGCCTCCCTCCAACTTCCCGAAAAAGTACTCCTCCAAACGGAACGATCGATCCGCGGCGGTCTGGCCGGTACTCGCTTCCTCGTCGAGGAACCCGGACACCATCACCACTCCCATGATCACGACCACCACCATGGCCGCAACTGGTCCGAAATCCGTGACCTCCTTAAAAAATCAAAATTAGCCCCCCAGGTCCGTGACTCCGCCCTCGCCATGTTTCAGCGCGTGGCCCAAGCCGAAGCCAAGCTCCACGGCGTTCCCGTCGAGACCGTTCATTTTCACGAGGTCGGCGCGGTTGACTCAATCGTCGATCTGGTTTGTGCCGCCGCGGGGATCCACCACCTCAAAGTCACCGAGATCACCGCCTCTTCACCCATTGACGGCACTGGAACCATCCATTGCGCCCACGGAAAATTTCCCCTTCCTGCCCCCGCCACCGCCGAAATCCTCCGCGGCATTTCTATTCGCCAAATCGATGTCCCACACGAACTCACGACCCCCACCGGCGCTGCTATCCTGGCCCAACTCGTCAAAAAGTTTGGCCCGCTCGAATCCTTCGCCGCCGAAAAGATCGGCTACGGCTTGGGCACCCGCGACCTTCCCGATCGCCCCAATGTCCTGCGGGCTTTCTTAGGCCAAAGCTCCGCCTCGCAAGGGAAAAGTGACTTGGTCGTGGAAATCCGCACCCACCTCGATGACATCACCGGCGAGCATCTAGCCCACGCCATCGACCGTCTGATGGCCGAGGGCGCCCTCGACGCCGCCGCCTCTCCACTCCTTATGAAAAAGGGACGCCCCGGATATCTTCTCACCGTGCTTGCCCTTCCTCAAGACGCCGAACGCTTGGCCTCCCTTGTCCTCCGTGAAACCACCGCCTTTGGTCTTCGTCTCGAACAAGTCGAACGCCGAACTCTCCGTCGCGAAGAAAAAAGCGTGTCCACCCCCTACGGCCCCATCCGCGTCAAACTGGGCTACCTCGGCGATACCCTCATCCAAATCCATCCCTCCGATGAAGATTGCCGAAAAGCATCTGTCTCCGCTTCCGTCTCCCATGCCGATGTGGCCGCCGCCGCCCGCGCCGCTCACCTTCCCGTGTCGTCGCCTTAGAAACGTCCATCAATGATCCTACCTTTGAAATACGTCCGCCTCTTCCTCGACTCCGCTGGCCGTTCGCATTTCGAAGACTGCTTGCTCCCACTCGAAACCCGCGCCTTTGCTCCGCCCACCACTCCCCTCGAGACTTCCGAACTCATGCCTGCCACGGGCTTCGCCGTCGTACATTTCGCGCCCACTTGGGAAGGGCCGTGGCACCCTTCGCCCTATCCGCAGTGGTTTTTCATCCTGTCCGGTTCGATCACCATCACGGCCGGCAATGGAACACAGCGCACGCTCGAAGCAGGCGCCGTTATCCTCCTCAATGACTCGGGCTCAAAGGGCCACCTCACTCGCGTCAACCACGGGCAGCCAGTCATCGCCGTGGGCGTACGCCTTTCCGAATCTCTCCCCACCGAGACGCGTACCACGCTCACCCGTTCGGCTTAACTCCGTCCTCGTGCTCCTCGGCAGGCAGGAGAATAAATCCCGTCTTTCGATCCCCAATGACCTCGCTCCGCTTTCCCCGGTGCATCCAGTGCCACATTCCAATCAAGGCACAAAAAAAGGCGTCCGTCCGATCCTCCACCGGCTTACTCCACTTTTCCCGCAGCAGACTCCTCGTTTCTTGATTGAGCTCAAGGCCTGAAAACCGCTGCTTCACGACTTTCCGCATCAACCCTTGCAATCGGGCAAACTCCTTCCTCCGTTCCGCCACACTTCCTCTTTTATACTTAATAATTCTCGGCAACCCGAACATTCGAACCATCGCCGGATGCGGATACACCTCCGCCGCCGTTTTTTTTGCCCTCCCCACCTCCCACCCTAGCGAAAAACCTTTTCGGATCAGCAATCGAGCCACTCGGGTTGGACGAGGACACCGACTCGTATTCGCTGGATGACAGGCCGCGTGCTGCCGATGAAACATTCGGTGAGTCAACCGATCCACCGGCCTTGTCCCCGTCCGATTTGGGCAAACCAGTGGAGCATCCACTGTCATGAATATCATTTCGTACCCCCGCCCTCTCTCTCCCACCAGCCCCAGCAACTCTCGATCTCCATGCGGATAGCCAAACCCCAGCACCTTTCCCTGATTCCCTTCTAACTCCAAACAGCAGACTCCGTCGTGCATCTTCTCCCCCCACGCCAAATCCACGCCGATGAGTAGCACCTTCATCGTCCGACTATTCCACCCGCCCGACGAATGCAAAAGCCTCATTCACCAATCCCGTCTCGTCATGAAATTTCTCTTTGCTAGGATGCACTCTTATGGAATCTGGCTCTTTCTGGATCGCGTTTGGCCTGACCCTCTTCGCTGGGATGGCCACTGGT
>Ga0247844_1005696_pt1 | contig 15645 bp, 11 predicted proteins | sample LaCtaG_FD_192421 | JGI IMG/M metagenome (GOLD analysis project Ga0247844, IMG submission 192421) | Freshwater microbial communities from meromictic Lake La Cruz, Castile-La Mancha, Spain - LaCruzMarch201714.5m_1 | ecosystem: Environmental > Aquatic > Freshwater > Lake | place: Spain: Castile-La... | reverse complement strand
GTGTGCTGGTGCTGAAGGTGCCGTACCGGCGTTGACGGGGGCATCGCCCAGGGCCGTGGCGCCGCCCGTGAAGGTCACGGTGCCGGTGGCCGTCCCCGGGCTGACCGTGGCGGTGAAGGTCACCGGGGTCCCCGCCGTGGCGGGGTTGGGGGCCGAATCCAGAACGGTGACGCTGGGTGGGAGGAGTTTCATCACCGTCAACCCGATAGGATTGGGCTCAGGATTGCCGAAGATATCAATAGCACCGCTCAAGTCTTCCAAATACGCCACGTAGGGGGTGCCGTCAGGGGCAAAGGCCAGGGACGTGAACTCGGCGTGGCCGGCGGAGAACCCGGCGTTCCCTACCGCGACCCAGGAGGTGCCGTCGAACTTCATCACCGTCGCCTTGAGCCCGTTGTCCCCGTCCACATACGCCACGTAGGGCGTCCCGTCCGGGGCAAACGACAGGGATATCTCGAAAACCCGGTCGACGGAAAACCCGGCGCTACCCGCGGGAACCCATGAGGTGCCGCCGAGCCTCATCACCGTCGCCTTATAATCGTTGTCGGCATCCGCGTACGCCACGTAGGGGGTTCCGTCCGGGGCAAAGGCCAGGGATGGGAACCAAGCTTCGTCGGCGGAGAACCCGGCGTTACCCGCGCTGACCCATGAGCCGCCGTCGAGCTTCATCACCGTCGCCTTGCCGGAGTTGGCCCAGTCCCGATATGCCACATAGGGGGTGCCGTCCGGGGCAAAGGCAAGGGACGTCTCCAATGCACCGTTGGCGGAGAACCCGGCGTTCCCCACGGTAACCCAGGAGGTGCCGTCGAATTTCATCACCGTCGCCTTGTAGGATTCGATCCCGTCCACAAACGCCACGTGCGGGGTCCCGTCCGGGGCAAAGGCCAGCGATGGGTTTTGAGCGAAGCCGGCGGAGAACCCCGCGTTACCCACGGTGACCCAGGAGGTGCCGTCGAACTTCATCACCGTCGCCTTGTGTTCATCGCCCCGGTCCACGAAAGCCACATAGGGGGTCCCGTCCGGGGCAAAGGCCAGGAAGGTCTCGTAAACGCCCCCGGCGGAGAATCCGGCGTCCCCCACCGTGCCCCAAGCGGTGCCGTCGAATTTCACTACCGTTGTTTTGTAGGCGTGCGTCTCGTCCTGAAATGCCAGGTAGGGGGTCCCGTCCGGGGCAAAGGCCAGGGAGTTGAACATTGCATCTCCGCCGTAGAACCTGGCGCTCCCCACCAGTCCCCAGGTTTCGCTCGCCGCAGCCGCCGGGGTGGTCCGCAGAGGGACCGTGGCCGGGGTCTCTTCCAGGTTGGTCCCGTCATCGGCCGTGAAGCAGACCCGATAGTCGGTGCTCTCCGTCAGGTTGCGGACGGTGTAGCTCCCCGCCGTGTCGGCGGTAAGCGGGAGCGAGCCGTGGCGAAATGCCTGAACCCCGGTGCTGTCCTGCCCCGCTTGGACCTGGGCGCCGGTCCCGCAGGCGACGCCGCTGCCGGCGAGCAGGGTAAACCAGCCGGTGCCGGTGCTGCTGGAGGTGAGGCCGAGCGTGACTTGGTTGGCGCCGAGGTTGCTGATGCCGGGTGTGCCGAGGGTCCGCGGCGGCGCCCCGGCAGTCAGCTTCATCACCGTCGCCTTGATGTCGTTGCCCCAGTCCAGATACGCAACCAAGGGGGTTCCGTCGGGGGTGAAGGCCAGGGAGGTGTAGTCGGTCGCCCCGGCGGAGAACCCGGCGCTCCCCGCCGTGACCCAGGCGGTGCCGTTGAACTTCATCACCGTCGCCTTGCCGCCGTTGGTCCCGTCCGCAAGCGCGACAAAGGGGGTCCCGTCCGGGGCAAAGGCCAGGGACGTGCGGTCAGCCCGCCCGGCGGAGAACCCGACGCGGCCCACGGCGACCCAGGCCGTGCCGTCGAATTTGATCACCGTCGCCTTGTAGTCATTGCCCCAGTCCACGAAAGCCACATAGGGGGTTCCGTCTTGGGCAAAGGCCAGGGTGGTGTCAATACCGGCGGAGAACCAGTCGCCCCCTACGGTGACCCAGGCGGTGCCGTCGAACTTCATCACCGTCGCCTTGCGGGGGTTGGTCTCGTTCACATAGGTTACATAGGGGGTGCCGTCCGGCGCAAAGGCCAGGGAGGTGAAGAGCACCGGCCCGGCGGAGAATCCGGCGCTCCCCACGGTGACCCAGGCGATGCCGTCGAACTTCATCACCGTCGCCCGGTCGGCGTTGCCCCCGTCCTTATAGGCTACATAGGGGGTCCCGTCCGGAGCAAAGGCCGGGGAGATAGAGGCGGCATACCCGGCGGAGAACCCGGCGTCCCCCACGGTGACCCAGGCGGTGCCGTCGAACTTCATTACCGTCGCTTTGTTGGAGTTGTTCCATTCCCAGTATGCCACGTAGGGAGTCCCGTCCGGGGCAAAGGCCAGGGAGGTGAACCAAACCGATCCGGCAGAGAACCCGACGCCCCCCACCGTCACCCAGGCGGTGCCGTTGAACTTCTTCACCGTCGCCTTGTCGCCGTTGGCCCGGTCCACATAGGCCACATGGGGTGTCCCGTCCGGGGCCAAGGCCAGGGAGGTCCACTCAGCCATCCCGGCGGAGAACCCGGCACTGCCCACCGTGTCCCACGCCGACCCCAATGCCGTCGCCGCGGTGGTGGTGAGGTCCGCCGGGGGCGGGACGAGCCACATAATGTCCCCGTTATCGGTGGTGAAGCAGACCCCAAAGGCGGTGCTCTGCATCAGGTTGCGAACGGTGTAGGTGACCGCCTTGTTGGCGGGCAGCCTGAGCGAGCCGCGGCGAAACGCCGCGACCCCGGTGCTGTCCTGCCCCGCCTTGATCTGAGCAACGGTCCCGCAAGGGGTGTCGCTGCCGACCAGCAGGGTAAACCAGCCGTTGCCGGGGGCGCGGGACCAAAAGGTCAAGGTCATCTGATTGGCGCCCAGGTTGCTGGTCTTCACCCAGGTGACGCCCGCCGGTGGAGCGGTCTCGCTGGTGGTGAAGCGGGAGGTCGCGGTGCCGCCCGCGGCGGGGCTGCCGACGCCCGACGCGCCCCCGCTGACCCCATCCGCGGCCGGGGTGCCCTGTTCGCCGGCCGCGACCAGCGCGCCCACCGGCTCCACGGGTTCCATCGCATCCGCCGCCGACGCATCCGCCAGCGCGCCGCCCAGGTCCAAGCGCCCGTAGCCGTACTTGGCGGCGTAGTCGGGGTCCTGCGGGTCGGCGGCCGGGGCGGCCCCGCGGGCCAGCCGGCCCAGGAGGACGCCGTTGGTGAGTGTGGGATCGAGCGCCTTCAAGAGCGCTGCGGCCCCGGCCGTCAGCGCTGCGGCCGGGGAGGTGCCGCTGACGGCCGTGTAGCCGTCCGGCCCCTCGGTGGTGGCGAGGTCGACCCCGGGGGCGGCCAGGAAGACCGCCGGACCCCGGTTGCTGAAGTCGGCGAGCCCGTCGTCCGGGTCGGTCGCGGCGACGCCGATCACGCCGCGGTTGGCGGCCGGGTAGGTGGGGGTGTCCAGGCCGCCGTTGCCGGTCGCGGCGACCAGCACCGCACCCTTGGCCCAGGCGTAGTCGATGGCGTCCTGCAGGTGCCGGCTCGGGTCCGGACCGCTGAAGCCCATCAGGATCACGTCGGCGCCGTGGTCGGCGGCCCAGACGATGCCGGCGACGATTGCGTTATCGGCCCCGACCCCCCCGGCATCCAGTACCGTAACCGGCATCACCTTGACCCCGGCGTAGGCGACCCCGGCGATGCCCTCGTCGTTGTCGGCTATCGCACTGATGAGCCCGGCCAGGCGGGTGCCATGGCCGGAGGGGTCGGTGCGGCCGTCGGTGCCATTGATGAAGGAGGTACCGGGGATGAGCCGCCCCGCCAGGTCCGGGTGGTCGGCGTCGACCCCGGTATCGAGCAGGGCGACGGTGGCGGTCCCGGTGGGGATCTGGGTGCTGTAGACCGCCGGCCAGCCGATGCGCTCGAGCGCCCACTGGGAGCCGATCTGCGGGTCGTTGGGGAGCCACTCGGCACGGCGGCTGCGGACCTCCTCGGCGCTCTCCACCTGGGGATCGGCCTGGTAGTCCGCCAGGGCCGCGGGCAGGTCGCCGGCCCGGACCCGCACCACCTGGATGCGCAGCGGCGCCACCGCGGATTCCACGGTGCCGCCGTGGCGGGCGATGACCGCCGCCTGCTCCGCGGCGCTGAGCCCCGCGCGGAGCCGGATCGAGAGACTCCCGGTGTCGTCCTCCCAGGCGAGTGCGGCCAGGGCGCTGCCGAGCAGGACGCAGGCCGCCAATGCCCACCGGAACCCGCGTAACCAACCCAAACGGATCTTTGTGTTCATGGCGATCTTCCACCTGCTGATTCGATCTGAAACCCCGGCACCCGGGATCGCGGCACGGCCCGGTGAGGGCCGCCCATACACGCGCCATCGTAGTCAGGAAAAGTTGCAAAATCGGCGAGAGGCGCGGGTCTTTGCATCAACGACTGACCGGACGCGCCCGCGACACCCTGCCGCCCGGAGGGCACCCCCATGAAACCGCTCGTCGCGTTGCGCTTGCCGATCCTGGTGATCAGCGCCTCCACCGCGACCGACGACCTGCTGGCAGCGACCCGCCTGCGGCTGGTCGACTACCTGGTCAAACCCATCACCCCCGGCCGGCTCAAGGAGGCGCTGGAACGGGCTGCGCTAGACCTGCTGGCCGCGGGCCGGCTGGTCGTCCAGATCGATGCGCAAACCAACTACTGCCTGGCCGACGGCTGTCTCCGCGGTGACGGGGAAACGGTGCTGCTGACGCCGCGGGAGCGGGTCCTGCTGGAACAGTTGTTGAACCACCGCGACCGGTGGCTGAGCAGCGGGCGGCTGATCGCCGCGCTCTACGGCGACCGCGGGCGGGGCGGGGAGGAGTCGCTCAAGGCCCTGCTCCTGCGGCTGCGCCGCAAGCTCGGCGCGGCGGTGATCGTCAACCGGTACGGGGTGGGATACCGCCTGGTGTGGCCGCAACCCGCCCCGGTCCCGGACGAGCTGGACCCGCGGGGCGACTGACGTCGGCGGCCCCAGGTCGAGCCGGTCGCGAACGGGGCAAGCTTGGCGTTGCCGCGCCGCGTCAGCCTGGCCGTCTGCGGCTGACCGACTGTGCTAGGCTCTTGCCGATGCGCGGCGGGCCCGCGTGGTTCCCGCCTGCTTTCAGGAGTCGCGCCATGCGCTTTTTCAATACCGAAGGTCCGGTTCGGCCCCAAGACCATTACTGCCTGCCGCCCCTGGGGCGCTGGGACCTCGAGGAGGTGCTGGAGCTGATCGGGCGTAAAAAGTACTTCCTGCTGCACGCCCCCCGCCAGACCGGCAAGACCAGTTGCCTGCTGGCCCTGATGGCGTACCTGAACCGCGAGGGGCGCCACCGGGCGCTCTATACGAACCTGGAGACCGCCCAGACCGCGCGCGAGGATGTCGACCGGGGTATGGCGGCCATGTGCAGCGCGCTGGGCCGCTCGGCGCGGCTCTATCTCCAGGATGGGCGCCTGGCCGACTGGTATCGGGACGGCGGCGCCGAGGTCCCGGCGGACGAACGGCTGCTCCGTCTGCTGGAATCCTGGGCCGCCGCGGACCCGCGGCCGGCGGTGCTCCTGCTCGACGAGGTGGACGCCCTGGTCGGCGACACCCTGGTCTCGCTGCTGCGCCAGTTGCGCGCGGGCTACACCCAGCGCCCCGACCACTTCCCGCAAACGGTAGTGCTGTGCGGGGTGCGGGACCTGCGCGACTACCGCATCCACGCCCGTTCCGAGGCGAGCCCCATCACCGGCGGCAGCGCCTTCAACATCAAGGCCAAGTCGCTGCGGCTGGGCGACTTCGACGCCTTGGAAACAGCCGCCCTGCTCGCCGAGCACACCAATGAGACCGGTCAGCCCTTCACCCCCGCGGCCCTGGAACGGGTCTGGGACCTGACCCGGGGCCAGCCCTGGCTGGTCAATGCGTTGGCCTACCACACCTGCTTCGAGATGCGCGCGGGCCGCGACCGCACCCGGCCCATCACCATCGACCTGATCGATGAGGCCAAGGAATACCTGATCGTCAATCGCGTGACCCACTTGGACCAACTCGCCGACAAGCTGCGCGAGGAGCGGGTGCGGCGCATCATCGAGCCGATGCTGGCCGGCACCGTGCCGGCCATCGTCGCGGAGGAGGACCGTGACTATCTGCTCGACCTGGGCCTGTTGCGTCGCGACGGTGCGGGCGGCCTGGTGGTCGCCAATCCCATCTACCGCGAGGTCCTGCCGCGCGCCCTCGCGAGCGGCCCGCAGGACTCGCTGCCCCGCATCAGCCCCACCTGGCTCGACCCCGACGGGACCCTCAATGCGCCGCGCCTGCTCGACGCCTTCCTGGCCTTCTGGCGCCGCCACGGCCAGCCCTTGCTCGGCAGCGCCCCTTATCACGAGATCGCCCCGCACCTGGTGCTGATGGCCTTCCTGCACCGCGTGGTCAACGGCGACGGCACCCTGGAGCGCGAGTACGCCATCGGCGCCGGGCGCATGGATCTGTGTCTGCGCTATGGTCCCCTGACGCTCGGGATGGAACTCAAGGTCTGGCGCGACGGCGCCCCGGACCCGCTGGCCGAGGGCCTGGAACAACTCGACGGCTACCTGGCGGGGCTCGGGCTCGACACCGGCTGGCTGGTCATTTTCGACCGCCGCAGCGGTCAGCCGCCGATCGCCGAGCGCACCGGCAGCCGCGAGGTCACAAGCCCCGCGGGCCGCCGCATCCAGGTGGTGCGGGCCTGAGGCGACGCCGCACCGCCCAGGCCGTAGGGCGGATGCCCGCAGGGCGATCCGCCACTACCCAAGCCGCCAGGCACCGGAACCGCAACACATTCAGCCCAACGCCGGCTGCAACCCCAACCCCAACCCGGCATAATGACGAAACCCTGCCCGCCCACCGAGGATGCGGCCCCGCGCCGCCTGGGAGCGTAAATGCCGTCGCGCATCGACCGCCGGATTGCCCAAAAGCCCCGCTGGTGGCGCCTCTGCGTCGGGGCCCTGCCGGGGCTGCTGCTTGCGCTGTTGACGCTCGGCGCCCTGGCCCTGGCGGGGGACCCAGGCAAGGCGCTGCTCGACACCCTTGGGGAGTGGCTCCCCAACTGGCTGCTGCTGCCCGTCGTTGGGGCCATCTCCGGCATTCTGGTCAACGTCGCCTCCGAGCGCTATCTCGCCTGGGAGCGTCAGGCGCGGGCGACCCGGCACTTCTTCCGGAACCACGACCTCGCCCTACTGGTGGGCCGGTCCATCGGCATGGTGCTGCGCGCCGTCGCACCCGGGCTGGGGCCGCACGACGCCACACTGGTTCACCGCCTGGCCGCCCGGGCCGAGTCGCACTGGGCGGAGATCGCACTCACCGACGGTGCCAGGAGGTGGCTGGGCTCCATCGATGAGCGTCGGCTGGTGGAATTCGTCGCCAGGCCTGAACGCGCCGCCCTGACACCGGCCCAGACCGTCGCCCTGCTGGCCAGCCTCAACCCGGAACGGCCGGGTACGTCACCCGACTTTGAAGAGGCCACTGCCGAATCGCGGGTCCGCTTGGCCCTGGCGACCCGGTTCAGCGAATCCGTGCGCCAGGCGCTCAAGCAGGACGCCGCCCTCGACGGCTGCGCCGCCTATGCCATGGATCTCGACATCGCCAACCGGGTGCTGACCCAGGCCGCCGCCAACCTGGAGCGCAGCACGGAGAACACCGCCGTGCTGGCGGCAGTGCGGGAGACGCTCGACGAGCTTCTGCCCCGGCTGGAGGCCCAGGGGATCGAGACCGGTGCGGGGATCGCGAGCCTGGCCGAGCGGCTGGCCGGGATCGACCAGACGGTGCGGGTGGAGGACGAGCGGATCCGGGAGGTATTGTGGGGGACCGCGGAGTCGACCCAGTTGCAGCTCGCCGCAATGGAGGACCGGCTGGTAGTCCTGCTCCAGGAACGCCAGAGGCCCAAGACGGTCGGCGAGACCCCGGAGCAGGAGCCCCCCCCCGAGCTGATGGCCAAGGTCCGGGAACTCTACGAGCGGGGCGAAGGCGAGAAGAAGGCCCGCGCTGCCATCGAACTGAAAGAGCACGAGGAGGCCGACCGCATCGTCCAGGACTTGAAGCGCGAGCCTCTGGCCGAGGCCTTCCGGCTACTGACCCTCGAGGGCGACAACTGGTACAACGCCGGTGAATTCGACCGCGCCATCGGACCCTATGAGCAGGCTCTGGCGCTGAGGCCCGAGGACCCCGAGGCCATGAACAACGCCTCCATCGCCCATGCGCAGGCCCGGCTGGGCGACATTGCCGCACATCAGTACCAGGCCATCGCGCTCCTGACCCAGGCCCAGGGCATCTGGACCCGCGAGGCCCGTCCGGCCGACTGGGCCAGGACCCAGCACAACCTCGGCGGCGCGTGGGAGAACATGCCTACCGGCGACCGGGCGGAGAACCTCGGCAAGGCCATCGCGGCCTACGGGCTGGCCTTGGAGGTCCGAACCCGCGAGGCCCACCCGGTGGACTGGGCCATGACCCAGAACAACCTCGGCATCGCCTGGCAGGAGATGCCCACCGGCGACCGGGTGGAGAACCTCATTAAGGCCATCGCGGCCTACGGACTGGCCCTGGAGGTCCGAACCCGAGAGGCCCACCCGGCGGACTGGGCCGCGACCCGCATCAACCTCGGCCTGGCATATCGGGACCGGGCAGGCCTGGGCGGCGGCCGACCGGACTTAGATCTGGCCGTCGCCTCGGTTCGGGCGGCGGCGAGCGTCTGGACCGAAGCGGACTTCCCCTTCAATCACCGGAAATACATCGCCCCGGTGCTCCAGGGGTTGCATACCGCCTGGATCGAGGGCTGCCACGGCACCCAGGCCGAATTCGACGCCATCCCCCCGGCCGAGTAGTGGCGAGTGCCGGTCTCGCCAGACCGCAAGTTGGGCGGGTCTGCCGGCCGTGGGGCGGACCAGCGGAAGCGGCAGCAAAGGCCGAAGCCGCAGTTGCGCCACGGCGGACACGGTGAGGGCATGGAAAGGTCGCAGCACGCGCCGATGCCCGCCAGGCGATCCGCCATAGCGCCAGCCGCGGGGGTGGCGCAACCGCTGCGCATTCAGCGCAGGCTTGCCCCAACTGAATCTCAATACTTCGGAGCCAGCCCCGCCTGCTTACAGAGTTCGTTTGCCGTGATGCGATCGAATTGCTTGTGCCTCTTGATCGGAATCACGCGGTTGCCGTCTGTATAGATCGCGTGGTTGGCGCCTTCCCGGAGCAAACGGAAGCCATTGGCTTCAAAGTAGCTCACCAGATCACGCCGATTTACGGACAAGCTCCAACTCCACTGGAAGTTGTTCAAGCAAGGCGTTGCCGACCGGAATCTCTCGACCGAGGTCTTGGTATGCCAGAACCATCTCGCGCAACGCATCGCGGAGCATTGCCCGGCACTCTTCCAGATTGGCGCCTTCAGTGACGACCTCAGGCCAGTCGATCAACTGACCCATGTAGCCGCCGTGAACGCAGGTGTATCGTGCTGTGTAGGTTTGCAGCATGGCGATTGGCTCTGGTCGGGACGGGATTGGACGCGCATCAGGCAACGTGGGCGACGGTCTCGCCCGAGACGACGAGCCGGGCATATTGCAGACAGGCGGCCAGGTCCTCGGACTCAAGCTCGGGATGGTCCGCCCGGATCTCGGCCGCGGTCATACCGGCCGAGAGCAGATCGAGCACCGCCTCGACCGGCCAGCGCAGGTGCCGAACGCAGGGTTTGCCGTGACAGATCTCGGTGTCGATGGTGATGCGGTCGAGGAGAGACATGGCCAGCATTTCAGCGATCTAGATACGGACGATGGTACTCGGGCGCCGACGAGACCGCAAGCTGCCGGGCAAGCGCCACCGCCGCGACCTTTCCCCCAGCGCTGCCGAGCGCTGCGGCGAGTCGTGCGACGCCCCGACAGACGATGGTCGCCAGGACCGAAAAGCCGGACAATGACCGCCGCCCCGCTCAGCCGTCGAGACGCAGATGCCCAATCCTCAGCACCGTAGGGTGGACAAGCGCAGCGCAGTCCACCGACAGCGGCGCGGGATTCGGTGGACTTCGCTGCCGCTCGTCCACCCTACCGGCCGGAGTCATGATCGAGTCCGTCGAGACGAAAATGCTCAATCCCCAATTGCAGTTGGCACAGGCGCTCATCCGCGGCACGGATCTCAGTGTCTTCCTGACCGGTAAGGCCGGCACCGGCAAGACCACCTTCCTGCACGCCTTGAAAGCAGACCTGCCCAAGCGCACGGTCGTCACCGCCCCGACCGGGGTGGCCGCGATCAATGCCGGCGGCGTGACCCTGCATTCGTTCTTTCAGCTCCCGTTCGGCCCCTTCGTGCCCGGCGGAGAGGTCCAGCGCCAGGCGGCGGAGCGGCGCTTGCGCCGGCAGAAGCGCGAGCTCGTGCAGGGCTTGGATCTCCTCATCATCGATGAGATCAGCATGGTCCGCTGCGATCTCCTCGATGCGGTCGATTTCGTGCTGCGCCGGGAGCGCGGCTGTGAGCGGCCCTTCGGCGGCGTCCAACTCCTGATGATCGGCGACCTGCATCAGCTCGCGCCCGTGGTGCCCGGGCCGGACTGGGCCATCCTGCGGGAGTTCTACGACAGCGCCTATTTTTTCGGCAGCCGGGCGCTGCAGGCGACCGAGGTCGTGCCCATCGAGCTGGAGCACATCTACCGTCAATCCGACGCGGACTTCATCGCGCTGCTCAATTGCGTGCGCGAGAATCGGCTGGACGACGCGACCCTGGAGCGGTTGAACTCCCGCTATCTGCCCGGCTTCCGGCCCGGGGAGTCGGAGGGCTATATCACGCTCACAACCCACAACCAGGGCGCCGATCGCATCAATGAGACACGCCTCGACGCACTCGGCACCAAGTCATTCAGCTTCGCCGCGAACATCCAGGGCGAATACCCGACGCACAGTTTCCCCACGGCCGAGAAGCTGACCCTGAAGCAAGGCGCCCAGGTCATGTTCGTGCGCAATGACAGCGCACCGGTGAAGCGCTATTTCAACGGCAAGATCGGCACCATCGAGCACCTCGGGCGCGAACGCATCGTCGTGCGCTGCCCCGGTGAGGAGGACGCGATCGAGGTCGAGCCGGTCACCTGGGAGAACATCCAATACACCCTCGACCCGGAGACCAAGGCGATCACCGAGGAGGTCATCGGGCGCTTCACCCAATACCCGTTGCGCCTGGCCTGGGCCATCACCATCCACAAGAGCCAGGGCCTGACCTTCGAGCGGGCCATCGTCGAGGCCGGGGCGGCCTTCTCCCACGGGCAGGTCTATGTCGCCTTGAGCCGCTGCAAGACCTTCGAGGGGCTGGTGCTCGGCACCCCGATCCCGCGCCGGGCGGTCATGACCGACCGGGTGGTCGCGGACTATGTGGCCGAGGCCACCCGCTTCCCGCCGACCCAGGACCGGATCGAATGCGCGCGCCGCGCCTACCAGCAACGCCTGCTGCTGGAATGCTGGGACTTCGACACGCTCGGCGCCCGCTTGCGGCGGCTGTTCGGGCTGCTGCGCGAGCACCGGCAGGTGATCGACGCGAACGGCCTGGACGCGATCGACGCGCTGGAGCGACAGACCCTCGATGCAGTCGTCACCGTCGCCGCCAAGTTCCGGGGCCAACTGCGCTCGCTGTTCCGCGCGGACCTGACCCCGGAGGACGACACGCAGGTGCAGGAGCGCCTGCGCAAGGCGTCCGCCTATTTCGCAGCGCTTCTCCAGCAGGGCTTGAGCCCCTGGCTCGCCGCCTTCTCGTTCGGGACCGACAACAAGGCGCTGGGCAAGCAGCTCGGCCAGGCGGTCGATGACCTGCGCAAGGAGCTGGCGGTCAAGACCGCTGCGGTCGAGAGTTGCCGGGAGGGCTTCGCGACCGCCGCCCATCTGGGCGCGCTGGCCCGGGCGCGGATCGACGCCGAGCCTGCCGGACCCTCGACGGCGCCGGCATCCGGCCCGCGGCCTGGCGATGCCGAGGACGCCGGGCTGCTGGGGGCACTGCGGCGGTGGCGCGACCAGCAGGCGGCAGAAGAGGAACGCGAGGGCCTCGAGCGCTACCGCGTCCTGACCCGCGCCGTGCTGCGACAGATCGCCGACACCCGGCCCCGGGACCCGCAGGCGCTGGCGGCCGTCAAAGGCCTCGGCAAGCCCTCCGTCGCGCGCTACGGCCAGGCGATCCTGGGCCTCGTCGCCGACTGGTGCCGCAGCCAGGGCAGCAAGGCCGCGGCCATCGCTCCTGGTCAGCCACCCACGACCGAAGGCGATGCGGCCGCAGGCAGTACCAGACTGATCAGCTACCGCCTGTACCAGGAGGGCTTGAGCATCGCGGAGATCGCCGGCCACCGCGCGCTCCAGCCCAACACCATCGCGGGCCATCTGGCCCACTACATCCGCAGCGGTGAGCTTGCCGTCACGGATTTCATTGATGAGGAGACGGTCGCGCGGATCACCGCCGTGCTTGAGCAAACCGGGCACGAGGCGCTCGCGCTTGCCAAGCAGGCGCTCGGCGATGACTGTTCCTATGGCGAGATCAAGATGGTACAGGCCCAGTTGGCACGGGATCGGTCCGCGGCGCGATCGACCCCCTGAACCCGCACCCGTGCCCCCGGGTGCCCAAGCCGGTGCCACCAGCCCAGCGTCACGTCGGACACCGGCCCCACGCCTCGCACGGGGGCCCTGCTCGTCGCGAAGGAGACCCGCGGCGACCGGGCCTCCAGCTCGCTGGTCGATATAGTCCAAGAGGTCATCGGGGGTGCGGTCATCGCGCGCGGCGGGTGGCGAGGTCCAGGGTCCAACTGAAGCGGTCCAGTTCCACGAACAGGTGCCCGTTGGTGGTGAAGACAAAGGGGACGCTGAGGCGCTCGGCCGGGGTGTAGCCGCGCCCCTGTTGCAGCCCGTGACCGGGGTGCAGGCCCTCGTGCTTGGCCTCGAGCAGTGCCATCGCAACCGACGATGCCGGCCTGCTCCACCGGGCGCGGGCTTTGCCCATCCTCCCGGGTGCCGACGGCCACCACCGAAACGAGAAGCATGAGGCATTGATGATTCCAGCACTTGAAGCACTCACCCGGCTGCGTGAGGGCAACCGTCGGTTCGTCGCGGGCGAGCAGCACCGCGATCCGCTCCTGAGTCACACGCGGCGCGCGGAGTTGGCGCAGGGGCAGCGGCCCTTTGCGATCGTGCTGGGTTGCTCGGACTCACGGGTGCCGGCGGAGATCGTCTTCGACCAGGGGCTCGGCGACCTCTTTGTCATCCGGGTGGCGGGCAACATCGTGGCGCCGTCCCAGGTGGGCAGCGTAGAGTTCGCGGCGGAGCGTTACGACACCCGACTGGTGGTGGTGCTCGGGCACTCCCAGTGTGGGGCGGTGCTCGCCGACCTGGAAGAGTTGCAGCGGCCGACGGCGAGCCAGTCGCGCAATCTGCGCTCGATCGTGAACCGGATCCGGCCCTCGGTGGCGGGTTTGCTGGAAACCGAACTGCGCTACGACACGCAGTCCCTTGTTCGGCACGCCGTGCGGGCCAACGTCGGCGTCTCGGTCAGCCAACTGCGGCACGGCTCGGAGATCCTGGAGCATTTGACTGAGCATGAGGGGCTCTTGGTCGTCGGTGCCGAGTATTCACTGGCCACCGGCGTGGTCGAGTTCTTCGATGGCGTTCCCGGCGGGTAGGGTGCGCCGCGCGCACCGCGGTGGTCGCCAAGGTGTACGCCGTTTCCTTCCACCGCAACCGGTCAGGATCGCTTCACGAATAAGTTAAACAAGTCGATTGCAATATCTTGGGCGTCGCGGTCGCTGTCGTTGTCCCGGTCGTTGTCGTTGTCGTTGTCGTAATCGAGGCTATCATGATGCCGCCCGGAGCGGCCTTGATCACAATCCCGGCCGGAGACGATAACGACAACGACAACGACAACGATCGTATCAGGTGTTTCACCGAATTCTGACGCGTTACTCCCGACGCACCCGACCCGGCAACATCCTCGCGGTACCCGCCGATGACCGCCAGCCAAACCTTCTCCGTCATTGTCGATGATCGCGAAGCCGCCGGCGGGGTCCTGGCCGCCCTGCGCTGCCGCACCGACGTGGTGACGCGGGTGCAGCGCCTGGCGCTCGGCGACTATCAGGTGGACGCGGCGCTGCTGTTCGAGCGCAAGACCCTGCCGGATCTCGTCGCCTCCATCAAAGACGGCCGGCTCTTTACGCAGGGGTTGCGACTGGCGAACGCGCCGCTGCGCACGGCCCTGATCCTGGAGGGCACCACCCGCGACCTGGGTGAGTGCCGGATGCACCGCGAGGCGATCCAGGGGGCACTGATCGCCGTGACCTTGTTTCTGGGCATCCCGCTGCTGCGCTCCATGGACGCGCAGGAGACCGCCGGGCTGATCCTGTTCGCCGCCCGTCAGGCGCGCACCTTCGCCACCGGCGCCCTACCCCGCAAGGGTCTGCGCCCGCGCGGCAAGGCACGGGTACAGAGCCGCATCCTGCAGGGCCTGCCCGGCATCGGACCGGCGCGCGCCAAAGGGCTGCTGGAGCGCTTCGGCAGCATCGAGGCGGTGATGGCCGCCCCCGCGGCCGACCTGGCCACGGTGCCCGGGATCGGCGAGCGGACCGCGAAGGCGATCCGCTGGGCGGTGGCGGAGGCTGCGGCGGCCTATGACCAGGCGCCGACTGCAGAGCCCGCTTGGCCGCTGTGACCCGCCGGTCAACCAAAAGCCGGATAGTCCAGCGCGACCTGCGCCAGCGGCTTGGCCGCGCCGGCCGGGCTGTAGACGCCGTAGCGGGCCAACTCCGCGGCGCCCAGGCGGCCGATGACCCGCTCGATCTCGGTCAGGCGGGCGCCCTGGCGCACCAGGTAGCAGATATAGGTGTGGCGCAGGGCCGCGGCGTCCACCTCCGTGGGGTGCGACAGGCCGGCGTCGTGGGCCAGGAGCCCGAGGCGGGCCAGGAGTGCGTCCGCCCCCCCGGCCGCCGGGTCGCCGGACCACAGGGGGACGGGCCGATGCGCGGCCAGCAGTGCCGCCAGGGCCGGGCTCAGGGTGAGCACGCGCCCGTCACCCGGCACCCGTAGCTGGCCGGTCGCAAGATCGATGGCCGCGCCGTCCAGGTCCTCGCACTCCCGCGGGTCGAGCCCGGACAGGAGCAAGCCGATCAACTGGCGGGTGGCCGGGTCCGCCAGCTCGGCCAAGGCCCGGACCTCGCCGGCCAACAGTTCGCGCACCACGGCACCCGGCAGGCGGCGCAGTTCGGCGGTCTCCAGGCGGTCGGTCTCAGGGTAGCGCGGCAGGGACTCGCGGGCGGTGTCGGCGCGCGCGGGCTGGGGCGCAAAGACCCGCACGCCGGTCACCGGCAATTGCTCCTCCTGCGTGCGCTCACGCCGGGTCAGGAACTCCAGGAGCAGCACGGCGAGGAGGGCCGTCACCCCCGCCGCGACCAGGTTGTAGAGGAAGTCGCGCCAATAGTCGGGCTGAAAGGGGCGGCGGGGGGCGAAGGCGGGCTCCACCACCTCGACCTGGGGATAATTGGCGGGGGCCTTGGTCCTGACCTCCAACAGGCGCTTCTCCAACTCGCGATGCTGCTCATCGACCTGGGCCAGGTCCTTCTTCAGGGTCTCATAGCGGGCGAAGCGGGCAGTGAAACGCGAC
>Ga0247844_1005683_pt1 | contig 15672 bp, 7 predicted proteins | sample LaCtaG_FD_192421 | JGI IMG/M metagenome (GOLD analysis project Ga0247844, IMG submission 192421) | Freshwater microbial communities from meromictic Lake La Cruz, Castile-La Mancha, Spain - LaCruzMarch201714.5m_1 | ecosystem: Environmental > Aquatic > Freshwater > Lake | place: Spain: Castile-La... | reverse complement strand
CAAAACGAAGCTTTAATTGATTATATAGTTTCATATACTAATAATTTTTAGCTAAGATAATAAATATCAATGATATATACAAATTTTCAAGCAACTTTTTGACTAAAAAAACAGACTCTAATTAGTACTCCTACTAATATTACTGTAAAAGCAGGTGTTTATGTTGTAAAAATTGATAACTACATTGCAAAAGTTGTAGTTAGATAATTCTCAAAAAAATCAGGGTGTATCCTTATTGTGATGCACCCTGATTTATTTTCTTTTCAATAATTCTTAATTAAAGAATTCAACGGATGTAAATTGATTTCAGGTTTGTCTATGACAGATTTAAACACTAAAAGATTCAAGAAATCAACAACTATTACATTTCCGTTTTTTTAGCATACAAACAAAGTAGAACAAGTTTGAGGTTTGTTGTTTAAGCAATTAAACAATAAAACTATTTTCATTTAAAGCATTGAATAATTTAGGAAAATGATGAATTAAACAGTTTATCTGCTTCCAAAACAAAACCACTAAAAACGATTACATACAGTGGTGTTTTTATAATTGATTTTTAGCTGTGTTGAATTAAATTTTTGTCTTACAAAGTAATGGATTTTAATATATTATATAGAAATGAAAAATTATTTTAAGGAAACATATTATCAACTATCAATATTATTGGTAAGTTTGGCATTAGGAGGTACTTTTTTTGTTTCCTGTGTTGATAAGAACTATTATGCCGACAATGAACCAGAATGGCTCGGAGCTAGCATTTATGATTACCTACAAACATCTGGAAACTTCACTATTTATGTTAAGTTGATTGAAGAGTTAGGTTATACCGAAGATTTAAAACTAACAGGTAGTAAAACCCTTTTTGTTGCCAATGATTCATCATTTACAGTATTCTTTAAGAGTAATGCATGGGGAGTTTCTAGTTATGAACAACTTACACTTGCACAGAAGAAACTGATATTCAATTATGGGATGATTAATAATGCTTACACTAGCGATAATTTACCCAACTTCAATAATGGTCTTACCTTACAAGAAAATGGAGCCATGCGGCGAGCCACAGCCCTGTCTATGTACGACAGTATTCCTTTTGATTCGGGAGATAATCTCCCATCCAGTTCACTTTGGGATAAATACAAAACCAAGGGCATCTATCTACTCAAAGACAATTCATCCAGTCCATTGGTTCATTTTACTCAAAAACAAATGGATCAAGCATTGTTGACGAATCAAGATTTTACTTTTCTAACTGGAAGTACCCGTGAAAAAAATGACATTCATGTATTTGGCATCAAAGTAATAAAACGTGACATTACCTGCAAAAACGGCTATATAAACATTTTAGAAAATGTACTCATTCCGCCAGTAAATATGGCACAATATATCAAAAACAATTCCAACCCCAATATTCCAGAGAATAAAAGAACTGCTATTTTTTCGAGTTTACTGGATCGTTTTAGTGCTCCTTATTTCAATGCAGTAAGCTCGTTGGCTTATAGACAATTACAATTATCAAATCCCGAACTTCCTGTAATTGATTCGATTTTCACCAAAGGATATTTCTCTGAAGTGGGTCTAAATGGTGGCTACAGAAATTATCCAAATGGTCAGAAAATTAGTTCTGATTTATTTTTGCCTTTTGATCCAGGATGGAATAGTTACGTGAGGTCGGCTAGCAATACTTCTTTGCAATCTGATATGGCTGCGATATTTGTTCCTTCGGACGAAGCAATGGAAAACTACCGCAAGAGTGGAGTTTTGCAAAAATACAATTCATGGTCGGAAATACCTGATAAAGTAATTATCACCTTCCTTAAAAAGCATATGAAATCCTCACTTATTGGATCTGTTCCAAGCAGATTTGCCAATTTGATGGATGATCAAAATTATCCTTTACCAGTTCAATCTGGTGATATTGCCGCTGGCAATGTTTATCTGGGAATTAATGGTGCCGTATGTATATCCAACAAGGTATATACACCCGAAGAATACTCATCGGTATATGCGCCAGTATTATTTAGTGATGATACAAAAATATTCGATTGGTTTATTAAAAATTACGGTGGAGATGTGCCATTGTACAAGTATTATTTACTTTCACTCATTAACACCTATAGCTTTTTTGTTCCTACAGATAAGGCTTTTGAAATGTATATTGATCCAGTAGCATATAGTAAAACAGTGCCGGGAACTATTAAATTTTGGTACAACACCAAAACTTCTGCAGTGAACGCTACGCTTTATAAATATGACAAAGAAAATAATCTTTTGCTTGACTCAGTTCCAGAAGTAATTACTGATATTTCATTTATACAGAATCGATTATTGGACATTATAGAGTCTCACATTATAGTAAATGGTGTAGAATCGGGCAAAAATTATTATTTATCAAAAGGAAATAATGTGGTAAAAGTAACTGGTGCTGGCACTGATATGAAAGTAGAAGGAGGAGGTGATTTGTGGATGAAAACAAGTGCAACAGTTAGTAAGGCATACGTGCAATCGAATGGTAATACCTATTTTATTAGCAAACCTATTCAAACACCATTAAATTCGGCATATAAAACATTGAGTGAAAATGACAGTTACAGAGAGTTTTATAATCTCTTATCAGGTTTCCCTATAAAATCAAAAACGGTGATACCAACTGGTCCAATCATGTTTAACTCCGTAAAAGGTATGGACTTCAACATCAATTTTTTCAACACCTTCAATTATACTATTTACGTACCAACCAATGAAGCAATTCAGGCAGCCATTGCTGCAAAAAAGATTACTCCATGGTTATCGCAAGGTGGAATTGTAGGAATTAATGATATGCCTAATTCATTACCAGCTGATGTTACTCTAAGAAATGCTGAAATTTCTAAATTGGAAAGATTTTTACGCTATCATTTTCAAGACAATTCGGTATTTGTTGGTGGAAAGTACATTAAGAACCAAGATTATCAATCGGCAACCATAAAAAATGATGACGGAGTGTCTTTATTTGGAACATATAAAACTAAATACTTCAAAATCAGAGTGAATGTAAATGCTACTGATGGTAAATTGACCTTAGAAACTGAGGGTGGTGGAAGTGCAAAAGTTGTTGACGATCCAAAACTTTACAACATTATGGTGAGAGATTATATCTTCAATTACAAACCAACTGAATTTAAAGAACTTAATGGTTTAAATACAGGATATGAATTTTCAACTTCAAGAATTGAGACGTCATCAACAGCAGTTATTCACCAAATAGACAACGTATTGAGTTTTCAATAAAACCGTAAGAGAATATGAAATCAAATTTCGCAATAATACTTCTTTTCATTTTGCTTTTGCTACCTAAAACCAATTATGGTCAAAAAGCAGCATCTGATTTACTCGTTCAAGGTAAAATTACTTCTGCTGCGGATAAATTGGAATTAATAGGTGTAAATGTAACTGAAATAGATGTAAACAACAGGGTTGTAAGTGGAACTCTTACGGACATCAACGGTCATTATGTTATAAAAGTCAAAAACCCACAAAACAAGCTAGCGTTTAGTTACCTTGGTTTTGTGAAGCAGGTAAAAAAGATTGAAAACCAGAAAGTAATTAATGTGGTGATGTCTGATAACACGCATGAAATTAGCAATGTGGTAGTTACAGCCAAAAAGAAAAACACGCAAGGTGGTTTTAGCGTTCCAACACGCGAGATTGCAACAGCCATGCAAACCATTGACACAAAAGAGTTTGAAGGACTTCAAGTGTCATCGGTAGATGAAGCCTTGCAAGGTCGTATTGCTGGTTTGGACATTGTTTCCAATTCTGGTGACCCGGGCAGTGGAACTTCCATGAAAATTCGTGGTACCACTTCCATCAACGGTAATAGCCAGCCACTTATCGTGGTGAATGGTGTGCCTTATGAAGTGCAGGTGGATCCTAACTTTGACTTTGCAAACTCAAATCAGGAACAATATGCCAGCATGTTGAGCATCAACCCTGACGATATCCAGGAAATTTCGGTGTTGAAAGATGCGGCTGCTTCTGCCATCTGGGGATCGAAAGGTGCCAATGGAGTACTGATGATTACTACCAAAAAAGGTGCCATGGGACCAACAAGGGTAGAGTATTCTTATCGTTATACAGGAACTGTTCAGCCACAAGGCATGAAAATGCTAACCGGAGGTGACTATACCATGTTGATGAAACAAGCTTATTTTAATCCGGCACAAAGCGAAACGGCTTCGAACATTGACGAGTTTAATTATAGTAAAACATTTTCGGAATACGAAAATTACAACAACAATACAAATTGGGTAAAAGAAGTAACCCAGGTCGGTAATATCAGCGACCATTACCTGACATTATCAGGTGGTGGCGAACGCGCCATGTATCGTGTAGCTGGTGGTTTTTTAAAACAAAATGGAACCATCATTGGGCAGAAATTAGATCGTATGTCAACTCGTGCTTATTTGGAGTATATGGTGTCCGATCGTTTGAAATTCATTTCTGAGTTTTCGTTTACCTACACTGATAACAACATGAATTACATGATTCAAGACGATGGTAATCCAAACAAAAAATTATCAATACTCGGAATTGCGTATAAAAAAATGCCAAATGTGGGGATTTACGCCCAAGACAGAAATGGAAACGACACGAATGATTTATACAAAATATTAAACAACTCTAGACTAAATGACGACCAGAAGTATTTGGTAAATCCGGTGGCTTTGGCTTCTTTGGCTAAGAATAATTTGAAAACCTATCGAATTTTACCAACATTCCGACTTCAATATGATTTGCTGGATCCTGCAATTGAAACGCTTCGGTACAGCATGTATGTGTCCTTCGACATTAACAATGACAAAGCCACTTCATTCCTGCCACAAGAAGTTATCAATGATTATTGGGGCAACGGTAACATGAATCGCTCGGGCGCCTCTGACGCTGAAGGTTTGACAATTCAAACAGATAATAATATATCATGGATTCCTAATTTCGCGAATAAAGACCATAGCTTATTGTTATATGCATCTGTGCAGACAACCGAAGGTAAATCGTCGGCACAAGGCATTACAAATTATGGACTTGAAGGAATATCTGATGCCTCTACAACAGGTTATCTGGAGCCAATTCATGCAACTCACTCGGCATGGAGATCAATGGGTATGATGGGTCGTTTTCACTATTCTTACAAATCGAGATACATTATGTCTGGAACTTTAAGACGTGATGGTAGCACAAAATTTGGAGCGGGAAATAAATTTGGAAATTTCCCAGGCGTTTCTTTGAAATGGATTGCTTCCGATGAGCCATTTTTGAAAGGCACCAAGAGTTGGTTAAGCATGTTGGCTTTTCGTCCGGGATGGGGAATTAGTGGTAATCAACCGAAATGGGAATATCTGCATTACAGCCGATATGGCAATTATGACAGTTACATTTCTGCACCTGCAACACAGCCGGTATCAGTGAGATTGAACAACCTTAAATGGGAAACAACCTCATCATATAACTATGGTTGGGACATTGGATTTTTGGATGACGCTTATGTTTTTGACATTAATCTGTATTCAAAACGAACTACCGATTTATTATTTGAAAAAACGCCACTTCCTCAAACTTCTGGATTTGGAGTATTATCTTACCAAAATGCCGGCACAATGGATAATAATGGATGGGAAGTAAATTTTTACGCTACCAAATTCATCAAAACCAAAGACTTCAGCGTTGATTTCAAGTTCAACTTATCAAATTATAAAAATACACTTATCCAATTGGAACCTGGCATATTAAAGGGTTTCAACAATGAGTTTGACAAAAAGAACGGTTCATATTTAACCAGAATTCAAGAAGGTAACTCCTTCGGTTCTATTTATGGATTTCGCTATAACGGAGTTTATAAATACGATGAATACAAACCAGAAGAAGGTCATGAAGATGCACCGGTATCACGCGATGCAAGTGGCAATGTAAATCTTGATGAAAAAGGTAAACCAATTCCAATGGTGTACGAATATAGTACTACCAGTAAATCAGCAACCTATGAATTCCGTGGTGGTGATTCCAAATATGAAGACATTAATCATGATGGAAGTATCGACAAGTTGGATATTGTTTATTTAGGAAACACCAACCCAATATTAAGTGGTGGTTTTGGACCTACTTTCAGATATAAAAACCTGACCTGTAATATGTTTTTCAATTTCAGATATGGTAATAAAATTGTGAATAGAGCACGTATGTTTGCCGAAAACATGTACAGCAACGACAATCAAAGTACAGCTGTAAACTGGCGCTGGCGCAAGGATGGTGACGAAACCAATATGCCAAGGGCTTTGTTTAACACAGGTTATAACTGGTTGGGAAGCGACAGATATGTAGAGGATGGTTCGTTTTTAAGATTCAAATATCTAACATTCAATTATGCTTTTCCATCTTCGAAACTGAAGAAATACAGCATTAACAAAATAAATTTATATTTGACCATAAACAATATTTTTGTTTTGACAAATTATTCAGGAGTAGATCCTGAAGTTGGTTATGGGTCATTGGGTACAAGTTTTGATGATGCAAAAACCCCACGTTCAAGAGATTTGACATTTGGTTTATCGGTAGGACTATAAAAATATAAGTAATTAATAATTAATAATGAACAATTAATAATTAGTAAGACCTGGAAATGATTGTCTTATGAATTACTAAATCAATAAAAAATTTCAACTACATAAGAAAATGATAAAAAGAAATTTTATAATAATAATAATGTTCGTGCTAGTTGCTTTGGGACTAGAAAGCTGTTCTGACTGGTTGAATACTAAACCAGAAAGTGAGATAGTATTGGATGATTACTGGCAATCGGAGGCACAAGCTCAAGCTGTACTTACTGCCTGTTATCGTGGTTTAACTAACGAAGCAAATATGCAACGCATGATAGTGTGGGGCGAATTGAGGTCCGACAATATGACTTTAGGTTCAGGATTTCCAAACGACCGACTTGATATGGGGAAAATTTTGGATGTAAATATTGTTCCTACCAACGATTATTGTTCATGGGGTTCAATGTATTCGGTGATAAATAACTGTAATACTTTTCTATTCTATGCACCCAATGTGGTAAATTCCGACCAAAACTTTACAGTTGGAAAACTGCATGCCTACGAAGCTGAAGTGTTGGCAGTTAGAGCTTTGTGCTATTTCTATTTGGTAAGAACATTCAAAGAAGTTCCTTGGATTGACACACCGAGTATTGATGACACACAGAATTATAAAGTAGCCAAAAACACCGAAAGAGAAGTAATAGATCATATTATTTCTGATTTAAAAACATCTTTGGCTAATGCTAGAATTGATTTTGGAACCGAAGAGTTAAACAAAGGACATTTCACGAAAAATGCTGTTAGAGCTTTATTGGCCGATGTGTATTTATGGGATCAACAATATGACAATTGCGTGGAAATGTGCAATCAAATCATTAATGAGCCAAACACAAAACTCAAATTGGTGGCACCAGAAATGATGTACATTAACGTTTTCTATCGTGGCAATTCCACAGAAAGTATTTTTGAACTTCAGTTTGATGAAAATGTTCAGAAAAACCTAACCACCTATAATTTATATGGTACAGCAGGTGATGTTCAAGGAGAATTAAGTTTTCCACTTTATTTGGTAAAAGGAGAGTATAGTCCTTTTAAATATAAAATTGGAACTGAAGTGGAAAGTGAGAAAGACCTTCGATTCAAAGATTTTATTGCACAAAACCTGGGTGATTTAACGGGTATTTATTCTATTTTCAAATATGCCGGCATCCAACGTTCTGAAAACACACTGGAAGTAAGCACTTATTCGTGGAGAAACACCACACCAAATTGGATTGTTTATCGACTCTCGGATATTATATTGATGAAAGCAGAAGCATTAACCGCTTTGCCCGAACCAACTGATGCTCAACTAAAAGAAGCACTGGCATTGGTAAATATAACTTATCATAGATCAAATGCAAAAAGCGTAGCGTTGGATTTTTCGGTTTATAACACAAAAGGAATTATTGAAAAATTAATTTTACGCGAACGCCAACGTGAATTGTTGTTCGAAGGCAAACGTTGGTTTGATTTAATGCGTGTAGCCAGACGAAGCGGTAAAGCAGGTGACCTAACCGGGTATTTAAAAAATCTCACAGGGCTTCAACGCAATAAAATGTCGGAAATGGATGGTTTATACATGCCTATCCCTCAAGGGGATATAGACATAAATTATCCAATTCTGGTGCAAAACCCATTTTACGACGAAACTATTACTTCAAATAAATAAGACAAACATATAAGCCATGAAAAAAGATATTTTTCTAACAGCTATTCATAAAATAATGCCTTTACATCTGTTGTTTACAATTGGATTAATGGCAACTTTTACTTCCTGCAAAGATGAGGTGGTGGTGTACCGAACCGAAACAAAGGAAATGATGGGCGACTATTTGGAACGAATAGAACTGGAAAGAGGACAGTTCTCTGAATTTAACAAAATGTTGGATACCACCAAAGTGATGGGTCTACTAAAAGCATATGGTGAATATACCTTGTTCGCTCCCACCAATGATGCTTTTTATGCATTTTACAAATCGCAAGGAAGAAACTCGATGGAAGATTTTCCATTGGATACTTTACAACAAATTGTATATAACCAAATTGTTAAAGGAATCATCATTACCACTGATAAATTCAAGTTTGGAAGTTTGCCAAACCTCAGTATGAATGATAGATACATTACAGTTGACTCGCTCATATCAAATGGCGGAAATCCTTATTATAAAGTAAACAAAACTTCTAAAATACTGGATGAAAACCAATTGGTAAACAATGGCGTTATTCATGTAATCAACCAAGTGTTCAACCCGTCGCAACTAACTTCTATTGAAGCCATTGCAGCCGATGACAAATTTAAGTTGTTCTATGCAGCTTTACAGCTAACCCATCTTGCCGACAAGCTTTTATTGACCAAGGATGAGAGTTATAATCCAGAAGATTATAAAAGCATGATTTCAACACCCTTCACGCAAGGCGGTGGTTCTGTTGACCAATTGCCACAATCCAAAAAATATGGATTTACGTTGTTGATGGAAAGTGATGAAACTTACAAAAACAAGTATGGAATTGAAACCATTGAGCAGTTAAAAGCAAAAGCAAAGCAAATTTATGACCCGGTTTATGATGAAGATAAGGACATAACTGACATTACAAATCCTAAAAACAGCTTTAATCGTTTTGTGGCTTATCACCTTATAAACAAACGAATGAGGTATTCGCAGTTTATTAATGATTATGATAGTCCTCACATGCTCAAAAACTACGATATGTTTGAATATATCGAGACCATGTGTCCAAATACTTTAATGGAAGTACGTATTGTGAGAACCATACCGTTTTCTAATTTGATCAATATGGTAAATACGCCAGAAGATGCGGTTCAAATACTGTTGAGTAATGCTGATAATGATGCAACCAATGGGTTTTATCACGAAATTGACAAGATATTGGCATATGATACAAATGTTTCAACACACATGTCGAGCATTCGTTTAAGAATGGATGCAGCCAGCTTCTTCCCTGAGTTAACAAATAACAACATGCGTGGATATTTGGGCACGAAACAAACGGATGTGAAGTCATGGATTTATCCTAAGGGATATATCGAAAGGGTGAACTGTGCAGAAGGAACTGTGTTTACCTACTTAAACTCTTGTGGCGATTACCTTGATTACCAAGGAGATGAAGTTTACCTGAAAGGAATGTACGACTTCGCAGTTGTTACTCCACCAATTCCGGCTGGTAATTATGAAGTGCGTTTTGGATATCAACCTACTGGTGGCCGTGGTGTAGCACAGTTATATTTTGATAACGAGCCTTGCGGTATTCCTCTCGATTTACGTGTGGATGCCGATCGTCCTTCAATTGGATATGTAGCCCCGGATTCAAAAAATATGGATGATCCTTTAGGTTATGAGAACGATAAGATGATGAGAAATAGAGGTTACATGAAAGGGCCATGCACTTACAAAGACGTATCGGGAAGATGGTACGAAAAGAAAATTGCAAGAAGTAGCAATAGATATTTAAGGAAAATTCTGGGAATCTATAATTTTGACAAGGCAGGAACTCATGTTTTCAAAGTAAAATCTGTAAAAGAAGGACAGTTTATGTTCGATTTCCTTGAGTTTATTCCTGTTGGGAATATCGAAAGTGAAGGTATAGATTGAAATCGTTTATTGTTATATCTGTCAAAAATAAAAATTTAAAAACATGAAAAAAAAGAATTTAATTTTCATATTCAGCATAGTATTACTTTTTCTTACATCGCTCAATTCGTGTACAGACAATTGGGATACGCACTATTCGGCTGTTTCGGGCGAAAAGAGTGACCTGAATCTGTACGAATATATCAAAGCCCAGGATAGTTTGAGTATTTTCACAAAAATGATTGAAATAGCTGGCTACGATTCCGTTTTGAGTAAGTCGCAAACCTATACAGTTTGGGCGCCAGTGAATAGCGCTTTGGAAAGTATAAATTTGAATGATACGAGCTTGGTGGCGGAGATAGTAAAAAATCACATTGCACGTTTCTCGTACAGCACTTCTGCGATAACTGCCAAGCCAATATATATGATGGCAAACAAAATTGTACTTTTTGCCGGCAACGGTTCAAATTTCACTTTTGGTGGCAAAAATATTACAAAGTCTGACATTGCCACTGTCAACGGAATTATACATTACATTGATAATTATGTTCCCTATTTGTCCAATATATGGGAATATATAGGAAAAACCGAGGGACTTGACTCATTAAAACAATACCTGTATTCTAATAGCAAATTTCAGTTTGACTTGGCTGCCAGCGGAAATGATATTGGCACAGATGCCCAAGGTCAATTGCTTTATGATTCTGTATTTGTATTCACAAATAGAATTATGAATAGACTGGGCTCTTTGAGTATGGAAGATAGCTTGTATACTGCCATTTTGCCAAATAATGTAGCATGGAAAGAGGCTTCCGATAGAATAAAATTATATTATAAAACCCTTGAAGCTGATGGTGGCGCAGCAAAACAACGCGAGTACACGCAATGGTCAATTTTTCAAGATTTGATTTTCAGAAAACAAGTTGCCAATACGACTGCTTTTGATTCGTTGGTTTCAACCTATGGAAATGTGTTTTACAAACCTTCAACACTATTTGAAGGTGCTACAAAAGTGGATGTAAGTAATGGGATAGCTTATGTAACCAGTAATTTGAAACACAAAGCCACCGAATCATGGCAAAAAGAAATTCGAATAGAAGCTGAATATGTATCTTTTAACGAAGCGGGAACTAAATCGAATTTTGATATTCTTCAGAAAACAAGTTTTGGTACTAGCTATAGTTTTTCGGGTGACAAATATATTTATGCTAAAAATCTAACAACAACTGACTTCTCAGTAGCATTTATCAAATTTCCAATACCCAATACTTTGTCGGCCAAATACAATATCTATTGTGTATTTGCACCAGCAACTTTAGATGCTGCCGCAGACACTTTAACGAGTAAGGTTAAGTTTTATTTATCATACATAGATGCTAATGGCAAACCAATTACAGATGCACCAATCGATGCTTCAAATAAAATTTTGGCTGTGGGTAAAACTGCAGGTATTTTTACAACGAATAAAAGAACAAAAACAGAAATGTTTGTTACTCAATTTGAATTTCCATTTTGCAACTTGATTGATTATGAGAATTTGCTTTCGGTGGCAACTGTAAAATTGAAAGTTGAGAATGCTGTGAAAAAGGCTGAAGTACCGACACCTAATTTGACACCTAAAAATCCGTCCACAAAAGACGTACGAATAGATTGTATTATTTTAAAACCTGTTCTATAAATAGCTGAATAAAACTAATAGTATGAGAATGAGAAATTTTAGAAACTTATTAAAAATGAACGGGACTATTTTCAGTTATAAATACTTTTGCTCAATGCTGGCAGGTGTATTTTTCTTATCTGCAAATATGGCAATAGCAGGAAATACTGCCAATGTAAAGAAAGCCACAAAGGTAGTTTCTGGCTTGGTGCGCGATGCGCATACCAAACAACCAATAAACGCTGCACAGATAACCGTATTTGACAAAAGCAATTCGGCTACAACGGATGCAAACGGTGTTTTCAAAATGAATATTACCTCTACAAAAGGAATACTGATTGTATCGGCATATGATTACGGCGTTCGTGAAATTTCTGTTAGAGGAAAAGATTCAGTAGTAATTGAATTATACTCAGATTTGTACAGCAATTATTACAAAAAGATGGATGTTCTGACAGGAAGGGAAAATAACTCAACTTTGGTTCCTAGTGCAAAAAGTGTAACCGATATAAATGAATCGGTGGCTGTTTCGGCAGACGAACTTCTGCAGACTGAACTTGGCGGTGACGTGAGAGCCATTTCACGCTCGGGCGGAGCTGGTATTGGAAATTCGTTATTCATTAGAGGTCTCAACTCGCTAAATACCAATGCACAACCATTGTTTGTGGTGGATGGCGTAATATGGAACAGTTTGTATGATGTAAAATCAATTCATGGAGGGTTTTTCTCAAATCCACTGAATGACATCGATGTTGCCGACATTGCCAGCATTACCGTTATGAAAGATGGAACTTCAATTTATGGTAGTAAAGCCGCAAATGGAGTTGTGCTTATCAATACAAAAAGAGGCACAGGAATGGTAACCAAAATCAGTCTGAACGTGCTGACCGGTATGAGTATGCAACCAAAAAACACGCCTGTTATGAATGCAAATCAATTCAGGGTGTATTCTAGTGACATGCTTGGCACAACAGGAATTTCTAACAATGACATCTCAAAATTTTTGTTCTTACAAGATGATCCTACAAAAGGATATTATAATGAAAACCACAACAATACCAATTGGGCAGATGAAATTTATCAACAAGGAATGACAAAAAGTTATTCTATTAGTGCCAATGGTGGTGATGAAAAAGCACTATATTATTTCTCGTTGGGTTATACCGGAATCACAGGTGTAGTAAAAGCAAGTGATTTGCAAAAAATTAATGCACGCTTTAACGCTGACCTGAAACTCTCTAAATTATTCACAATGGGATTAAACATTGGGTTTGCCAATATCGACCGCAAGTTAACGGATGATGGCGTGAACAATTACACTTCACCTACCTGGTTGAGTTTGATAAAATCACCATTTTATAGTCCTAACCACTTTACTTCAACAGGGGCAATTACGGCAGCTTTTAGTCAAACTGATGAGCTAGGAATTGGAAATCCAAGGGCCATCATTGAGTATTCCAACAATTCGTTAAAACAATATTCTTTCAATATAAGTGGAATTCCAACTTTTCATTTTTCACCCAATTTTTCGTTGAGTTCTCAGTTTGATTTTAACCTGAACAAAACCACCGAAGATTATTACAGCCCAATGCTTTTTGCCGCACCTCAGCATATCGAAAATTATGGTTTGGCCGAAAATACAAGAATGAATCAGGTGATGAGAAACATTGGTGTTTTTGACGACACCCGATTAACCTACACAAAACAACTCAACCATGAGAATAATTTGAAGGTCATTTGGGGAGCACGTTATTTGAGTAATTATTATGAATCGGATTATATCGAAGGTCACAATTCGGGGTCCAATTCTTCAACAAATCTACCTGGAAGTTTTGACGCACATTTCTCACGGGCGTATGGCATAAACAATCGCACGAAATCATTGTCTAACTACTTGAATGTGGATTACAACTTTGATAATCGATATTTCTTATCAGCGGCAACTTCAGTTGATGGTTCTACGAGATTTGGAAAAGAAACAAAGGGTGGTTTGTCAATGCTGGGAAGCAGCTGGGGAGTTTTTCCTTCTGTAAATGGCGCATGGTTGGCTTCTTCCGAAAGCTTCATGAAAAACCTGAAATGTATCAACTTCCTGAAATTCCGTGCTGGATACGGCATCACCGGAAATGATGATATTGCTGATTATAATACATTGGCATATTTCACTATGATTAGATTTGTTGGTAAAGCGAATGGTTTGGTACTTAGCAATCTTGAAAATCCACAAATTCAATGGGAAACAACCAAAAGAGCCAATGTGGGAGTGGATATGGGTCTGTTGAATGAACGTGTATCTTTGTCATTCGATTATTTTTCAGGTATCACGCAAGATTTATTGACGCTTAAAGCTTTACCGGATGTTACAGGTTTAGGTTCTTATTGGAGCAACGAAGGAAGATTATCGAACAAAGGCTACGAGTTTTCGGCCAACATCAAATTCATCAACCTGAAATCATTCAAGTGGGAACTTGGAGCAAGTGTTGGTCATTATGTAAATGAAATTCTTTCATTGCCAGGTAATGATTATACCACTCCTGTTTATGGTGGCGAAGTGCTAACGTCAGTAGGTCAATCGGCCGCTGTATTTTATGGTTACAAAACCAATGGTGTGTATGCTACCGAAGCCGCTGCTGCATCTGCAACTCCATCTAAAACAATTGTCGATGGAATGGACTATTTGAAAATACAAAATGCAAATGGTACTCTCACTAAATTTGGAGCTGGCGATATTAGATTCGTTGATAATACTGGAGATGGAATTATCAATGCTGACGACAAACAAATTATTGGCAACCCTAATCCCGATTTTTACGGAACAATAAACAGTAAAATCTCTTTCAAAAAATTTACGTTGAGCACCCTGTTTACTTATTCTTACGGCAACGATGTGTATAACTATCAACGCAACCAGTTGGAGTCGGGACTTGATTATAGCAATCAATCTACAATCATGCTTTCGCGCTGGACGGCTGAAGGTCAAAACACTTTGCAACCAAAAGCGGTTTACGGTGACCCAATGGGAAATGCCCGTTTTTCAGACCGTTGGATAGAAGATGGTTCATATTTAAGGTTGAAAACTTTGTCACTTTCTTACACTGTTCCGCTTAAAAGCAATTTTATTGAAGGATTTAGCGTTTGGATTTCGGCAAATAACCTGTTGACATTTACCAAGTATTTAGGTTCGGATCCAGAATTTTCGGCTCAAAACTCTGTGCTATTTCAAGGAGTTGATGCTGGTTTAGTGCCATTGAGCAAAAGTTATTACATTGGTTTTAAGTTCAATCTGTAAACTTAAAAAGCTAGTCTAGAAATGTTTAATAAAAAACAAATACAAGATATGAAAAAAGTCTGCAAAATAATGATGTTCGTCATTATTGCCTCAGCAAGTTTGGTAAGTTGTCAGGACGTTCTTAACGTTGATACCGATAGAATTACTCTGGATGAGAATTATCAAATGCAATCGCTCAATGATACCATTTATACCATGGTGGGCATTTATTCCCAACTTCAGAAACTGGCCGACAACTACATTTTGCTGGGTGAATTGAGGGGAGATTTGTTGGATGTGACCCAAAATTCTAATCAGAATTTAAGAGACATCAACAACTTCGAGATTTCTAAAACAAATCCTTATGCCAATATAAAGGATTATTATGCTGTAATCAACAATTGTAATTATCTTATTCAGTATATAGTGTCAGAAAGAAAACACCCTATTTTTTTCAACAATCTTATTGATCCAAAATGATTCAATTTCATTTCGGTCTTATTTTGATTTATTTCGTTGTGTTTTGTGAACAAATTATCAATCATG
>Ga0247844_1005679_pt1 | contig 15681 bp, 11 predicted proteins | sample LaCtaG_FD_192421 | JGI IMG/M metagenome (GOLD analysis project Ga0247844, IMG submission 192421) | Freshwater microbial communities from meromictic Lake La Cruz, Castile-La Mancha, Spain - LaCruzMarch201714.5m_1 | ecosystem: Environmental > Aquatic > Freshwater > Lake | place: Spain: Castile-La... | reverse complement strand
TTGGGGAAGGCCGAGGATGAAGATAAATTAGACTATTTTTAAAGAAGTTTCCCGACAGTCACTATGTAGCGCTAAGAGCAAGTTGCTTAGAATAAAGTCGGTTATTTTGCAAATAAAAATAAGGTGCCCCAGGATCCCATCCTGTAAAATTTCTCACCTGCCAATTCACAGGATTTAAAGGGACATTCCCTAAATTAAAGGCCGACAAAACAAATGTGGAAGTAGGCGTTCCTGGATAAAAAGATGTTCCTATTTTTTTCTTGATCCCAGATTAGGCCCCATCAACGGTAGAAGTATCACCCCAAAATGCCGTTCCCAAATCATCAAATGAAAGAGTTGATACTTTAAAATTTTCACCAATAAATGACATCTCTAATTTGTTGTTCTGATCAAATGCTGGAGTGAGGCGTGCCCCGTTCATCATTAACTCCATCGACTTTAATTTGTATTTTTTGAGATTATAGGAATAGGGCGTTTGTCCATTAACTAAAACATTATTAGCGTTATTAATAATCATCTTAAATTGTGAATCTGTTATTCGAAAGGAAAAACGTCTCTTCGTATCCCAAGGAACAATTTGTGTCTTCTCAGAATTATCTTCCATCGAGCAAAAAAGAGTGCCCAAACCTAAATGAGAAGCAAGGGTGACCTCCCCATTTAAATTTTCAAAAATCCCTTCCCTAAAATATCCATTCCCAATCCGAGCAGGATAAGTTGGACTTCCCGTATCACTCGCAATAGTAAAACCTCTCCAATCAAAAAGACGAACAATAAAAACCAAGTTTTTATTATTTATTGTATCAAAAAAAACAAGCTTGCTCATGAGTTGCCCGACTGCCCCAGTATTTTCGTCTAACATTCTCCCCTTATATTTTGTCACAGCTAAATCGGCTTCAACCAAAAGGGCCAACTTCATCCCATAAGATGAGTCAAAGGGAAAAGCGGCAGCGCTAATATTAGGAGTATACCCATAACTGATAGTGATTGGATGATTACTATTATTCGAATCATCACTATTCATGTAGGCTCCCCACGCGAGGCCTGAAGCCTGTAATGCCAAATGACGAGAAGAACTATTGTTAAAAGAAATTTGCTTCACATACTGGCCAACATTGTAAGGCGCCCCAGGATCCCATCCTGTAAAATGTTTAACAGTCCATCCAACAGGGCCAATTGAAAGACCTGCAAGATTTGTTGTTGAAAAAACAAAACGATTACTAGGATCGTCAATAGTGTTTGGTATAGGCTCCGTCATCGCATTTATACCAACAGAAGCATCACTAGAAAAAATAGCTCCCGCTGTCGGTGTCCAAGAACGTAAGTGACGTAAAGGTGCTGTTAGATGTGTAATCTCTGCATCTGCTGGTATATAAGAAACGCCAATCCCGTAAGAAGTATTTAGTAAAATAAGCCCAATGATGAAAGCACATTTTTTTAATTTCTTCATAATTATTTCTCCACATCATGTTTACCTAGAACCTAACTTTCATCATAAAAGACTTATTGACGATTTAGGCCCTGAGCATGATTAATTAAAAAAAGAACTTATAAATAGACGTACTTGACTAGAATTATCTTTTTTTTTACAAGTAGAAAAAGGATATTTCAATGCCCTAGAAAATGGGCAGTAAACATCAACATAAAACATCAACGGATGAGAGACATCGAGTGAGACAAGTCTTCGAAAACATCATATTTACAAAAAAAATTGTATTTCTTTTCCCTAAAAACCGATGAGTATCTCATAATAAAAGAGCCTCTCACTCGCGAAGTATTTTTTAAGGAGTATTTATGAAAGTAGCATGCAAAAAAAATTTAAAAGATAAGAAGTTTTTTCGCTTGGGGGTTATCGGTTTGTTTTTTATTTCTTCTATTGCTATGGCCGAAGTAAATACACTGAATACTTTACTGCCTAATCCGAATCCTATTATTTATAATCCAGTTCCAGCTAATACCATCAGAGGCACTGTTTATAAGAAAGAAAAAATTGGAAATACATATCGTTTTAAAGGTTGGGCCTGCGCTTTTAACTCTTCTGAGATTTTAAATATTAATGTATGGCTTGGAAGTGGTCATTTAAGAAGAAGTAAACTCATTTTTAGTGGAAAAGCGAGCGTTGCCAATATTAACAACAAGGCGCAATGTGGTACCATTGATAGGAAACATGGTTTTGATTTCACAATTGATAAATCAAACTTGCCCTCTGGAATAACGCCAACAGATTTTGAAAGAAATAATTTTAGAAATGTTCACCTTTTTGCTTTTCGCGATAATGATTCGCAACGTGTTTTATTGCCTGTATCAGCTTTAAAAGATCAATTTTTTAGAGAAGGGATTTCATTTGCCAAACGAGGTATCAAGTATTACCCCGACAACGATAATTGGTGGTGGCTTAATCATGCAGATATTGGTGCAGCTTTCTCTGCCCCTGTTGCTAGTTCCCCTTTTGGCACACCTGGGTTCAAATTAGATGATGGCGATAAATCTTTAAGTTATTCTGAACTCGGTGAGTTTTTGATCGGAATGAACGGTGACCATTTTTTTAATCATACATATACCAGTACTCTTACTTCTCCGGATGAAACTGGAGCAATCACTCAGTGGCCTGCATTTTCTTTGGGACAGAGAAATCTATTTAGACGTATCGGGGCCATTCCCATTTCTGAATTGGAACATCTATATTTAGAAATGGAGGTTCAACTTTTCAGTTATAATAGTCATTACGATACAGCACTAAATAAAACGCTTAAAGATAATTCGCCAGCGAATCGATTCACCACTTTTTTAAATTCTGGAATTACAATTCAAATACCAGGATACAACCCCAATTCTGCATTGAATCCCTCGGGTGCGCCTAAGAAAAATTTCATTTTTTTTCAAGCTCCTTTATTTAGCACCTTCAACTCCATGCCTAGTGGCGTGAATAGATACGACATTTATACCGGTGCCGCCATTCGAGCAATTCCGTATTCTGTTCATGGTGTGGAGACTTTGTGGAGTGGTAAAATCGTACGAATTAAAACGGACATTTTACCTTATGTTAGAGAGAGTATTACCGCTATCTATGGCGGTAAAAAAGGAGTTGTCAATGGCGTGAGTGATGTTGCTCTTGATGATCTTAGAAATGTTTTTGTCGGAGCGGCAGGGCTTGGCTACGAGATGACTGATTTAAGTGAAACAAAAATTAAAATTAATTATTTTGATCTTACTCAAGTTATCAAGCAACAATAATCACTGAAGAAATGCCCTAATAATTTTTCCGAAAAACTTGCCCATAAAAAGTGGCATCTTAAAAAATTCAAATATCAGCTATTAAAGAAAACAAGTGGGGCAAGTCTTCGAAAACATCATATTTACAAAAAAAATTGTATTTCTTTTCCATAAAAACCGATGAGTCCCTCATAATAAAAGAGTCTCTCACTCCCGGAGTCTTTTGTAAGGGGGCCTTATGCAAAACTTTAAATATCTTTTTACTTTTTTAACTTTTAGCTTCTTCTCAACTTCTTACGCTGTTGAAATAAGGGTTGATCACATTAGTGATAATAGTGGTATTTCAAATCTCACAAATTCTGTAAGAGAATTTAAACTTTGGACTCCCACAGCAGGGGCCTATTTTGGAAGTGATGCTAGTGGGGCACTGGCCGCTCCTCCCATTGACGGTGAAGAGGATATCCCTAGTAATCGATTTATGTTGTCATCGTATCATCTGGGGGCCATTCCTTCTGTACCTGCTGGGTGGAAAATTTGGCAATACACGGGGCTTGTGCTTCCTGCGCCCGTTAATACTAGTGGCGGTTTTGTAAAACAAGTTTCATATTCTAATGACGCTTCTTTACCAGCACGTTCGGCCTTTCAAGCTCTAGGATTAGTGTGGGGCGCTTATATGCGCAGTAGTGATATCGTTGATGGTAGCTCGAGTATGGCCGTTACTTATAAAAAAAACTATGATCCAGCAACTGCGACTAGTCCCTTTGCTTCAAGTTTTAAGGCCAAGGCCGCACTGCTTGTTGAAACAGATCTCGCTGTAAGTCGCTATATTGAAAGTGGCACAGGTGCAGGGCAAGTTTCAATCAACATTGTCTTACAAGATACTGAGAGTAACAAAAAATTAAATTTAATCACACGCCTTTTTCATAAAAAGGGTTTTACCGTTGCTGCCGATGATGGTTCTTCAAAATACACAGATCATCCTAGTACTCCTCGCATTGGTGAAGCTTTTTGGAAAGAAAGTTTAAAAATTTCTTCCTTAAAAGAAGCTATCTTTTATTCTCATTTGGGTCACGATACTTTGTATAATTCTTTTGAGAAAGGCTCGGCCATGAGTCAAACGGCCACTTGGACAGTCAACAAACATTTCGCTTACACACTCAATCGTGATCAATTTACAAAAATGATTACACAGGCCAATAATCTTTTAGCGGCCAGTGATGTTAAGTATTCGATAGGAACACATAATTATAAAATGGTTCATCTTGATATTCGCATGGAAGGAAGCGGTGTTCAGCAAAGTAGTCCCACTAATAAACTTGAAATGTCTTTTAAGGGAAAAAATTTTAAAGTTTCCACAATTTCATGGACTAATAAAGGGAATGCACTCTGGGGAGCAACTTCTAATACGCCAGGAGAATTACCCATAGGAACAGCTTTCTATCCAGGATTAACTTACGATCAGTTTTATCTTGGTATTGCTAACTTGGGGTCATTCGGTGATGCTGTATCGTCTTCTACGACGAAGGCCGTTAAGAATTTCACAGGATATGATCCATATGAAAATTCAATTAGTGTGGGATCAAATAAACAACTCTCTGTATTACCCAATAAATATGGAGCGACGGCCATACAAGCTTCGGGAAAAGAATGGGCCGCCTATATGAGAAGTGCCGATGCGACTTTTCCTGAAAAAAATTTAAGCATTCGTGGAGGGCATGTTTTTGATAATGCCCGTCCTTTTCTTAGCGAGTATGGAGAAAATGCAGTTCTTCATCTTTCATCAGATGTTACGCTTCCAAGATATAATGCAACTGGAACTGCGAAGATTAAAGATCCCATCGGATATGCTATTTTTAATATTTATTTTCAAGATATGAGACCAGAGAGTCGTAAGGCCTTACTTGTGACGGCCAGAATTTTTGATCCTCGTGGATTTCGAGTATTAGAAGACGATGGAAAAACATTAACTGCAACTGGTTCTCAACATCGGATAGGAGGTGCTAGTTTGCGCGAAGTCGCTGTCAGATGTGGATCAGGAGAAATGGGTGTTGGAACTCAGTTTTCTCATGGGACGACTTACATTACAATGGATGAAGATTCGGAACTAAGTCAAATAGCGCCTTGGACAACGGAGAAACATTTTGGTTTTACAATTAGTAAAGGCCAATTTCAAAAAGTCATTGCTGATTCAAATAAATACTTAACAGACCACGAGCCGACCACGGCCACATATAGTGCGAATCTCGGGGATTATAGGATCAGTTTGGTTGACTTAGGAATGGAAATTGCTATGCGAGAGCACCCCGAAAATAAGAAAGTTGAGATGGCGATTCATGGGAAAGATTTAAAACTTTGGACAACATATACAAAACCATAGTTAAAAAGCTTTTATAGCTCAGGTCGCAGCGGCTCCAATTTTTTGGAACCGCCCTAAAAAGTGGGCATTTGAAGATCTATTTAGAAGAGATATCAAGTGAGACAAGTCTTTATAAACATCTTCTTCTCAAAAAATAATGCATTTTTTTTTCCATAAAAACCGATGAGTATTTTATAATAAAAAATATCTCTCACTCGCGAAGTCTTTTTTAAGGGAGCCTTATGCAAAATTTTAAATATGCTCTTTCTTTTTTAAGTCTTGTCTTCTTCACAACTTCTTACTCTGTTGAAATAACCGTAGAGCATACACACCATGAAGGTATTAAAGAGATAAATAATCTCACAAATTCTGTAAGACAATTGACGCTTTGGACTCCAAAGGCAGGTGCCTATTTCGGAAGCGATGTTACTGGGTCCTTGGCCGCTCCTCCCGTTGCAGGAGAAAATGATATCCCTAGTAATCGATTTATTTTGTCATCATATCATCTCGGGCCAATTCCTTCGGTGGCCGCTGGTTGGCCTATTAGGCAATATACTGGACTCGTCGTTCCTGGGCCTGTTCATTCGAATGTAGGTAATTTTGTGAATCAAGTTTCTTATTCTAATGATCCATCACCACGCTCGGCTTTTCAAGCTCGCGGTTTGATTTGGGGCGCTTATATGCGTAGTAGTGATATCGCCGACGGTGGTTCAACTATGGCCGTTACTTATAAAAAAAACTATGATCCAGCAACTGCGACTAGTCCCTTTGATTACTCGTTTGGGGTCAAGGCCGCACTGCTCGTTGAAACAGAACTCGCTGTAAGTCGCTACATTGCAAGCGGAACAGGTGTCGGTCAAGCTTCTATTCACATTGTTTTACAAGATACGAGTGTTCCAACGACTCAAAAAAAATTAACTTTAATCACGCGAATTTTTGACAAAAAGGGCTTCACCGTTGCAGCTGACAATAACTCCTCCGCGTATCAAACTCACCCTAATACTCCGCGAATTGGTCTGGGGTTTTGGAAAGAAAGTTCAAAAATCTCTTCCACACGAGAGGCCATTTTTTATTCTCATTTAGGCCATGATACCTTGTATAATACTTTTGAAAAGAACTCACAATTCAGTCAGACAGATACGTGGGCCGTCAATAAACATTTTGCCTACACACTTAATCGCGATCAACTCACAAAAATGATTGTAGAGGCCAACAATCTTTTAACAGAGACTGATACTAAGTATTCGAAAAAAACACAAAATTATAAAATACTTCATGTTGATATTCGAATGGAAGGAAGTGATGTTGAGAAAAGTAGTCCCACGAATAAACTTGAAATGTCTTTTCATGGAAAAAATTTTAAAGTTTCGACAATCTCATGGCCTGATAAAGGAAATGCTCTATGGGGATCTACTTCTTTTACCCCAGGAGAATTGCCGCTAGGAACAACTTTCTATCCAGGATTAACTCACGATCAGCTTTATCTCGGTACTGGTAATTTGGGTACATTCGGTGATGCAGTATCATCTTCTACAAGTATGTCAGTTGGGGATTTTACAGGATTTTATCCCGGCCCAAATACTGCGGGATCAAATAAGCAGCTTTCTGTATTACCAACAATATATGGCGCAACTGCAATACAAGCTTCGGGAAAAAATTGGGCCGCTTATATGAGAAGTGCAGATGGTGATAGGAAAAAAAAATTAATAACCATACGTGGGGGATATATTTTTCCTGATGTCCGTCCTTTCCGTAACGAGTATGGAGATAGTGCACTTCTTCATTTATCAGCAGACGTTGCCCTTCCAAGATACAATGCAACAGGAACTGCGATAAATACAAATCCCATCGGATATGCTATCTTTAATATTTATTTTCAGGATATGAGGCCAGAAAGTCGTAAGGCCTTAGTTGTGACGGCCCGAATTTTTGACCCGCGTGGCTTTAGGGAAGTTGCAGTGAGATGTGGATCTGGAGAAATGGGTGTTGGAACTCAATTTTCAGGTGGAACAACTTATATTACAAAAGACGCAGATTCGGCCCTAAGTCAGACAACGCCTTGGACGGATAAGAAGCATTTTGGATTTACAATTAATAAAGACCAATTTGAAAAAATCATTATTGATGCGAATGACTACTTGGACAGGTATGAGCCGACAACGGTCAGATATAGTCGATATCTTAACGATTATAGAATTAGTCTCATTGACTTAGGAATGGAAATAGCAATGCGAAGCCAACCGCAAAATAAAAATGTTGAGATGGCCATTCACGGAGAGAATATGAGACTTTGGACAACATATACAAAACCATAGTTAAAAAGCTTTTATAGCTCAGGTCGCGGCGGCTCCAATAATTCCCTCGGCAGCACGAATACCACTGGCCCAAGCGGCCGTAATGCCCCGTGAGGTTCCAGCTCCGTCTCCGATCATGTAAACGCCAGGGCGAACTAAAAAATGCTCATTAAGAAACTGAGGGCGATTGGCGTACATTTTTATTTCGGGATAATACATAATGGTTGAAGGATGAAGAACCCCAGGAATAATTGTATCTAAAAGCTTCAGCGAATTCCAAAGATCACGCATGATTTTCGAAGGAACGACGAGTCCTAAATCCCCGGCCGTCACGGGACAGGTTGGCGAAAAATGATAAAGATCATTATTAAAACTTTCAAGCGTTGAACGCTTGTTCATTCTAAAATCCCCCACTCTTTGCATAATGGGTTTTCCACCGCCAATTTCATCACAAAGGCGTGCTAGATAAATGGCCATTTGTTGACCACTTCTTACAGGATCTTGAAGCCCGATTGTTTTTAAAAGCGCAAAGTTCACAAGCCCATTGTCACCATAATCAGATGAAAGAGCATGCCCATTAACGAGGAAAAAATCTTTATATTTTTCTTTCACCACTTGAGCGTGGCCTGAATTTGTACAAAAAGTTCGCACGCGCTTTGGAAAAAGAAATTTTGGATCGTAGTAATCTTTAACAATAGGGTAATGTTCTACTTTTGTTTCAACACGAATACCGACATCTAAAACATTATCGACAAAAGGAACTTTCATGAGATTCATCATGTCTTGCAAAAAGGAGAAACCTTTTCTTCCGGGGGCCACAATTAAATGTTTTAAGATGAGATTTTCTTCGACGCCCGATTTTTTATCGCGCAAAGTGATTTCATTATTTTCTTTATAGGAGTGGGCCAAGAGTTCAGTTCCAAGGCGAACTTCAACTCCCCTTTTTTTTAAATCATTAATGAGTCCTTCAATAAGATATTTACTTTTATCGGTCCCTACATGAGATTGACGAATACTGATAAGCTTGGAATCAACTTTTTCGGCCCGCTTTTGATAAAGTTCAATGTTTTCTCGAGGTAAAATTTGAGGTTTAAGATACTTTTCTACTTGTAAAAGATAATGATCTGCTAAATTTTGTGTCCAACATTCAAGCGGAAATCCAATGGGAAAAGTATAGTTTTGTTTGCAGTCATTATGAAGGCCACCGGAAGAAATATTTTCTTGATCAATAAGAAGAATACTAAGTGTCGTTTCCTCTGCTAATTTAAAAGCGGCTCCAAGGCCCGCAGGCCCAGTTCCCACTATCAAAACATCAAATTTTTTAGGACTCATAACTCACTTTCTTTATCTTATCTTCTAATAGTTTGCTCACGAGAAGGCCCAACGGAAATAAATTCAACTTTTTTCTTAAGAAATTTTTCAACAAAAGAAACATAAGTTTTCGCTTCTAGAGGAAGTTCATCGTAATTTGTCATTTTTTCAATGTTTGACTTCCAGCCTTTTAAGTTTTCATAAACTGGTTCAAAGTTTTCTAATTCCCCTTTTGGAAATTCATCTGTCACTAAATTTGTGTGAATATTTTTATAGGCCACACAAACGGGAATTGAATCTAAATCAGAAAGAACGTCTAACAAAGTAAGAGCAATTGTATCCATACTATTAATGGCCACAGAGTACTTTAAGGCCACAAGATCAGGCCAACCTATGCGACGAGGGCGTCCAGTTGTTGTTCCAAATTCATTGCCTTTTATGCGTATTTTATTGGCCTCTTCACCAAAAATTTCGGTGGGCATAGGCCCACTTCCTACTCTCGTTGAATAGGCCTTCACAACACCAATTACTTTTTCAATATCACGAGGGCCTAATCCCGTTCCAAGACAAGCGCCACCTGAAATAGGATGAGAAGATGTCACAAAAGGATATTCACCGTAATTTAAATCTAAAAAGGCGCCTTGCGCTCCCTCGGCCACAATTTTTTCATTATTTGTAACTGAATGTTGGACACTCCAAAAAGGATCTTCAAAATAGCTAGTCAACGATTTGGCCTTGGCGACCTGATCAATTAAAATTTCTTCTGCATTTAAATTAAGATGTTTGTACTTTTCTTTAAACGCCACAAATTTTGGGTTTTTAAAAATGGCCTCAGTACCTTTTAAAAGATCGCGTATTCGAAATCCGATTCTAAGAGCTTTATCAGAATAAACGGGGCCAATACCTTGCCCAGTAGTTCCAACTTTTCCATCCCCTAAAAGACTTTCTGTATAGACATCTTCTTTTTTATGCATCGGCATAACGACATGACAGTCAGGACTAATAAGAAGTTTGGCCGTAGGAATGTTTTTACTTTTAAGAGAGTCTAATTCACTCGCCAGTTTTTCTAAATCAATCACCGCATTCGAAGTAATAAAACATTTTAAATGGGGATGTAAAATCCCTGAGGGAAGATGGTGAAATTTAAATTTTTTATCACCATGTTGGACAGTATGGCCGGCGTTAGCGCCACCTGCGTAGCGAATAAGAACTTTTGATTCACTCACTAAATAATCAACAATTTTTCCCTTCGCCTCATCACCCCACTGAGCTCCAATCACAACTGTTGCGGCCATAAATTCCCCTTCTATAATTACATTTTAAAGTTTTCGTAAGCGTCGTATAAGACCTGGGCCTTCATAAATAAGTCCCGTATATAATTCAATCAAATCTGCTCCTGCATCAAGACATTTTTTTGCGCGTTCCTCTGAGTTTATTCCTCCGCAGGCAATAAGCGTAAAATCACTTGGTAAAACTTTTCTTGCTCGCAAAAGAAGATCATAGCTCGCCTTAAAAAGTTGTGGGCCACTGAGTCCACCACGTTCATTTTTTAAAGGAGTATCAGTAAGCTCCCCTCTTTTTTGAGAGGTATTTCCTAACACCAAACCAGAAAGTGAAAATTCTTGAGTGAGTTCCATTATTTTTTCAAAATGAGAAATCTCTAGATCAGGAGAAAGTTTTAAAACAAGCGGCGTTTGTCCTCTAATTTTTTTGATTTCAAAAAGAAGTTCTTTAAGTAAGGCCAGATCTTCAAAGGTTTTTCCTTCGGCCGTATTAGGGCAACTGACATTAAGACAAACATAATCAAAATGCTCATGTAAAAGTGAGTATGTTGAGCACACATCCTTAATCCCCTCACTTCCTAAAATCAAAGGAGAATGTGTTTTGGCGATATTTAATCCAACAGGACAAGGATTTTTTTTCTTTGAAATTGAATCAAGAACTTCTAAGGCCCCCACATTATTAAGGCCCATTCTGTTGATGAGTGCTTCATCTTCTTTGAGACGAAATAGGCGTGGTGACGCATTTCCAGGCGAAGGAAGATGAGTAACAGACCCAACTTCCACAAAAGAAAAACCAAGAGCATGAAAAAAAGGAACATAGCTTACATTTTTATCAAGGCCTGCCGCGAGCCCAAAGGGATGAGCAAATTCTTTTCCGAAGATTGTTTTTTTCATTGATTTATTTGTATTTAATGAAAAAACAAAATGAAGAAGCTCTAAGGCCCCAGGAGTTTTTTGAACTCCCATAGCAAGAAGCATAGTTAAACGATGGGCCGTCTCAGGTTCTAAATTAAACAGAAGTGGCCTAATCATCTTTTTATAAAACATTTCGTAGCTCTTTATAGATAAGATCCATTTCTTTTTTTCGAAGTTCAGGGGTAGGCAAATTATTAATAGCGCGTCCTAAAACCATATAAGTTGAACCTTGCTTATAGGCCTCTAAAGGCGAAAGAACACGACTTTGATCAGTACCTGCTGGAGTCGTCATACCACTAATTCCAGGAGTTAATAAAATAAAATCAGAAGGAAAATTTTTTCTTAAAAGATTTAATTCGTGCGATGAACAAACAACCCCATGAAGGCCTGAAGATTTTGTTAATTTTGCTAAACGTAAAACATAATCAGCTATTTTTTCTGCATGCCCCAATTCATTTTTAAAACGCGTTTCATCCCAACTCGTTAAAACTGTCACCCCAATGACTTTTGACTTCCCTTGACTACCTTCTAAAGCGGCCTTCATCATCGTTTCCCCACCACTTGCATGCACATTGAAAATTTCAACGCCAAGCTTAGAAAGAACCTTTGAAGTCTCTTCAACTGTTTTTGGGATATCATGAAGTTTAAGATCAAGAAAAACCTTGCCACCAAGGGCCTGTATTTTTTCAACAATTTTTAGGCCAAAGCGGCAGTAGAGTTCAAGCCCTACTTTAAAAAGCCCAATTTGCCCTTGTAATTCTTTTACACGCTCAAGAACACTTTCTTCAGTCGTAAAACCATCAAGGGCCAAGCAAAGAGAGTTTTTTATTTTTTGATCACTCATTTTCAAACTCCCCTTGAATTTTTTTAAAAATATCTTCAGGAATTTTCATTTGAGAAAGAAGATCTTTCCCTTTGGTAAGCGCAATATATTTAATGTTTTTTTCTTTTAAGACGTCTTTTAAAAAACGCCCCTCACTTGTTTTTCCTCCGCGGTCAGTTAAAACAACAACGCCCACAGGAAGACACTCAGGACAATCTTTTAAAACTTCTAATGCTTTTAAAAGAGACTCACCTGTTGTGGCCACATCTTCAACAATGACCGTTTTTCCTTTCGGCATTCCTAAAAAGAAGCGACTTCCGATTGGGCCACGTTCTTTAGGTTTTGCTCTGCCCATAGCAAAAGGAACAGTTTCTTTTTTTTCAAAAGCAGCTTTTGCAAAGATTTCGTACTGTAAAAAAAGGCCAAGCTTTGTTCCCCCTTCAGGGACTCCATAAAAGCAATCGGCCTCAGGAAATTCTTTTTTGACAAGAGGAACTATTAAAAAAAGGAGCTCATAAAACGACGCAAGATCTTCACTACATTCACGCCAATTCACATAAAAATGTGACTTTTTTCCAGAGGCCAGCGTAAACGGATCTTCTGAAAAACCAACGATCTTTTTTTCTAAAACAAACTCATCAAAACTTTTGGTTTTAGTTGTGGAGTTCAATGTCGCCTCGTTTTAAAATTTGTTCGCAGTAGTGGCAACGAACAACAAGAGGTTCTTGCTCTTCAATATAAAAGCGACTCTCTGCAAATTCTTTGTGCTCACTGCGCGAGATACAAAGAGGATTTTTACATTCAAAAAGACCGACAAGCGGTGAAGGCAAACTGGCCTTTAATTTTTGAACAACTTGTTTGTCTTTAATTATATTAATTGTATGTTCAGCGCTTAAAAGGCCCAATTTATAGAGTTGTTCGGAAGCTAATTCTTTTCCGTGAATGGCAAGCACATCTTTTCGGCCTTGTTTTTTACTTCGAATATTCGTTGAGACCACAACTTCATTTTGAGTAAGCTTGTCTAAATTTAAAAGTTTGTAGGCCATCATCCCTTGCCCCTGGGCAAGATGGTCAATAAGAGTTCCTTCATCGAGGCGATAAATAAGTTTCTCGCCTTTTTTTGTTCCGTCAGTAATGGGTAAGGTTTTCCAACTGGCCGCATGGACATTAGGGCCTTTTGCTCGCCCCTGAAGGCCTTCGCCTAACATTTTCATTAAAACGGCCTCACGCATATGAAGGCCATTTTTTGCTTGCTCAAAATAATAAGCAAATGGCGTTTTATCTACGTCCGTTAAAATCTCCATATTATTTTTATCACGTGGAAGCGGATGAAGAACAATCAATCCTTTTTTGGCGCAAGAATTAAGGATCTCAGCATCGAGGCGATAAAGTCCAAAGGCCTTTTTAAATTCACTTTCCCCTTCTACGCCTGTAGGGAAACGCTCTCTTTGAATGCGAGTCATATAGGCCACATCAACTTCTCTTAAAATGGCCCTTAAATCAGTTTCTATTATCACTTTTCTATTGGTGTTTTTATGAAAATCATCAATTCGCCACTGAGGCATTTGAAGATTTTCTGGTGAGACAAGATAAACGGTCACATTAAAAAGTTCAAAGGCCTGCAAAAGCGAATGAACAGTACGGCCATATTTTAAATCACCAATTAAGGCCACTTTTAGTCCATCAAGTTTTCCATGCACCTCAAACATTGACATAAGATCAAGCAAGGTTTGCGTAGGATGGCCACTACTTCCGTCTCCCCCATTTATAACAGGGATATCAAGAAGGTCAGCACAAAGCCTAGCGGCCCCTGCTAAATTGTGTCTCATCACTAAAGCTTCATAGCCATAACTTTCAAGCATTCTTACGGTATCAACAAGAGGCTCTCCTTTTTTAACAGAAGTTCCCTCCGTTCCTGCAAATCCGTTAATCTGTCCACCAAGATTAAACGCGGCCGTTTCAGAGCTAATTCGGGTGCGTGTTGAGTTTTCAAAAAAAATCGATGCTACTTTTAAATCGCTTCTTATTTTTTTTACTTTTTCTTTTTTACATTTTAGGCCAAGTTCAATAAGGGCCTCAATATCAGCACGTGAAAAATCGCGAATAGAAATAACATCTTTAAGACTCATATAAAAAGCTCCTTTGTGGATGATGCAAAATACTTACTTGTGAAGGAAAAGTCATTCCAAGAAATGGCGACCCTTTGTTTTTTGTTTTTAAAAAAGTTGAATCAACAAGTGTTTCTTTAGAAAAATCCATCACGGCAAAAACGGATTCATATCCTTTTTTAATTTCCCCATACTGACGCTCACAAAATTGATTCAAAAATTGCCCAGGATTTCTTGACGCCATTTTTCCAAGGATAATAGGATCAACATTTTTTTCTTTAATAAGCCAACTTAAAAAAAGGCCAAAAGTATCTAAGTGAGTAAGGCCTGAACTTCCCTTCATTTTTTCTTCAAGCGTATGAGGAGCGTGGTCTGTTGCAAAATAATCGATTCTCCCCTCTTTTACCATCTGTAATAAAAAATCTCGATTTTCTACAGCGCGAAGTGGAGGATTCACTTGTAACTGAGTCGTTTCCTCATCTTTTGAAAAATACAAATGGTGAGGCGCTACTTCAAGAGCGACATTCATTCCTTTGGCCTTGGCCTCAAGCCCTAATTCGACAGCTTCTTTTACGGAGAGATGAGTAAGAATCACTTTTAGGCCATATTTTTCACCGAATGAAATGGCCTCTTTCACGGCCTTCACTTCCGCAGAGGCCGGACGTTTTTGATGATGCAAAGAAAGTGTCGAGTGCTCTTTTAAAATCTCGGCATCTTCACAATGAAAACTGACTGATTTTCCCTTATACTTAGACAACACCTGATCAAGTTGATCTTGCGCTGAAAATAAAAAAGGCCCAACACTTGGGCCTAGATAAACTTTATAAGGGACATGAGTCCTTAGAGGTTGAGTATTAATTCCAACTGCTGCATAAGGAATAATATCCATCTTTGTTTTCGTCGAAATTAAATTTTTCTTGAATAAATACTCTTCGTCATTTGCCGGTGGGCAAGGATTATTAGGCATGTCCATGATGGCCACAACGCCACCATTAAGCGCGGCCTCAGTTGCTGATTTAAAATCCTCTTTATAGCAATGCTTTCCCGTTCTATCTTCACGGGCATGAACATGAATATCAATGAAGCCTGGGAAGATATAGCTTGTCTCAGGAAAAACAAGATCTGGGTTTCCTAGATGACTTCCTAGCTCTTCAATCGTTTGAGAATTGATACGAACTTGCTGACGTACAATACGATCATACTGAACGAATGAACCTTCAATAAGCATCCTGTTCTCCTAGTATCAGTGGAAATGACCGTGTCGAATACTAACGAAACTCACTTAAGATTAAAAGATTTTTTAGGATTGTGAAAAGAAAACAAACAGAATCCTGACATGGAGAGATGTGCGCTGAGTTATTTTAGGTTTTAATGAACAATA